>Ga0247842_10003667_pt1 | contig 20228 bp, 15 predicted proteins | sample LaCruzMarch2015__3_FD_192411 | JGI IMG/M metagenome (GOLD analysis project Ga0247842, IMG submission 192411) | Freshwater microbial communities from meromictic Lake La Cruz, Castile-La Mancha, Spain - LaCruzMarch2015_19m | ecosystem: Environmental > Aquatic > Freshwater > Lake | place: Spain...
TGTAGGATTGGGCATATTCCTGGTGGCGCCTGAATGGACGCTTGGTCTTTTTAAGCGCACTGCAAAGGGAACGGCCGGGGCTGTGGGCGATATCGCTGAAGCCGTTAGGGAATCCAATGCCAATAAAAAAGCTCTGACACCCGTAAAGGAAAAGACGGCAGAACAACCTGCTATCGTGGGGAAACCTGAGGAACCCGCAGCGCCTGCCGATACTGCAGTGATGGACAGGCTGCGTTCCGGCATAACCGTGGGCGGCTGGTCGCTGCCCAATATAAATATTCTCGACAAGATCGCCGAGACCATTATCAGCGACAGCGAAATAGAAAAACGCAGGGATACCATCGAGGAGGCCCTGGCCAGCTACGGGGTTGAAGCCAAAGTAATCGAAGTTAACCGCGGGCCCACAGTCACACAGTTCGGCGTAGAGCCCGGCTGGGACCGCAAATTCAGGGAAATCAGGGAAAAGGACCGAGACGGCAACGTCAGCAGCAGGCAGGAAGAGGTCGGACGTACGCGAGTCAAGGTCGAACGCATCAACTCACTGTCCAACGACCTCGCTCTGGCGCTGGCCGCGCCCAGCATCAGGATCGAGGCGCCCGTGCCCGGCAAGTCCATGGTAGGCATCGAGGTGCCCAACACCACCTTCGGCTCGGTCGGCCTACGCGGTGTGATGGAGAGCACTGCCTTCCAGAAAATGCTGGCCAAGTCCCGGCTGGCCATCGCGCTTGGCAAGGGCGCGGGTGGAGAGACTATTGTGGCCGACCTGGCCAAGATGCCTCATCTGCTTATCGCCGGCGCCACGGGCAGCGGAAAGAGCGTCTGCCTTAACTCCATCATCTGCTGTCTGATGATGAACAACACCCCCGATGCAGTACGTTTCGTTATGGTCGACCCCAAGCGGGTCGAGCTGGTCAACTACAACAGCATCCCACACCTGGTGTCGCCTGTGGTGGTGGATACAGAGAAAGCTGTAATAGCTTTGCGCTGGCTGAGCTCCGAGATGGACATCCGCTACAAACGCTTTTCAGCGGGCAAGGCCCGTAATATCGAAGATTTCAACAAGAACAGGCAGCCCTCGGAGTGTATGCCTTACATCATCGTAGTGATCGATGAGCTGGCCGACCTTATGATGGCCGCCTATGACGAGGTCGAGCACTCCCTCTGCCGCCTGGCGCAGCTTGCACGCGCCACCGGAATACATCTGATCGTGGCAACCCAGAGGCCTTCGGTGGATGTGGTGACCGGACTGATCAAGGCCAACTTCCCCACGCGCATGAGCTTCGCTCTGACTTCACAGGTGGATTCCCGCACCATCATCGACTCCGCAGGCGCCGAGAAGCTGCTGGGCAGGGGCGACATGCTTTACATGCCGCAGGACGCCTCCAAGCCCAAGCGTCTGCAGGGCACCATGGTCGGCGACGCCGAGATAGAAAGGCTGGTCAATTTCTGGGCCAACCAGCGCCGCCAGGAAGCGCAGTCCGTCAAGTTCGAGGAGATGGCCCAGGCCGGCGCCGACGGCAAGAAACCCGCCGAGGATGAATTGCTCGAGAAGGCCCGTCAGCTTGCCCTTGAATCAAAGGATATATCTGCATCTTACCTCCAGCGCAAGCTGCAGATCGGCTTCCCGCGGGCGGCAAGGATCATGGATAAACTTAAGGAGGAAGGATTCGGGAAGGAGAAGGAAAGAGATTAAGGGGAAACATGAACGGTTCATTCTCGCAGATTAGCAGGAATTGCTATTAACAAAGATTTATCTGATTCAATATCATCCACCCTGCGATTGTAAATCTCAAGCAGTTGCCGGAACTCACCAATGAGTTGGCTTTTTGAAAATGCCGATAGTTCCTCAACATTCTGACCCACGAAGGACTCGATTGACTCTACAAATACTCTTCCTGGGAGATAATATTCAGCATTGCCTTTAGCAGCCGCCAATAAACGGTCAGGAACCAGCAGATATACCCTAAGTCCTTCCTCAACATTTGACTTGCATTTTTCGTAGATTGCTTGCAATGGTGAGACAGTGATATGAAATACAGTGTCGTTTATTTGAAAATCACCTCTTCGCTTAAGAGGTTCATCGGCAGTACTCGAAGAATAGTTCTCAACTTCAAGTTTAGGATATCTTAATTGCAACTTGGCGCCGACCAAGTATTGCGCAATTGGCCCTTCCTTGCCTCTCTCATTAGCCACCTTCAAAAGGTTATGAATAAATTGCCAAGTGCTGAAAGAAGGATCATATAGAACTTTGAGTACTTGGCGATTATGAAAATCGTTAATCCTTTCTACTAAAAATTGCTGAAGCCGTTTCAGTACCAGATTGCGCTCACGCTTTGATAGTCTATCCAATTCCATTTCAGCTATCGACTGCAACATTAATCCCATGTCTCCGGCGCCGCCTCTATTCGTCCGACCACCCTCTCTTAGAAAGGATCGTGTTTCACCGAATTTTTTTAAAATTCCAGCTATAGCAGACGCACTGAGACCCGCAATCTGAGATTGACCTGTTTTGGTTCTATATGAATCTAAATCCAAATTGAACTCGTCCTGCAATTTATCTAGTATAAGTAAAGCCGCAGCTATTGTTCCTCTAGCGGGTCCTTCGGAGACTTTATGTACCTTCAATTGGTAAAACCATTTGCCGAATATGCGTAGCGCTCGATCAGTTACATTTGATTCCATCGTCAACCTCAACTTGCGGCTTCAATATAACTCCCCTGCTAAGTTCGCTAATTAGGGGATTCAGATAATAGCATGCCAACCATTCTATAACCGGCACACAAACTGCATCACCAAAACCAAACAGGGCCTGGTTTAATGGTACCTTGATCTCATAATCGTCCACTCCCATCAAACGCGCGCATTCCCTGGGATTAAGCAACCTAGCAAAACACTTTTTATCCCCGGCTCTGAATAGTATTTGTCGCCCACTCCCACCCCTGGGGGTACGTAGACAACCCGCTAATCCATCAGTCCGCAATTCCGCCATTGACTTACCTTTTCTAACACGTCTAAATATTGTCCCATATGAGTAATAGGAATTACTCATCATCTGTTCAACCACTTTTCGATGTTTGGCGCTCATCTGATTCAATAGATAATCGACACGACTGGTACTCCACCACTCTTTCGATACGTCGTCCAGATTTTCAACAATATCCTCAAATTTGATATTCCTTGTTGGTTGGTTTGGCAACTTACGTAATTGCCATTTTATTTTCTGATGAAGCAAAATGAAATCTGCCAGCGCTTTTGGCCTCACATTGCTCTCATAGAACCGATAGCTCTCACTAATATTAAGAGGTTCAACACTATCTCCTTGCCCGCGAACACCAATTATGAACAGCCTTTGTCTGCTCTGGGGGACAAATTTCGCCGCATCCAATATTAGGGCATCAACTCGATATCCAAGATTATTCAGAGCCGTTAATGCATCTTCAAGATCCTTCCCATGATTTGAAGTCAGGAATCCAACAACATTCTCAATCAGCAGGATCGGAGGACGCCTTTCCCCCATTTCCGACAATATTTGCACAAATCCCCAGAAGGCGGAGGATTGCTTACCACGCAATCCAGATCTCGATCCTGCCAGAGATAAATCATTGCAGGGGAAGGAAGCAGTTGCAAGGGTAACCGATGGAACCGTGTCACCGGAAATTGCGTGGATGTCCCCAAGTACAAAAATATCATCTGACTCATCAAAATTGTCTTCATACATCTCATGCTTCAGCGGATCTATATCATTCGCAAAACGAATCGACCATCCATGTCTCTCCAATCCCATCCGCATCAAACCTATCCCCGCGAAAAACTCAGCAAATGTCTTATTTGTAACCCTCGAATTGGAGTAACCCAGATGGCCATTGTTGATCGCATCCAACGTCAAACTAATACATTTCTCTAGGTTCGTCTTTATCTCGGATTCCCAGAACCGCATTACCGTCCAGCCGTCAGACAGCAGCTTTGTCGTATTGCGACAATCCCGATCCATATTGCGACTAATTTTATTGATCCAATACTTTTTATCCTTTACATTTGTGAATTGTGTGTCCAGCGACGTAAGCCCGCGTATCCGCCATTGATGGCCATGCCAAAAATCACCATCGACAAAAACAATAATTTTCCGGGAAGGTAATACCAGATCAGGTTTGCCAGGCAATGCGAGATCATATAATTTATATCTAAAACCATGGGCCCATAGGGCTTTGCGAAATAGAATGTCTGGCTCCGTATCCTTGGAATGGATACGCCGCATGATTTCGGACGTTTCTTTTACAGTACGCATATTGGCCTATCACCGGCCGGATTGACTCTATCACGAATTATAACAACATTTAAGTCAGTGTTGTACCTTCTTACTTCGGCCAGGTTAGGACAGACCCTAACTCATTATCTCATGTACTCGACCAACCTGGCCGCTTTCCAGCCGGACCTTGATGCCATGGGAATGAAATGAGGAGTTTGTTAAAATATCCTTGATTAGCCCTTCAGTCAGTTTTCCGGACCGCTGATCCGCCTTCGTTACTATTGAGACCCGCAGACCCACCTTGATATTTTCACGCTTTGTAACGCTCATATTTTAATTCTATCTCGTATCATTCTACTTCACACAGAATATTTTCTGATCGGTTTCAGAAGATATCCCAATCCGTTAAGTTTAATTTCATAAAGAGCCGATAGCAGCGTGCCAATTTTTCCCGGAGGAAAACCTTTCCTATGAAACCACACCAGATAAGGTTCAGGCAGATCACAAAGGATATAGTCTTTGTATTTTCCAAAAGGCATTTTTATAGATACCAGGTCAACTAACATTTGGGGATTTATGGGACCGGCCTTATTTTTATCCATTATTACTGAATCCAAATACAATACAAACTGCAACCGAATTAAAGGTATTCCAAGAGTATAATACACCATATTAGGCACCACCTGAAGGAATGTGTTGAATTTCTTAAGAATGTGATAAAATATTGGATGTTGGATGTTGGATGTATGACATCTTACATCCAATGCTAAAAACCAATGAGCAAGAATATATCAAACGACATCATAATCCGGGATAAGCGCCAGATTACTTTGCCGCGTAAACTGTGCGAGCAACTGGGCGTAGAGCCTGGCGATAAGCTTATCCTGAATGTTGAAGGGGATAAGCTCATTGCAAAACCGCGGAAATCTGTGGCTCTGAACGCCTTGCAGGAACTGCACCGAATTTTTCAGACATCTGACGTTACTAAAAAAGAATTGCTCAAAACGGCGCGTCGGATAAGGCGTGAGTTGGTCGCAAAAGAGTATGGCCGAGAAGCCTGATCACCGCATATTCGTTGATAGCAACGTCCTGATATCAGGAATTTATTCCCCGAAAGGCACGCCAGCAAAAATCTTGTATTTGCACGCGTCCGGGCGGATAGCGATCGTAGTATCACAATTGATATTGACAGAAACCGTATTCACCTTGCGGGAAAAGAAACCCGCTGCCGTTTCCGCATTAAACGCATTCCTGACCAACTCCCCTCCTGAAATCGTGATAAATCCGTCCATTGTCCAGGTGAAAAAGTGGACTGAATACCTGCATTTCGAAGATGCTGCGATATTTGTCGCAGCAATAAGCGCAGAGCCGGAATATTTCGTCACCGGTGACAAACATTTCCACTCTACTTTATTATTGTTGGAGAAATCCGGCCTTAGGATACTAACTCCGGCTCAGTTGATAAGATTACTCGATATTTGATATCAACTTTTCATTAATTTCTCCTGCCGACCTTCACATCAACTCATTTAACATCTCAAAACATTTCTATATAATAGCGGGGTATCCCCCGAATAAAGGAGGCAGGCCATGAAGATTGAGCCGATCACCGCGAAACCAAGCAAGGAGGAACTAGGCGCGCGCCTGGAAAAGGTGCGTGAGCAGATGGAGCGACAGAAGCTGGATTACTATGTTTCGTTCTCTCCGGTCAATGTTTACTACCTGACCAATTTCGCCAATATAGTTCACGAGCGGCCGTTTATCCTCGTGATACCGAAAAAGGGCCCTATGAAAATGGTCTGCCCGCTGCTCGAATCGACGCACGTCAAGAGCAGGGCGCGCTGCGACCTGGATTACATCATCTACTACGAATTCCCGGCGCCCGCGGGGCAGAACTGGTACGACGTTTACAGGCCGCTGTTCAAAGATGGTGACCGCATCGGGATCGAATCGGCCATGCCGGCCGGCATCCTCAAGGAGACACGCGGCACAACAGTCATGACTAATATCATCGAGGACATCCGCGTTATAAAGAGCGAATACGAGATCGGACGCCACGTGCACGCCTGCCTTGTGGTGGACGAGGGCATGAAGAAGCTGCTGGAGATCACTCGGGTGGGGGTCCCCCTGATCACCATCTATAGCGGGCTGGTGCAGGCCATGATGGCCAAGGCGCTCTTCGAAGTGGCCGACCTCAACCTCATAGCCAGCAAATTCCAGGGAGCGGTCTGGCCGCCTTCCATCTCCCATGACCCCCATATCATACCCACACCCTTCATGGTCATGGAGGAGGGAGGACCTTCCTGCTCCATCGTCGGAGCCATCGTGGACGGCTACGGCGTGGAAATCGAGCGCACGCTGTTCCTCGAGCGTGTGCCCGACCATGCCAAGAAGCTGTTCACCTTAATGATGAAGGGACGTGCGCTGGCCTACAAGCTGGCCCAGCCGGGCACCGTGCTGGAAGAAATCGATAAACAGGTGCGGCAGGTCTTTATCGATGCGGGATATGAGAAAAACATCATTCATCGTACCGGCCACGGATTCGGCATCACCGGCCACGAGGACCCCTTCCTGGCGCTGGGCGACAAGCGCAAGCTGGCCCCCGGCATGATTGTCAGCATCGAGCCGGGCATCTATTTCAAAGGGCAGGGCGGCTACCGCCATTCCGATACAGTGCTTATAACAGAGAACGGCAACCTCAAGCTTACTTCGGCGCCGGAATCCATCGAAGAATTAACATTTAAGAAATAGGAGGACCATGGCAGAAGAAAAAGTGGTACAACAAGGCCAGTATAAAACAGGCGGCTGGAGCGCTCACTATATACTGATCGTCTGCACCCTGCTTTATGTCATCAATTACATCGACAGGCAGGTTTTCTCGGTGGTGCTGCAGCCCATGAAAGTGGAGCTCGGCCTGACCGATACACAGTGCGGCATGGCACAGACCATCTTCATCCTGGGCATGGCGCTGTTCTCCTTCCCGGTTGCCTTCCTGGTCGACCGCTGGAGCCGCAACAAGACCATCGGCATCATGGCCCTGCTGTGGAGCATTTTCACATTCCTGACCGGCTTTGCCAAGAGCTTCGCCACCCTGATCATGCCCCGCAGCCTGGTGGGCGTGGGTGAATCGGGTTTCACCGCCGGTGGCGTGGCCATGGTCAGCGCCGCCTACCCGCCGGAAAAGCGCGCCCGCATGCTGGGCATTTTCAATATCGGCATACCTCTCGGCGCCGCCATCGGCGTGATCGCAGGCGGGGCTATCTCAGCCGCTATGGGATGGCGCTGGGCCTTTTACATCTTCGCCATTCCCGGTCTCATCCTGGGCATCCTGGCCTTCTTCATGCGCGATTACAAGACCTCGCCTGGCACCGGTATGGCCGGCGACAGGATTAATTTCGGCAAGTCCATCGCATCGCTCTTCCGCATCCGCAGCCTGGTCCTGTATTTCTTCGGCTACGGCGTAATGTGCTTTATGACGGTGTCTGTACTGGTCTGGGCGCCGGCTCTGATGATGCGCCTGATGGACATCTCGGAAGCTACCGCCGGTATGATCGTGGGCGGATGGGCCCTGATGGCCATCATAGCCGCCCCGCTGGGCGGCTGGCTGGCCGACCTCTGGCAGAAGAAGGGCGGCAAAGGCCGGCTCTACTTGCCCGCACTTGCCTCCATACTGGCCGCCATCGTGCTCATCGCCATGGTGATACTCAAGTTCGGCCCCATCGGCATAGCCCTGGGCTTTGTCTACGGCTTCCTCTCGGTGATAGGCTCACCTGCGCTTAACGCAGTATCGCAGGACGTGGTGCCATCAGCCCACAAGGGCCTCTCCATGGGCATGGCTGTATTCGCCGCCTACATGTTCGGAGGCGCCTGGGGGCCCTCTGTGGTAGGAGCTATCTCGGACGCGCTGGGCGGAGGCGCCAACGGTCTCCTCACCGCCTTCCTGATGACCACCATAGCAGGCTTCATCGCAGCGCTGCTGCTCTGGCTGGCCGCCCGGACCTACCCGGCGGATATGGAAAAGGTAAAGCAAGAGACCCTGCTGGCTAAATAAATCTGAGAGGAACAAGAAATGAAATTGTCATCGCTGCTACGGCTGCAGATTATTTACGTCGTACTGGGCATCCTTTATAATGGCGTCAGCCTTACCCTGATAACGATGGGAAAGCCCGGGCTCGCTCCTACGCAGCCGGTGCTGGGCACTATATCGCTAATAGTCTATGCGCTTTGTCTCATCCCGGGCTATATGCGCAAAATCACGCTTTACAGGATACTGATGGGATTGGCTATTGTGGTTATGGGATACGGCGGCGTAGTCACCCACATCATCAACATATTCACGCAGCCACAGGTCTACAGCTCAATAGTGTCCTGGGCCCTGGCAATCGGAATCAACCTCTTTGGCCTGGTACTGAACGTCATTGCTGTATTAGGTAAATTTAAAAGCCAACATTGATCCTTACACGGTAAATCCCTGAAACCGGACTGCCAGGATAGTGAGGACTTGCAAATATTATGTAAATTAAGTCATCCGTGATATGCTTAAGGTATCACAGGCTTGACTAACCCATAATAACCGCAGCCGTGGTAGGAGATTGATGGGTATGGCCGGCAGGGCTGGTAAAAAGGGGGTTTGGGAAAGCGCTGCAAAGCCGGCTGGGAAAAACGGTATTACGGCGAGGGTTGTTGCGCCGCGTTCCGTAAACGCACCGACGGAAACTCAGAGGAAAGTCACCCGCTTCGCCGGAAAAACTGCTCCAAAGAGGAAACAGTACCAGGATACACTCTTGTACGAGTTGCAGGCACGACAGGCCGAACTCGAGAAGCAGAACGAGGACCTCCGCCGGGCTCACGAGCAGTTGCAGGCATCCCAGGAACGCTACTTCAACCTGTACGATGCTGCGCCTGTCGGATACTTCAGCATCAACGAAAAAGGCATCGTCCTGGAGGTCAATATCACCGGCGCCAACATGCTGGGAGCGGTACCCGGCGATATGCGCGCGCGACGGTTTTCCAGCTACATTTACAACGAGGATCATGATGTCTACCGCCAGCATCGCAGCCAGCTTTTTAAGACCCTCTTGCCTCAGGCATGCGCGATGAGGATGGTACACAAGAACGGAACATTGATCTGGGTACTGGTGGAGGCGATTGTGGCGAGGGATGCCAAAAGCGATAAGCTCGTGTGCCTTTCCACGATGAACGATATAACCAGGCAAAAGAAGGTAGAGGAAGCGCTACGCGAAAGCGAGGAGAAATACCACCTGCTGGCGGACAATACGGTTGATGGCATATGGCTTCTGGATATGGACCTCAAGCTTAAATACTGTAGTCCTTCATCTGAAAGACAAAGCGGTTTCACGTTACAAGAGATAATGGAGATGCCGCTGGAGCAGTACTTCACGCCGGGTTCGCTAATAGTAGTGACTGAAGTATTTTTAGAAGAGATCCCTAAGATAAAGGCCGATCCGGATTACAATCCTATCCTGGCTCTTGATCTGGAGTTTTATAAAAAAGACGGCACGTCCTTTTGGGCAGAAAGCAAGTTCAGCATCATCCGGGACGAGAATGGCAAGCCCATTTCTATCCTGGGCGTTGCAAGGGACATCACCGAGCGAAAGCTGACCGAAGCAGCGCTGCGCGAGAGCGAAGAAAAATACCGCAGCCTTGTGGAAACAGCGGTTGCAGGTGTCGCATCTATCGACCTTGAGGGTAAATTCACATTCGCCAACGAAAGGGTCTGCCAGTGGGCAGGCTTGAACAGAGTTAATATTTTAGGTCAACCATTCATAGACTTTTTGCACTCCGATGATCTGCCGGGCCTGATGGAAATGTTCTCAAATGCAGAAAATCAAAGTCCGGGCCCCAATATTGAGTTCAGGATTATCCAAACGGATGGACAGGTCATATGGCTGCATACCAATCCCACACCGATTACCATAGATGGGAAATTGGTAGGTTTCAATACTATCCTGTATAACATTACCGACCGCAAGAAGGAAGAAGCAAAGAGAGACCTCTCACTCAAAATAATGAGTTTGCTCAATAGAAGGGGTGACCAGTCGGAGTTGATCCACGAAATACTGCTGCTCATCAGGGATTTCAGCGGGTGTGAGGCAGTGGGTATTCGCCTCAAGCAAGGGGACGATTACCCCTACTATGAGAGCAATGGTTTCTTGCCGGGACATGTCGAACTGGAGAACCGTCTGTGCGCTTATGACGAGAACGGTAAGATTGTCAGGGATAGCATGGGCGATCCTGTGTTGGAGTGCATGTGCGGCAATATCATACGTGGCCGTTTTGATCCCTCGTTACCTTTCTTCACATACGGAGGCAGCTTCTGGAGCAATTGCACCACTGAACTGCTGGCATCCACAACCGAGGAGGATCGCCAGGCGCGCACGCGCAACAGGTGCAATGGCGAGGGCTACGAGTCAGTTGCACTGATACCTCTCAAAGGGGAGACCGGCAATATCGGGCTGCTCCAGTTAAACGACACCCGACCGAACTTCTTTAGCGCCGACCTCATCGCATATTACGAAGGCATGGCACAGAGCATCGGTATCGTCCTGGCACGTAAAAATGCTGAAGAGGCACTTCGGGAGAGCGAGTCACAGTACCGCCTGTTATCCGAGCATATAATGGACGTTGTATTGCTGCTGGATGTGAATCTTAAGTTTATATACGTAAGCCCCTCCGTGGAAAAAATGCGCGGCTTCACATCTCTGGAGGCAATGGAACTGCCGCTGGAGAAGCATCTCACGCCGGAGTCGCTCAAATTAGCAGCTGATTTGTTTTTAGGGGAGATACCCAGGACGCAAGCCGACCCGGGCTACAATCCGGTCCCCATACTAGATCTTGAATATTACTGTAAGGACGGAACCACCAAGTGGGGTGAAGGTAAGTTCAGTATCATACGTGACTCAAGCGGCAAGCCGGTATCCATACTGGGCGAGGTCAGGGACATCACCCAGCGCAGGCAGGCGGAGGAAGCTCTGCGGGTGAGTGAAGCACAATACCGACTGCTGTCAGAGCACATGACAGATACTATAAGGCTGATTGATACGAACCTCAAGACCACCTACGTGAGTCCCTCCGCAGAAAAGCAGCGCGGCTTCACGCACCAGGAGATGTTGGAACTGCCGCTGGAGAAGCAACTCACACCGGAATCGCTCAATCTAGCCGTTGGAATATTTTCAGAGGAGATACCCAGGGTGGAGGCCGACCCGGGCTACAATCCTGTTCACACTTTAGATCTTGAGTATTACTGCAAGGATGGCACAACCGTATGGGCGGAAAGTAAGTTCAGCGTCATACGGGATGAGAACTGCAAGCCCGTATCCATCCTGGCCGAGGCCAGGGACATCACCGAGCGCAGACTGGCGGAGGACAAACTCGCAAAAAGCTACGAATCTCTTAAAAAGACGTTGAATGACGCCATCAATACGATGGTCAAGATTGTGGAACTGAGAGATCCGTATACCGCTGGTCATCAACAGAAAGTTGCCGAACTGGCAACCGCCATAGCCAGGACAATGAGGCTGGAAGAAACCCGCATCGATCAGCTCCAGATGGCGGCAGTAACTCATGATATAGGTAAAATGTATGTGCCTTCTGATATACTCAGTAAACCCGGCAAGCTATCCAAGATCGAATTTGACCTGATAAAAACCCATCCCCGGAGCGGATACGATATTGTCAAAGGCATGGATTTCCCCAGTTCCGTTGCAGACGCGGTCTTGCAGCATCATGAAAGGCTGGATGGCTCGGGATACCCCGGCAGACTAAAGGGCGAAGATGTGATTTTAGAAGCCAAAATATTGGCAGTCGCAGACGTGGTTGAAGCCATGGCTTCACACCGCCCTTATCGATCTGCGTTGGGTATTAATAAGGCGCTTGAGGAGATATCAGAGAACAGCGGCAAGCTCTATGATCCTGATGTAGTTGATGCTTGCCTGGAGCTTTTCCGAAACGAACAATTCGAGTTTAAATCTGTGTGATGTACACTCGTAATAACAGAATATCGGGTGGTCCCCTAAAACCGGGCGGTCAGCAACAGAGAGTCAGCGGTGCTGATGTATATCCAACCATTCGTGATATTATTAAATCATTAAGTTAACTGACACTGCACACCCATTACTGTATTTGGAGGATTTGGAGCATGGCGGACGGCGTCGGAAAAAAAGGGGCCGGTAAAAGCGCGGCTAAGCCAGCGCGGAAAAAGGGCGGCGCAGGGGTAAATATTAATGAGTCCGGCGTAGGCAAGACACCATCTAAAAAAACAAACCAGGAACTCCGGGACTTCAAGCTCATTATAGATTCTTCTCCCATAATAATTTTTTATAAAGACCTTGAAGGAAAATTTTTACGCGTCAACAGGACATTTGCCGAGGCGCTTAACATGTCCACAGACGAATTTATAGGGAAAACCAACTTCGACTTATATTCATTGCCCATGGCGCAGGCCATGAAAGAAGACGACCAGGAAGTCATTAAATCAGGACGACCCAAACTCAATATAGTAGAACAATACGAGTCCGCCAGTGGCACAAGATGGGTGCAGACGGATAAAATTCCCATCCTCGATGAAAGTGGTGCTGTAACCGGCCTGCTGGGATTCGCGCAGGACATAACCGAGCGCAAAATAGCAGAACAGAGCCTTTTTCTATCAGAGGAAAGATACCGCACGCTGGTTGAAAAAGCCTTTGAGGGGATCATCGTCATCCAGGACGGGAACATCATTTTCGCTAATCCCCGGGCGTATGAAATCATCGATTATCCCCGTGACCGGATAGAACCACGGCCTTTTATGGATTTCATCCATACTGAAGACAGGGATAAGGTCTTGGACCGTCATTTGAGAAGGTTGAAGGGCGAGAAATTGGACGAGGTCTACCCAATCCGGCTGATCGATCGGAACGGTAACGTTAAGTGGGCACAGATCAGCACCACACTCATAGATTGGGGAGGTAAACCTGCGACGCTCACATTCCTGGCCGATATCTCGGAGCGTAAACGCGCCGAGGAAGCGCTGATGGAGAGCGAGAAACGTGTCAAGGTGAAGCTTGATGCAATTCTTTCTCCCCATGTGGATGTTGGAAAACTTGAGCTTAAAGACATCCTCGATATCCAGGCGATTCAGGCCATAATGGATGATTTCTATAAACTCACCAGTGTATCGGCCTGGATACTCGATCTAAAAGGCAATATCCTCATCTCCACAGGCTGGCAGGACATATGTACACAATTTCACCGGGCTAATCCCGAGACATGTAAGAACTGCATCGAGAGTGATACTCAACTTTCCGAAGGGGTAGCACCGGGCACTTTCAAAGTCTATAAATGTAAAAACAATATGTGGGACCTGGTGACGCCCATAACCGTGGAAGGGAAACACATCGGCAACCTGTTCCTCGGACAGTTTCTATATGATGACGAAACTACAGATAGAGAGTTATTCCGTTCGCAGGCACGGCGATATGGATTTAACGAGGCTGAGTATCTTGCCGCGATCGAGCGAGTGCCGCGGTGGAGCAGGCAAACTGTAAAAACGTCGATGGACTTTTACTCGAAGTTTGCCCATATGATCTCAACACTGAGCCACAGCAACATCGCCCTTGCACGCTCGTTGACAGAGAAAAATAATCTGTTGACTGCTCTTCAGGCAAGCGAAGCGCAGTACCGCCTGCTGGCCGAACACACTACGGACTTTATAGTACTTATGGATATGAATCTAAATCCAACCTACCAGAGTCCTTCTGCTGAAAAGCATACCGGCCTCACACACAAGGAGCTGATGGAACTGCCGATGGAGAAACGCATCGCACCGGAATCTCTCAGAGTAGCATCCGAAATGTTTTTAGAAGAGATACCCAAAATAATAGCAGATCCTAACTATAATCCCATCCGCACGCTGGAACTTCAGATTTACCGCGCGGACGGCACGACCCTGTGGTCTGAAAATACATTCAGCGTAATACGTGATGAGAACCGCAATCCCATTTCTATCCTGGGCGAGGCCAGGGATATCACCAAGCGCAGGGAAGCCGAGAAGCAGCTGGCACAGACCCTGTCGGCGCTGGAAAAAACCCTGGCCGACACCGTAATTGCCATATCCAAGATGGTCGAGATGAAGGACCCATTTACAGCCGGCCATCAGATACGTGTGGCCCAACTGGCAATCGCCATAGCAAATAAGCTGAAGCTGACGGATGAGCAGATCGCCCTGATCAATACTGCGGCAACCATCCATGATATCGGCAAGATCTATGTGCCGTCAGACATACTGAGCAAGCCCGGGAAGCTGAGCGCCCTGGAGTACGAGATCATTCAGACCCACGTCCGTGGGAGCTACGAGATATTGAAAGAAATAGATTTCATCGGACCCATCGCACAGATCGTGTTTCAGCACCACGAAAGGATGGACGGGTCAGGTTACCCCCGTGCACTGAAGGGTCCCGACATACTCCCTGAAGCAAAAATACTCATTGTGGCCGACGTTGTGGAAGCCATGTCCTCGCACAGGCCTTACCGCGCAGCAATGGGCATCGAGAAAGCTCTTGAGGAGATCTCTCGCAACAGGGGCAAACTGTACGACGAAGCTGCCGTTGACGCCTGCCTGGAGCTCTTCCTCAATAATGAGTTCAGTTTCAAATCCGTTTGATGTATGCCCTCGATGACTGAACATTTACCAGCGGGCATGATGCTCTTCGGCCCAGCCGATCAGGTTACTTATTTCTATCCTTTCACCCGTGTTCGTCACGAGTGTTCCGTTATAGCGGCCGAACATCTGGTGGACCTCGCTGGCCAGAATGCCCACATCGGTCTTTGCCACCCTTTCAAAAAACGGCGCAAATTCCAGTGTTAGCCGGCCATCTACCGAGGTCATGAGCCAGGGCTTCTTGAAATTCTTACTGTCGTAATTAAAATCCACCTTGCCCAGCTTATGCACCCTTCCGTCTACAATGATCGCGTTATCGTTCAACTCGGGACTGTTGCCGATTCCATCTCCGATATTAAGCCCGACAGTGCGGCCGTCCGGCAGAAATTGCGAGAAGCTGGCCCATATCCAGAATGACCGGTATGGCCATACACCCACACCCCAGTCCAGTGTCCCCAGGCATTTATCGTGGCTGATACTGTATGACTTCAGCTTCCTGTCCGCTGCCGCGGCGGATTCATCCCACCCATATTCGATAATGCCCTCGGCGGGCATGCAGTTGACCTTGCGGGTATAGAAGAAACGCCTGTTTTTAAAGGCGAATACGTTGACGACCGATTCATGCCCTTCTTTTAATAACAGCCTGACATCGGCCTTCAGACCGGATTTACCGAAGCCCGGCCAGTTAACTTCCAGTTTTCGCTGTTTGTCATCGGGTGTGAAAAAGCGAAAATACAGGCCGCCCCTTTCATAGCGGCAATCGCCTGACGTGCTATTGCGTGCAAGATTTATGCCGCTGCCGAATGGAATGCTCAACGTTTGCTCGTGATAAATTCCTGTCTTGAAGTCCAGCACATAGGCGAAGACCGGCCCCAGGTAGCCGACATGACTGAGGGTGAATGAGAAGAAATGGGTAGGCGTAGTAATGCCGAAGTACTGCCAGCGCTTGATGCGCAGAGGCTGTAAAAACTTCAAAGCATAGATATTAACATTCTCGAGATTGGCATCCAGCAGCGGTTGCCGCGCCCATCCATAATCGACCAGGTTCCCCTGCTTATCCAGTAAAGGACCGCTTTTGGTTATCTCTCTCATCTCCAGTCCTCCCGTTGTTACTCCCTTAAGGCACGCAGTAATAATCGTTATCTCAGATACTCAGCCCTTTGGACCATGGCTCCCATGCACCTGATCGCATTGTCCGGCATGCCATAGGTTGGTATGCCATCCATGGCAGCCAGGATGAGGCCGTCCAGCTGATCAGGCGGATTGGCCGGGATCAGCACTATGGGCTTTCGCAGACGGTCTCGCATCTCCACCAGCTTCTGCCGGAACCATGCATCCTGCAGGAAGGCATAGGTGATGACCAGGCAGGTGTCCACATGGGGCATGATCATCTCAAGGCAATCTACGTACACCTTGGCAGCCCCTCCGATGGGCGCCCAGACAAGGTCAACCGGGTTCTTGCGGTTGTTGGACGGCGGCACTTTATCCTTGAGATATTCTGCCAGCTTAAGCTGCAACTCCTCGGGAAACTGTTTTATCCTTAGCCCCTCCCTGGCGCAGGCGTCCGATGCAGCTACCGCACCACCGCCTGCTTCGATCAGCAGGCCGATATCCCTGCCGGGCGGCAGAACGGGGCAACTGAAGGCCACGGCCAGGTCGATGATATCCTCCATGCCGTAAGCGGGGATTACTCCAGTCTGACGGCACATGGCCTGGAATACCCTGTAGCTGCCGGCCAAAGAGCCGGTGTGTGATGCAGCCGACCTGGCTCCCGTCTCGGAGCTGCCGCCTTTCCAGACGATGACAGGCTTATGCGGACAGATCTCCTTTGCCAGCTTCATGAAACGCTCCGGGTTTTTAAGCCCCTCGACGTAGGCTGCAATCACTTTCGTATCGGGATCACTGCCCCAGTAACCTATTAAGTCTTCCAGCGTAAGGTCGCTCTGGTTGCCGATGCTGATGATGCCGCTGAAGCGAAGCCCGCGGGCGCTGCCCAGCCGGAGCATGATCTCGCTCACCCATCCGCTCTGGCCCACGAAACCCACGCCGCCGGGATCAAGCGGCATCCTGGCATAGGGTACGACCGTATTCACACGCCCCCTCGACGTAAAAATGCCCATGCAGTTGGGTCCGATTACTCTCACACCGCCTTCATGCGCAACGGCCACCATCCTCTTCTCCGCCTGCTTTCCCTCGGCGCCCATCTCACTGAATCCCACGGCATGTACTACGGCGAACTTCACCCTTTTGCGAGCGCAGTCCTCCATTGCAGCCGGAATGGCCCGCGCTGGAATAGCCAGCACTGCCAGGTCAACCTCACCAGGTATGGCGGACAGGTCCGGGAAGCACTTCAGCCCCATGATCAGACTCTCTTTGTGGTTGATAGGGTAGATCGTGCCGGCATAGCTGTCCTTGAGCATGCTGTTGATGAACATGCCGCCGGATTTCCACTCGTCATTCGATGCTCCCACAATGGCGACTGACCGAGGTTTGAAAAGGTACTTCAAGTCGGGTGCGGTAAAACTGGTCATTAATTGCCTCCTCTGATTACCGGGAGACCATAGCGCCCGCGTATGTCAACAGTACGTAATACCGGAGGTAATTATCTTATGCACTTCACCTCTGTGTCAAAGCAACGGGATTGTGATATATTACTATTGCTGTATCCGGGGGCACGGGCCATTCTGAAAAGAGGAGGATGCTAATGGCATATGAGACTATTATATACCACGTCAGTGGAGGTATAGGCAGGATCACTTTTAACCGCCCGCAGGTGATGAACGCTCTTACTCCCGCCATGCTTAAAGAGCTGAAAACCGCCGTGCTGGAAGCAGGCAAAGCCAAGGATGTTAAGGTCATCGTCCTGACCGGCGCCGGCAGGGCCTTTTGCGCAGGGGTCGACCTCAAAGCTATGGGAGATGCTAAACTGGTCAACGGCAAGGTCGGCGACTTTCTAGACGTGCCTGCCCGTGATCTGATAAATGCAATACGGACCGTACCAAAGGTAGTGATCAACCTGGTCAACGGATTCTGCTTCACCGGGGCGCTGGAGATCATGTTGGCCTGCGATATCGTGATCGCATCGGAGGACGCTAAAATAGGCGATACGCATGCCAAGTGGGGGTTGCGTCCGACCTGGGGTATGAGCGCACGCCTGCCGCGCAGGATCGGTTACCTTAAGGCCAAGGAGCTCTCGTTTACGGCCGAAGCCATTACCGCCAGGGAGGCCGAGCGTATCGGACTTATCAACCTGGCTGTCCCGGGAGACAAGCTGGAAGAGGCCCTGCAGGACATGGCCGGAAAAATAATGGGCAACAGCGCCCAATCCATCGCAGCCTATAAGCAACTTTATAACGCCAACGAGAGCATGTCTCTGGATAAGAGCCTTGAGCTGGAATTCAGCAGCGATTTCGAGATCACCGACGGACTGGAACGGTTGTCGGCATTTATTAAATAATGACGATTGTCATTGCGAGAAGCATTTGCATATGTCATTGCGAGGAGCCGCAGGCGACGCGGCAATCTAGTGCTGGCGACATCCCCTAGACAGGATTGCTTCGCTGCGCTCGCAATGACATGGTATGAGCGGATCGGGCGCACCTGAAGGTACGCCCCTACGTCATAACGTTTGACGATATCTTGACGTACAGTTGAAACGAATATAAACTTAGCGCAAGCGCAATCAGGGGAGGTACAGTCATGTCTTCTGCTAAAAAGCGTCACGGCTGGTGGACGGCCATCGTCATCTGCGTCGTTATTCTCCTCATCGTAATCACACCTCTTTCGCTTTATGCCAGTGCGAATATTGAGACCAAGGACCTCGATGACACGGCCCGTGCGCAGGCGGGTGGCTCATACGTGAAGCTGCCCCAGGGCGTGACCCATTATGAGCTGACCGGGCCCGAGAGTGGACAGCCTGTTGTGCTTATTCACGGCGCCACCATACCCATGTACCTGTGGGACGCTCAGGTCGAGGCCCTGGCCAAGGCCGGTTACCGAGTCCTCCGCTACGATTTGTTCGGAAAAGGGTACTCGGACAGGCCGGCAGGGGATTACAGCCAGGCATTCTACCGCCAGCAGCTTCACGACCTGTTGGACGCGCTCAAGATAAAGCAACCCGTTGACCTGGTCGGCCTCTCCATGGGCGGCGGCCTGGCCATGGACTTCACCGCCAATTACCCCGACAGTGTGAAGGACGTAGTCCTGGTTGCACCTATGATCAACTCGATTAAGAATGACACCAATATAAAACTGCTCAGGCCGCCTGTGATAGGCGAATTCCTGATGCGCCTGGTAGCGACTAAAAGCATTTCGGAGCGTGCGGCGCAGCTGATGCAGAAATCGCCCAAAGCCGCCGAGTATGCGAAGCTGTTCAAGGACCAGACCCAGTATAAGGGTTTCGAGCAGGCCACGCTTGCCATGTTCCGCAGCGATGCCAATGCCGACTATACGGCAGATTACAACGCTGTCAGCAAGCAGGCCCGCAAAATACTGCTGCTATGGGGCACGGCGGACAACGACATCACACCTCAGATGGTACAGGCCATACAGGCGGCGCTTCCCAACGTGCAATTTAAACAGCTTGAAGGCATAGGCCACGATCCCCAGGTAGAAGTGGCCGACCAGGTCAACAGCCTGATACTGGATTTTTTAAAGCAGCAATAATTTAAAGGAGGTCCCAAATGCCTGAAAAGAAATTCAAGTACCTGAGCAAGGAGTGGGCAGACGAGGTCTGCAGGAGATGCAAGAAAACGCTCACGCCGGAAAAAATGAAGAACATCACATCCTCGATGCTGACCATATATAATAAGTGCCCGGACGGCAAGACCAGGGCTGTTTATTACAAGCTTGAGAACGGGGTGGTTCAAAACGTCTCAATTGTTGAGGGCACACTGCCCAAAGCCGAGTTCTCAATCACGTCTGACTACGAAGTTTTCGCCAGGATCTCACGGGCTGAACTCAAGGCTCGGGCCGCTCTAATGTCAGGCAAGATGCTGCTCAAGGGCAACCTGGTCAAAGCTCTGACCCTGTCTCCCACTGTCGACAGGCTGAACGAGGTTATCGCTACCGTTCCAACAGAGTATTAAAAGCTGGAGGTCAGATAAATGCCGAAAAAGAAACTGGTCAAGGATGATCCCTATTTCATAGATAATCCCAAGAGGGTCAAGGCCGTGCAGAAGGAAATGGCCAGGCAGGGTATCGACGTGTACCTGGGCTCGCGCCTGCGCACCATGTCCTGGATAATCGACGCCTTCTGCCCCTGGCGTACCTATGTTGTTATCCCGCCCGAGGGGCTGCCGACCGCCGTCACCTTTGTCATCGCCG
>Ga0247842_10003672_pt1 | contig 20221 bp, 13 predicted proteins | sample LaCruzMarch2015__3_FD_192411 | JGI IMG/M metagenome (GOLD analysis project Ga0247842, IMG submission 192411) | Freshwater microbial communities from meromictic Lake La Cruz, Castile-La Mancha, Spain - LaCruzMarch2015_19m | ecosystem: Environmental > Aquatic > Freshwater > Lake | place: Spain...
ACGAATATAACGGTTTCAGGCCGCACAGTTCACTGGACAGATTAACGCCGCTGGCGTTTGCGGCAAGGGCAGCAGGAAGTGTAGAATTTAACAACCTAGCAGTGGTCCAGTAAACGGGGGAAGGTCAGTCCGGGATGGCAGCGGCTGCCAGGTCGGGGTCCTGCCGCCTGGTCGCCTTTTTGCTTCCCGGGCCCAGTCTCCGTAGCAAAACATAATAGCAGTGTAGTCGACTCGGAAGCCTGCGGGACAAAAAGGGACACAGACGTCACCCCTCCACCGTTACCCCACCGCGTTTAAAATGTTATGCGAATGGCAGGAAAGGCTGCAAATCATCATAAGGATGGCAGGCTGCCGGTTAGACGGACTAACTGCAACTTTCAGGCTAGTGGGAGGCGAATACCTGGGCTCCGATCTTATCGGCAAGGGACGGATCATCTACAAAAGGATTGCGATTACCCTGGAACTGGCTGATCAAATCGTTGCGGCGGCGCTCGTTGGCATCAGGCGGATCCTGGCGGTTCCACTTCAGAAACATCGGCACGCGGTTCGTCCAGAAATTCCCGTAATTCATGCCGTCACGGATGCTCCTGTCATAATACCGCACAACAAAATACAGCATAGCCCTGGCCGCGTCGCCCTTAACGCTGTCAGCCGGCTCAAAACCTCCCGAATCCATTTTGGTGCCGTTTGAAGTGGAATATACGGGATTGGAAACCAGGGCGAAAGGCAAATTGCCGCGGGCGCTATTGGGCGTGATAAAGGAGGGAAATATATGGTGAAGGTCCGACCGCATGGGATAAGTCTGGTTAAAGTAGCCCTGGGGCCAGCCGTGTTCCGCGTTCATGCCTTCCAGGTCCACCGTGCCGTCGTGATTTAAATCACCCTGCTCTTTATAATCCTCGCCGTGCTGGCTTGAGCCTTTCACGCAGATCTGCGAATAGAATTCAATAACGCCCGGCGCGCCGCCGCAGCCGGTATTATCGGCCTTAGAGAACATGAATTTTTTCGCGGCAAGGTAGTCGTGTCCGGAAGGCTGATAGACGGCCTCGGTCTGTTTATGAAGCTGCTGAAAAAGCTGTTCGCCCGAAAGCGCGGCCGGGACCTTCGGAACAGGAAGAGATACGAGCGGAGATGAAGCGGCAAGCGGGGCAAGAGAATCAAGAGCGTTAGAGGCGCCAGCCCGGGTATAGGCGGTGGAAATATAAAAGGCGCAAGCGGAAACGATGGAGATAAAAATAAGCCTGGTACGGTTCAAGTTCCCTCCGGTAACACTTTCGTCCATTTAATTATAGATTAAATGGTTTCTTTTGCCATGGGCCCATCGGGCCAGCCTGAGCTGGGCCCTTCGGCCGCGGAATTTGAGATATTCGCACGGTTGTATTGGGGGGATATTTTTATACTATAATGACTATCTGGTCAGTATGTGTGAAATATGAAAGCTTTAACCGACTCACAAAAGAAAGGAAAAGAACTGGAGATACTCCGTGCGGCCACGCGCGCGCTGGCAGCCGTCGGGTTTGACGCCCTCACCATGGAACAGGTGGCGAAAGAGGCGCGGGTGGCCAAAGGGACGCTTTTCCTCTACTACCACCACAAGGAAGACCTGGTGCTGGCCGTATTTTCGGCCATGGCCGACACGCTCGGCAAAACCCTCGCGGCCGTAGCCGCCGACGGCCTGCCGCCGGAGGAACTGCTGCAAAAAATCGTGCGCGCCCTGCTGGAGCATTTTGACAAAAAACGCGATATCACCGGCTATTCGGGCGGCCTGCCTCTGGCCGGGCCGAACAAGGAGATACTCCGCGCCCGCTTCGCGTCCAACATGAAGATCATCGCCGACGCCCTCGAACTATGCGCCAGGGGTGGATTTCTGGAACTGGAAGATCCGCTTTTTTCCGCCTCTGCGCTGTTCGGCCTCTGCCGCGGGTCAAATTCCTACGCCCGCGCGGCCGGCCGGCATCTCCCGGTAGAAGAGCGCGCGCGCCGTATAACCGGCATATTTTTGGACGGAACAAGGAAAAACCAATGAAGAATATTTTTTTATTTATGACTTTAGCCGCACTCCCCGCGGCCCTGCCTGCGCAGGAATTTTCAACAGCAACTATGCGGTCAATAACATTTAATGAGGCCTGCGCGCTGTCACTCGCGAAAAGCGAGCTGCTGGCCCAGCAGGCGGAAGGGATAAAGCGGCTGGAGGCCGCCGAACGCGTGATCGGCGCCTCTTTTCGCCCGTCGTTCGAACTAAACACCTCGCAATCCAAACAGCAGGGCTCAGCCGCGGCAACAAAGGGCTACATCTCCGGCACCTACGCCATTTTCTCCGGCATGCGCGATTATATTTCGCTAAAGGCGGCCGCCGCCAAAACCAGCGCCGCTGAACTTGATCTTGTCCGCGCCCGCCAGCAACTTTACCTCGGCGTAGCCCAGGCGTATCTAAACCTGCTCGCCGCCCAAAGGGAAGCGATAATACGTCTGGAACAGCTTAATGTCACCGGGAAACGCATAACCGAGCTTGAGACCCGCGTTGACCTCGGCAAATCACGCAAAAGCGAAGCTGTGGCGGTAAAAACCCAGCTGGCTCAGGATAAATCCAGTTATCTTAACGCCGCCGCCGCCGAACGCGGCGCGCAGCAGGCGCTGATGTTCCTTACGGGGATTGACACCGATCTGGCTCCGACCGGAATATCGCTTCGCGGAGGAACCGCTCTTGAAACCTTTTTAAAGACCGCGCTCCTGCGCCCGGATCTGGCGGCTCTGCGCAAATCTCTTGACGCCTCAGGATATCTTCTGGACGCGCAGGACCATAATCTTTGGCCTGCGGTTACGGTTTCGGCGGATTATTACGCGGTGAACCATCCCACGCCTGATCCCGTAAACCGCTGGGATGGGACCCTGGAGCTTAAGATGCCCCTCTACACCGGCGGCGCCGCCCGGGCGCAAAGGCAGAGCGCCTATTCGGCCAGGCGCGAGGCCGAGTTGGCCTTGCAGCTGGCGCAGAGACAGGCGCTTACCGAAGTCCGGACGGCATACGAGGAATTTAAATACTCAGCCCTTCAGACCGTCAGTCTTGATGAGGCTCTGACGCTGGCCTTGGAAAACGCGCGCTGCCAGGAGGATGATTACAAACTCGGCCTGGTGAATAATCTCGACGTGCTCAGCGCTCTTAACACCGTACAGCAGACGCGGCTCGCGCTTTCGCAAGCCCGCGTGCAGCAGATCTGGACGCTAGCGAAACTTAAGAACGCCGCGGGGCTGGAGCTCGAATAATGACTCTTTCCGACCTCTCAATTAAAAATCCGGTTTTCGCCTGGATGCTGATGCTGGGCCTTATAGTCTTCGGCTGGATAGGCTTCTCCAACATGGGCATCAGCCAGATGCCCGACGTGGATTACCCGGTGGTGAACGTGCGCGTAAGCCTGCCCGGGGCGGCCCCCGAGATCATGGAGACCCAGGTCACCGATCTGATAGAAGGCGCGGTAATGGGCATACAGGGCATAAAGGAAGTTTCCTCCAGTTCAAAGAGGGGAAGCGCGAACATCACTATAGAATTTGAACTGGGCCGCGACATAGATGTGGCAATGCAGGAAGTGCAGTCCAAGATCTCACAGGCGCAGCACGATATGCCGCGCGACATAGATCCGCCGTCCATCAGCAAGACCAACCCGGAGGATCAGCCCATCATACGCGTGGCGCTCACCGGTGAGAACAGGCCGCTTAAAGATCTGATGGCATTCACCAATGATTACCTTAAAGACAAATTCACCACCATTTCCGGAGTCGGAGACGTGGACATGGGCGGCTACATAGATCCCAACCTTCGCATCTGGCTGAATATAGATGAACTTAACGCGAAGCAGCTGACAGTGAGCGATGTGATCTCCACGGTGCAAAACCAGCACGCCGAAACCCCGGCCGGCTACATCGATACCGGCAAGAAAGAGTTCAATGTGCGCGTGCTCGGAGAGGCCTCCACTCCGGAAGATTTTTCCCGCCTGATCATCACCGGCCGGGGCGGCTCCTCCATCTGGAAAACATTCCGCATAAAGGATGTGGCGGAAGTTGAGGACGGTCTTGCGGATATACGCCGCGTCTCACACACCAACGGAAAGCTTTCGGTGGGCATCGGCATCATCAAGCAGCGCGGTTCCAACGCCGTCGCTACGGCGCGCGCCGTGCGTGCCAGGGTCGCCGAGCTGCAGAAAACTTTGCCGAAGGGCATGGCGCTGCAAGTGGTCAACGACTCAACCCGCTTTATAGAAGAATCCACCCGCGAGCTGAATTTCACACTGATCCTCTCCGCCATTTTTACAGGCATAGTCTGTTGGGCCTTCCTGGGCTCCTGGTCTTCCACCATAAACGTGCTGCTGGCCATACCCACTTCCATCATCGGCGCTTTTCTCATACTTTATTTCATGGGATTCACCCTTAACACTTTTACGCTGTTGGGGCTGTCGCTAGCCATCGGCATAGTCGTGGATGACGCGATAATGGTGCTTGAAAATATTGTGCGGTATAACGAACTGGGCTATGGCCGGGTTAAATCCGCTATAATCGGCGCCAGGGAGATAACATTTCCCGCCATGGCCGCGTCGCTGGCCATCCTCGCGATCTTCGTGCCCGTCATCTTTATGAAGGGCATAATCGGAAAGTTCTTCTTCCAGTTCGGCGTCACCATGTCGGCCGCGGTGCTGCTATCGCTCCTGGAAGCGCTGACGCTGTCCCCGATGCGTTGCTCACAGTTCGTTGACGCCGAGCGCGGAGGCGCCTTCGGCAAATGGATGGACGGGCTCTTCAGAAAGACGGCCGCGTATTACCGCGGAGTTCTGGAGCACCTGCTCAGGCACCGCTGGAAAACGCTGGCCGCCTCGGCGCTGGTTTTCGCGGCGTCCCTGCTGATAGCCTTTAAGCTCCAGCGCGAATTCACGCCTTCCCAGGATCAGAGCCAGTTCATGGTGCGCCTGCAGGCGCCTATCGGCTCTTCCTTCGGTTTCACGTCGGAAGCGGTGGCGCAGGCTGAAAAATGGGCGGGGGAGCAGCCTAACATCGTTTCCTATTTCGGCATGGTGGGCGGCGGAGATATCAACAGCGCGATGATGTTCATAAATTTAAAGCCGAAGGGGGAGCGCGTGCCGCTTAAGCCCGGCGGGCGCAAGCCCACCCAGCAGGAATTCATGCAGTATACCCGCAAGGCTTTGAAGGGGTTTACGGGCCTGGAGCGTATTTCCATACAAGATCCGTCACAGGCGGGCTTCACGGCCAAGCGCGGCTATCCGGTGGAGATCAGCGTGCGCGGATCCGACTGGGACAAGCTGGGCGAACTCAGCCGCGCCCTGATGGCCCGCATGATAGCGTCCGGCAAGATGGTCGATGTGGATACGGATTACCAGACCGGCATGCCCGAGATACAAGTTGTGCCGGACCGTGACAAGGCCGCGGCGCGAGGCGTGAATATGGCGGTCATAGGAGATTCCATAAACGCCATGATAGGCGGCTTGCGCGTAGGAAAGTTTACCAGAGGCAGCAAGCGCTACGACATAAGCGTGCGGCTCGTAGACAAAGATCGCCGCAGCGCTTCCGACATCGGCAAGATCTGGGTGCGCAATAACCGGGGCGAACTTATCCGTCTATCGGAAATAGTGACCGTCACAGAAAAACCTTCCCTGATGTCCATCTCGCGGCGCAACCGCGAGCGGGCCATAGGACTTTTCGCCAATCCTGCGCCGGGTTTCTCGCAGGCGCAGGCGCTGGACGAGGTTCAGAAAACGGCCAAAGAGCTGCTGCCTGACGGCTACCGGATAATGCTTTCCGGCAGCTCGCAAACCTTCCAGGAATCTTTCGGCAGCCTGCTGACCGCGCTTGTGTTCGGCATTTTTGTGGCTTACATGGTACTGGCCTCGCAGTTCAACAGTTTCCTTCACCCGGTTATAGTGCTGCTGGCCCTGCCGTTCAGCGTAACTGGAGCGTTCATCGCGCTTTATATGGGCGGGCAGACGCTTAACATCTACAGCATGATCGGCATGATACTTCTTATGGGTATTGTTAAGAAAAACTCCATACTGCTGGTGGACTTCACCAATCATCGACGGCGCGAGGGGGGGATGGGCGTGACTGAGGCTTTACTTGAAGCCTGCCCGATAAGGCTCAGACCTATTCTTATGACCTCATTTGCCACCATAGCGGCGGCAATACCGCCGGCGCTGGGTATCGGCCCGGGGGCGGAGACGCGTATCCCGATGGCGTTGGTAGTCATAGGCGGCGTGATGTTCTCCACTTTCCTCACTCTTCTGGTGGTTCCGTGCGCCTACAGCCTGATGTCGCCGCTGGAGAGCCGCCATCATCAGGACGCTCTGAAGGCGGCGCTGAAAGAGTTAGTGTAGTGTCTCGCAAATAGCTTCACTTTTGAAGTCTCAGATTTGAGCCGGATGTGAGGCGCGACGAACGAGCATACCGGTGGGTCTGTGAGCGAGGGGTGCGAAGCACAATTCAGGGCTGCGAACAGGCAACGAAGCAGCCGGTCAAAGATGAGCCTCCCCCGGGGGGCTGGCCGCTTTTGGGCTACCCCTTCGTGGTATTACGCTAAAGTACATGTAGTACGTGTCGCTTCATGCCACTTCGGTGTAGCCCAAAATCGGTCAGTCAAAAGTAAAGCTATTTGCGAGACACTGCACTGGGTGAAACCGCGGAAACAAAATAACCGGGCGGGATTGCGCCCAAAACCTCGCTACGCGTAAAGCTACAACATTGGAGCGGACTGCGGGGGATCTGGGTTAGCAAAACCCTACCGGAGCCCGAGACTTGCATAGCGGTGAGGGCGGGTGGAGCCTTGCGACACGGGGTTCGCTCGGGAAGTGCGGCCACGGTGTGGCCGACACTGGTTTTGCGTTCCAGGCCACCGCAGGCCTAGCGAACCATCTAAGTTACCCATAACATTTTAAAAAATCGCTATAAATTTAGGGCGCGGGATTGCGCCGCGCGGCTGGAAAAGTTAAAATGCGATAGGTGCAAGACGGGCTTTTAGGCTGGGGAAAAGGCGGGGGGATCTTCAATATATGGCGGAAACAAGCGACGAAAAGCAGCTCTGGCTGGATTTCATCAAAACATTCACAAGGGCTTTGGTGCAGATCAATCTTTATACGCCTGAGCATCCGCAGGTTCTTGAGGCCCTGGAAGAAGGCCGTGGGATCCTGGACGCAATAACCGCCGCTTCGCCCAACGGCGAATTTTTTCTCACCATCGCCGACCACAAGCTTCTGGTCAACGGGTCTCCTCTTTTAGCCGCCGACAAACTACCCAACGCGCTTAAAAACTTTTTTTCCAAATTTCATATCCAGACGCTCTCGTTCTTAAACGGCGCCTCGCGTGAAGATCTGCTCGCTCTTTGCCAGATGCAGACTCATAAGGGCGAGGCTGACGCCTACCTTAAAGAGCACGGGGTCGATAAAATTTCCGTCAGCCTTACGGTCTACGCCAAGGTGGGCAAGGCGCCCGCGCAGGGCGGAGAAGCTGCGGGGAACCCGCCCGCCGGCGCGGCGGAGCGCTCGCCGCTGGAGCCGCTGACAAAAACGCTCTCCGGAAAAAGCCTTGACGCCGCACTTTCCGAACTGGCGGCCAGGGCTACCTCAGACGCCGGGGAGCAGCGGGAAGTGACCGGCCTGCTGGCTGAAAAAATCAAAGACGAGATGACAGCCATCGTCTCCAAAGCCGTTGAGGGAGTACGGCTGCAGAAGAAGAAAGTTGAAAATGACATAACCCGCACCGAGTCCGTAATTTCAGAAATTGCCGATGGCGTAGTAGTTGTTGACAGGGAGGGCAGGGTTTTAATGATGAACCCGCAGGCCGAGACTATTTCGGGAAAAGCGCTCTCCGAGATGTCAGGCAAGAAGATATTTGACATTACCCCGCTTGAAAACCACGTTATATCTATCGCTAAAGAACTAGGCAGCGAAAGCAGCAGAGATATCTCAAAAGACCTTGAGCAAAAGGGCGGAAAAGAACTTAGCGAAACAATAAAGAGCGCCACGGCCATCATACAAAACGAGGACGGTAAGATCGTAGGATCGGTTTCGGTGCCCACGGACGCGATAAAGTTAAAGCAAGTGGAACAGCTGCATCTGGATTTTATGGCCAATGTAACCCATGAACTCCGCTCACCTCTTACCGCCATAAACATGGCCCTTAACCTGGTCGTCACGGACGACGGGCTTGGGAACGAAACAAAGAACATGATCAACTCAGCCATCCGCAACTCCGAGCGCCTGAGTTACATGATCACCGAATTGCTGGATTTCTCCAAGCTGCAGGCCGGCAGGCTGGTATTCCACCCCGAGCGCGTCTTCGCCGAAGAAATAATCAATGAGGCCGCGGACGCCATGAGAGCCTGGGCAATCTCGCGGAAGCTGCGCTTCACTGTCGTTCTTGCGCCGGAGCTGACCGGCATTTACGCGGACAAACACCGCACCGTGCAGATAATGATCAACCTTATCTCAAATTCCATAAAATTCACTCCGCTGGGCGGCGCCATAGAGTTAAGCGCGGAATCGGGCGGGGAAGCGAACGCCAACTTTATTTTATTCTCGGTAAAAGATACCGGCTGCGGCATAAAGAAAGAAGATCAGGAAAAAATATTTGAAAAATTCATACAGGTGGCCAGCGGTGAAAAAGCCGGCGGCACCGGCCTGGGGCTTGCTATTACAAAAGCCATGGTTGTAATGCAGGGAGGCCGGATCACGGTCGAAAGCGAGCCGGGCCAGGGAGCCGTCTTCCGGGTGTACCTGCCCGTGTACCGTAGCCAGACGGCACACCAGACTTCAGAGCAGCCCGCAGACAAATCAGGAGAAGAAAAAGCCTGGTGGCGTAAACTGCTGGGGATATAATATGACCATAAGTTCTTTTGCGGGAAAAACCCTGCCGGCCGAAATGCTGACGGATATTCCAAAACTTCTCTCGGCCTACTACAGCGAAGCTCCGGATCCGTCGGTCCCGTCCCAGAGAATATCTTTCGGCACATCCGGGCATCGCGGCACTTCGCTGGGCCGCTCCTTTAACGAGCGCCATATTCTGGCCGTAACCCAGGCCATCTGTCTTTACCGGCTTGAGGAGAAAATTGACGGGCCGCTGTTTATCGGTATGGACACGCACGCCCTTTCCGGACCCGCCTTTGAGAGCGCGCTGGAAGTTCTGGCGGCCAATGGAATTGAGACAATGGTCTCGGAAAAGGGGGAATACACCCCTACGCCCGCGGTCTCTCACGCTATATTGTCCTACAACCGCGGCCGCAGGACCGGTCTTGCCGACGGGATACTTATAACCCCTTCTCACAACCCTCCATCCGACGGAGGCTTTAAGTACAACCCCACTCACGGCGGCCCCGCGGAACCCGAAGTCACCGCCCGCATCCAGGCTCTTGCCAACGACCTCCTTGAGAAAAATCTTGCCGGCGTCAGGCGGCTGTCTCTGGTGAAAGCCCTGCGAGCGGCCACCACTCACCGCTACGATTACCAAGGGACCTACATACGCGACCTCGCGGATGTCATAGATATGGACGCCATACGCGGCGCGGGCCTGAAACTCGGCGTGGACCCCCTGGGCGGAGCCGGCGTAAAGTACTGGGCGCCGATAGCCGAGCGCTACGGGCTGGACCTGACTATTGTAAGCGAGGATGTGGACCCGACTTTCAAATTCATGACGGCCGATTGGGACGGCAAGATCCGCATGGACCCGTCCTCGCCCTATGCCATGAAGCGGCTGATAGGCCTCAAAGACCGTTTTGATGTCGGGTTCGGTTGTGACACCGATTACGACCGCCACGGCATCGTGACGCGCGGAGCCGGGCTTCTGCCGCCGAACCATTATCTTTGCGCGGCCATTTTCTATCTGTTCCAGAATCGCCCCAAGTGGCTTCCCGGCGCGGCCGTGGGCAAGACCGTGGTTTCAAGCTCCATGATAGACCGGGTAGCGGCAAAACTTGGCCGCCCGCTGCGCGAAGTGCCCGTCGGCTTCAAGTGGTTCGTGGACGGCCTGCTGGACGGAAGTTTCGGCTTCGGCGGAGAGGAAAGCGCCGGAGCCTCTTTTCTGCGCTTTGACGGCGGGCCCTGGAGCACCGACAAAGACGCGATCATATTATCGCTGCTTTCAGCCGAGATCACCGCCCGCCTGGGCAAGGATCCTTCCGAAGTTTACAAAGAGTTCGAGCGCGAGTTCGGGACCTATTATTACGAACGCCACGACGCGCCCGCCACGCCGGCCCTTAAACACCTGCTCAAGCGGCTTACCCCGGAGCAAGTTCCTTTTAAGGAACTGGCCGGAGAGAAAATAGAGGCCGTTATGACCGCCGCTCCCTCCAATAACGCGCCCATCGGAGGTGTGAAAGTGATATCGCGCAGCGGCTGGTTCGCAGCCAGGCCGTCGGGAACGGAAGACGTTTACAAGCTTTACGCCGAAAGCTTCACAAACGCGGACCATCTTAAGCGCATCTTCGCTGATGCAGAAGAAATGATAAACGGATTGATGTGAAACTAACAATAAAACTTACAAAGGATCCGGCGGATTTCCGCTCCTGCGCCCGATTAATGTCCGGCACCGAGCCATGGACAACTCTGGGGCGCGATTATAAAACCTGCCTTAAGGCCGTAAGGACGCCTGTGCGCGAAGTGTACGCCGCCAGAGCGGCCGATCATATTCTGGGATTTATAATCCTTGAAATGACCGGGACCCTTAAAGGCTATATCAAGACGGTCTGCGTGGCCCCTGAGGCGCGCGGGCTGGGCGTCGGCACTAAGATGGTGCGCTTTGCGGAGAAGCGCATCTTCAGGGAAAGCCCGAATGTTTTTATGTGCGTATCGTCGTTTAATAAGGGAGCTCAGCGCCTTTACAAGCGGCTTGGCTACAGCAAGACAGGTGAACTGAAAGATTTTATCGTCAGGGGATACAGCGAGTTCCTCCTGCGTAAAACACTAGGCCCGACAACAGGTTATAAACCCTAACCCTGTCCCCTAAACCCTATACCCTGCACACTATTCTCTATACCCTTACTCTAGCGGAGGAACATCATGGCGGAAACTACCGGTAAAACAACAATAAGCTTTTTTGGAGCGGCGGGAGAGGTCACGGGTTCACGACATCTCCTTGAGGCCAAAGGCAAAAAGATCCTGCTGGACTGCGGCATGTTCCAGGGTCACCGTCAGGAATCCGTAGAAAAAAACAGATCTTTGCCGGCGCGTCCCGCCGAGTTGGACGCCGTCCTGCTTTCGCACGCGCATATTGACCACTCGGGCGGGCTGCCATTGCTTGTTAAAAAAGGCCTGAAAGCGAATATTTATTGCACCGGCGCGACCAAAGAGCTGGCCTCCATAATGCTTATGGACTCAGCGCGCCTGCAGGTAGCTGACGCGAAATTTTTTAATAAGGTGCATCTGTCCTCGGGAATGCGCATAGAGCCGCTCTATAACGAGGACGACGCCAGACTTACGCTTGCAAAATTTAAGGCCTGCGACTTCGGGGCCGAGGCGCATCTCGCGGGGGGGACGGTTTCCGCCAAGTTTCTGAACGCGGGACATGTCCTGGGTTCAGCCATGGTTCAGATCTCCGTTCCGGTCGGAGGCGAAAAACGCCGTCTGCTTTATACCGGAGACCTGGGCCGCAGGGCCTCAATTTTGATGCGCAGTCCTGAGATCCCGCGCGACGTGGACTACCTGATAATGGAAACGACCTACGGCGACCGCAACCACGATCCCGTGGATGACGCCGAAGCTAAATTGGAAGCCATCATAAAGCGCGCCGTCGCCGAAAAGGGCAAGATAATCATTCCCAGCTTCGCGCTGGAAAGGGCTCAGGAAATAATTCTGATACTGGACAAAATGCGCCGCTCCGGCGCCGCGCTGGATATCCCGGTTTATGTTGACAGCCCCATGACGCTGAGCATCACGGAACTTTTTAATAAGTATAAGGATTCCTTCTCCTTCGATGAGCGGTTTAAAGAATATGCAAAAATGGACAAGGACCCGTTCGGCTTTGACTATATCAACTATGTGCGCACCAAAGAGGAATCGCAGGCGCTCAACGAGACCGACGGACCCATGATAATTATTTCAGCCTCAGGCATGTGCGAAGGCGGCAGGGTGCTGCATCATCTGCGCAACAATATAGATAAAGAAAATACCACAATCTTGATCGTAGGCTACCAGGCCGCCGGAACACTGGGCCGCCGTCTTCAGGACGGCGCGAATAAAGTTAAGATCTTCGGACTTGAGCATGACGTGGCCGCGCGAGTGGAGACCATGCATTTCTTCTCTTCGCACGCGGACAAGAACGACCTTATCGCCTTCGTTAAAGGCCTTAGCCGCCCTCCAAAAAAGATATTTCTGGTGCACGGAGACATAACCGACCGCGCCGCTTTCGCCCAAACCCTTAAAGCGGAGGGGATAAACAATACCGTCCTCCCCGATTTCGGCCAGAGTTTCGATCTGGAGTAGGGGTGAAGAGCAAATCGGCAATCGTAAATCGTTAATAGTAAATCTGCCGAGCTGTCCTGCTGCCGCGCTGTCTTGCTGTCGCCCTGCCGCGCTGCCCTGTCTTTTCCCTCTCAAATATGGGATAATAGTCATAATGACTAATAAAGAACAGCCGGCGACCGCCGGCTTTTATGGCCTCGGTATCGCTCCCAAACTCCTCTCAGCTTTAGACGCACTAAAATTCGAGACCCCTACGCCTATACAGCGTCAGGCAATACCCCACGCAGTAGAAGGCAAAGATCTGGTCGGCATCGCCCAGACAGGAACAGGCAAAACCATCGCCTTCGCCATCCCCATGATACAGCGGCTCGCCGCGATCCCTGGGAAAGGCCTTGTCCTGACCCCCACGCGCGAACTGGCGCTGCAGGTCAGCGAGGTTTTCCGGCAGTTCGCCCCTATGATGGGGATAAGCGGCTGCGTGATCATCGGCGGAGAAAGCATAAGCTCCCAGATACGCGAACTGCACCGCAATCCACGCATTATCATCGCCACTCCCGGACGCCTGCAGGACCACCTGAACCAGGGCACGGTCAAGCTGAGCGATGTTAAAGTTATAGTGCTGGATGAAGCCGACCGGATGTTTGACATGGGCTTCGCCCCGCAGATAGAGCGCATACTGCGTTCCGTCCCCAAGGACCGCCAGACCATGCTCTTCTCGGCCACCATGCCCGACGAGATAATGAAGCTGGCCGGCCATCATATGCGCCTGCCCACGCGCGTGGAAGTTGCAACACAGGGCACCGTAGCCGAAAAAGTGGAACAACAGCTCTATGTGGTCAACCGCGCGGCTAAGCCCGACCTGCTTAACAAGCTTCTTCAGGCCTACGGCGGAAGCGTGCTGCTCTTCGTGCGGACCAAACATAACGCCCGCAAGATAGCCGTGCTCATCCGCGAGATGGGGCACAATGCCGCCGAGATACATTCCAACCGCTCGCTCAGCCAGCGCCGCGAAGCCCTGGACGGATTTAAGTCGGGCAAGTACCGCATTCTCGTGGCAACCGACATCGCCGCCCGCGGCATAGATGTTACCGGCATAGAGCTGGTCATCAACTACGACCTGCCCGACGACGAAAATAACTACATCCACCGCATCGGCCGCACCGGGCGTGCCGGGAAATCGGGAAGAGCCGTTTCATTCGCGGCACCCGACCAGGCCAACGAAGTCCGCAGCATAGAAAAATTGATACGCATGCCGCTGCCGATAATAACCCATCCCGATATGCCGCCGGCCAGCTTCCACGGCCCCGCGCGCGCCCAGGCAAAGCCGGGGCAGGGCAGGCATTCAGGCGGCGGAGGGCGGACGCCATCGTCGCGCCCGGCCAGACCGGGAGCCGGTTATCAGCGTCCCTCATCGGCGCCAAAATCCGCCTTTAAATCTTTTCCGGAACGAGGCAGGAGCAGCGGAAACGCGGCCCCCGGCCGCAGGACCGGGCCCGGCAGGAACGCCTCCGGGGCGGGTAACAAGGCTCCGCACCGCCCGGCTTCCGGCGACTCAAGAGGCCGCGTGAGCCAGTCCGCCTATTTTGAAGGCGAGGCCCCCAGCCATAACCGGTATGATTCCCGGCGCGGCGGAACCAGAGCGCCCCAGAGGGACCACGGCCAACCGCGCGAGGAAATAAAGAAAACCCCCGGCCAGGGCGGCTGGTTCTCCAAATTCTTGAAAAACAAAAAAAACAACATATGAAGAAATTCCTAAAAAAACTGACAAGCAACATCTTCAGCAAGTCGCCGGTAAAGGACGCCGAGAAGATCCAGGAGCCCGGCTTCTACGGCCTCGGAATAGCGCCGAAGCTGCTTGATGTCCTGGATAAACTTCACTTCACCGTGCCGACGCCGATACAGGCCCAGGCAATACCTCCGGCGACCGAGGGCAAAGATGTGGTGGGCATAGCCCAGACAGGAACCGGCAAGACGATAGCTTTTGCCATCCCTATGGTGCAGCAGCTCTCAGCCAGACACGGTAAAGGTCTGGTTCTGCTACCCACCCGCGAACTCGCCATACAGGTCAACGAAGTGATGCAGCAGTTCGCGCCCAAGATGGGAATGGGCAGCGTGGTGCTTATCGGCGGGGAAAATATAGACCGCCAGATACGCGACCTCCGCCGCAATCCCCGCATACTTATAGCCACGCCGGGGCGTCTGTTGGACCACATGGGCCAGGGCACGGTAAAGGTTAACGATGTTTCTATTCTTATTTTAGATGAAGCCGATCGGATGTTCGACATGGGCTTCGCCCCGCAGATCAACCGCATCATAGCGGCTCTGCCCAAGGACCGCCAGACCATGCTCTTCTCTGCCACCATGCCCGACGAGATAATGCGGCTGGCCGGCAAAAACATGAGGATGCCGGTACGCGTGGAAGTGGCGCGCGCGGGTACGGCTGCCGCCAATGTGGAACATGAACTTTACATCGTCAGCAGGTCGGTGAAGCCGGCCATGCTGGGCAAGATACTGGACAAATATTGGGGCTCGGTGCTTCTGTTCGTGCGCACCCGCCACGACGCGGCGCGCGTGGCGGACATGCTGCATCATATGCACCACAGCGTGGCGGAGATACATTCGGATCGTTCCCTTAATCAGCGCAAAGAGGCTCTTGAAGGTTTTAAGACCGGCAAATACCGCATTCTGGTGGCAACTGACATCGCCGCGCGCGGAATAGATGTGGCAGGTATAGAACTGGTTATAAATTACGATCTACCCGACGAATACGACAATTATGTACACCGCATCGGCCGCACCGGCCGGGCCGGGCACGCCGGCCGCGCCATCTCGCTGGTCACTCCCGGGCAGGGCGGCGATGTGCGCGCCATAGAGGCGCTCGCCCGCATAACCATCCCGGTGGCCACGCATCCCGATATTGTCCCGGAGCAGTTCAGCGCCGGGGCGGAACTTTTTGAGAAGAATCAGGAAGCGCTTAAAGGCAAGGGCGGGAAGAATCTGCTGACCAGTTTCCGCATGGGCCGCAGAAAGATCCCGAACAAAAAGTACTAGGACCGGAATAAAAGCAGTGCTCCAAAGGTTCGCGGGTGCCAGGGGACTGGAACGCGAAAACAGTGTCGGCCACACCGTGGCCGCACTTCCCGTCCTCCGCCTCGCCGCTATGCAAGTCTCGGCGTCCGGAGGGTTTCGCTAACCCAGATCCCCCGTCACCCACTCCAAAGACCACATTATTGAAGAGGCCAGGAAATCACAAGTTGGGTTGCTTTTAAAAAACCAAATGATATCCATTGTCATTTTTTTATTGTTGCTCGTCTCGCCGTCGGGGGTTATGGCCGCCACTGAGGCGGTGCCGGCTTATCAACAACCCGACACTTACCGTTTTGTATACGACCTTAAAGGTCAGGGGAGTATGGAATCCGGCGTGAGCCTGACTTGGAATTCAAGCCTCCTCCTTTACCGGGGTTACGATTACCTGGCCGCCGAGACCGGTTTGCACGATCACTGGTATTCCAGGCCTTTCTTTCTGCCGATAATAAATCTCGCTACCCCAAACCCCAGGCAGTTCCTGCATGAATATTACGGCCACGGCTCGGCTTTGCGCGAATTCGGTTTTAATGACGTAATTTATAAGTGGGGTTGGTTTGATATGTTTCCCACGGATGGTCTGGCGGATTCGCAGCGCGTCCAGATTGAGGGCACATACGAGGAGCAGCAGCTCTGGCTGGGCGGAGGGGTAGCCGCTTCCCAACTTTATCTGCTTGAAGCCGAAAAGGATATGTACCGGAAAGGCCGCGGGACGCTTTTAATGTTCATGCCGATGCAGGCGGCCATGTCGGACATGTCTTATCTGAAAGACGGTCTTAACGCCGACGCCCTCTTTGAGAGCAATGACGGCGCTTCATGGCTCGCCAATTTTAAGGGACAGCATAACAACGACCAAGCCCTTACCGCCAAATTCGCTGACAGATCCAGGAATGCGATAAACGCGGCCGCCTTTAACCCGGTCATCCCCTGGCTGGCGGTTACCTGGCTGCGCTACCTTTGTACCGGCGACGATTCATTTTACGCGCCGATGCTGCCGCTGGCCGGCCTCAAGTTCGGTTTCTCTCCCAAGGTAAACCTCACGCCGCTGGGTCCGGAAAATTATTATTATATTTTCATCGCCCGCGAAGGCAGCCTGGCGTCACTCTACTACCGGACCGGCACTTCTACGGAAGGCGCGGTGCAAGGTTATGGCGCGGAATTCGGGCCCATAAATATCGCCGGGTTGGCGCTGACGCCGGGCTATGACCAGTGGACCCTGCCGGCGGCAAAGAGCGCCGGATTTAGATTTTCCCGCAGCGGTTATAACGCCCAGTTAAAGCTGGACGCACCGCTTTACAAAACATTAGGATTGACGGCCAAAGCCGCGTACAAGACTGATGGCTACATGCTGGGCCTGCCGGCGCACTCCGGCTTCCACGGCTACGCCGGCATATCCCTAAGTTTTTGAATTAAAGTGACACACAACTTAATTCGCGCCACGCAGAGCAATTCCCTTTAAAATCAAAAATGAAAGCTACGGCACCCCGACACTACGCTGTCGGGGTGGTCTGCCATGCTATTGATGTCAGCAGGGAAAGGAGGATTTATGTCACGCATGGCCAGAGTGGTAGCGCCGGGATATCCGCATCATATTACACAGCGCGGGAACAGGCGGCAGAAGACTTTCTTCAATGACGGGGATTTTAAACTTTATCTCCGGTTAATGAAAGAGTGGTGCGAAAAATGCGGGGTTGAAATCTGGAGCTATTGCCTTATGCAGAACCATGTCCACCTGGTGGCCGTGCCGCGGGATGAGGCCAGCCTGGGGCGCGCAATAGGGATGGCTCACTGGCACTATACCCGCCTGATAAACGCGCGAGAGGGCTGGAAAGGCTGTTTGTGGCAGGGACGGTTCGCGTCCTATATCATGGATGATGCATATCTTTGCACCGCGGTCCGATATATTGAATACAACCCGGTACGCGCAGGGCTTGTTTCGCATCCTTGTGAGTATCCATGGAGCAGCGTCCATAGCCGCCTTTCAGGGCAGTCTGATCTGTTGGCACGCCCGGCGCGACTGAACGAAATTCTTGCCTTGCGGAGTCCTCTTGCGGATTGGGATCTGGAACAAGAGGAAATTGACAGGATAAAAAAGCATTCTTCAACAGGGCGGCCGCTGGGTGGGAAAGAGTTTATTGCTGCTTTGGAAGGTAACTTGGGGCGAAGGTTGGCTAAACAGCGTCCAGGACCTAAACCAGGAGACACTGAATTAAGTTGTGTGTCACTTTAATTCAGGGTCGGGGTGATCCCGCGGGCCTGGCCATGCCGAAGAGCTTGTCGTATTCCTGAAGATAAGGCGTTACATACTCCGGCACAACCGTGAAAATAGTGTTCTCGGCGTTTATCTGCTCGGCCGTATCGGACCAGTTAAAAGCGCCGTTGATCAGCAGCGTGCCGTCCAGTACCGCGAACTTATTGTGCATCAGGCCCTTCTCCACGCGGCCTTCCAGAAATTTCAGTGCTATCCGCCTGGCCATTGTTTCCTTATAAAAAGGAAATTTAGAACCGGCATGCAGGGTCATCCGCACCTTAAGGCCGCGCGAGCCGGCCCGCAGCACGGCTTCCATGATCGGCCGGGAAGTCAGCGTGAACATCGCTACATCCACCGAAGAACGGGCCGCGTCTATGGCTTTGGCGATTGTCGCCTCGGTGCCGCCGCGGGGGGAAAATATATATTTAGGGAACAGGACTCCGTTGAAATTTACCGAGGGGTTGGGGTCCACCGGCAGCGGGCCAGCCTTGGGGATAGGTGAAGCGGCGACTAAAGGCGAACGGCCCTGGTTCCACATCCACTCAAAATTCTCCTGATAACCGCGTATTATCGGCGCCTCATAAACGAACATCATATTCTCGTAGCTGGAACTCTCGGCGGAGGATGTCCAGTTGGCCGAACCCATCTGCAGCGCGGTCCCATCGAAAACGGCGTATTTGTTGTGCATGGAGCCGGAACCGCCGCGGCCTTTCATTACCTTAAGGTCCATGCCGCTGTCTATGAGATATTTTATATCTTTGCCGACGGTGGGGAAGACATGGTCGTAGTCTATCATCACGCGCACTTTAACGCCGCGGCTCCGCGCCCTTACCAGAGCCTGCGCGGCGTCGGAAAGCTGAAGATTGTAAAGCGCTACGTCCAGTGTGGACCTGACGCTGTCTATGACTTTCACCAGCACCGGGCTTACGCGGGTGGTCTCGGTGAAAATATAAAGTGGTATCCCTGTGGAATCGTACCGCCCGAATACTGGCGCGGGTGTGTAGACCGGCTTGTCGGGAACCGGCAGCTGAAACGTGATATCCTGCGCCGCTTTCAGGTCCTGGTAGCGGACAGTCTCCAATAAGGGGATGTCAGCCGCGAAAAGAGAGGAGAACGAAAAAAATATTAAAGCCGATAAATGAAGCGCCTTTTTCACTGTCTTGCCTCCGTAGTGTGGTGTTGTACCTATATAATAGCGGTTAAGCGGGATTCCCCGATAGAGTCATTAGTCCTATCAATCAAGCGACAAAAGACCTACCCGCAATTCAGATGCAATAGGATCACAGGTAAGTACTTAGAGGTTGTATTGGCGGATTTCAACTTAAGTAAGCTGACTGGTTTATCTTATGCGTAAATGCTAAAAATCAAGACCTGGCCCCGATCATGGTGATTACTCGCTGAATTAAGTTGTGTGTCACTTTAACTTAAATTACAGAATTTCGTATAATATATCGATAATCGGGGGGGGGGTGCAGGAAACAAAAAATTAATGGTTTCGCCTTATTTATGAATAAGGGCTGAGGTAGAATATAAGGGAACATGAACAGCATTAAACGACTGGTAATAACAAATATCCTGATGGCGCTGGCGTTTATGACGCCGGCATTGTCGTTTGCCGCCCCGATTTTAATTTCACCGGCTAATGGTGCAACAGGCGTTTCACAGAGTCCGACGCTGGTCGCGGCGGATTTCACCTTGGGGGTGGATACTCAATATCAGTTTCAGGTGTCCACTAATTCCGTGACCATGATCCCGACGCAGACATACGACCAGCGCACGGGGCAGGTGTTCGCAGCAGGAGCATTCAGCGGGACTAATGCAACTATTTCGGTAACGAACGACGCTTACTCATCAGTAAGCACGGCCACCTTTGTTTATTATTCTTCCTCAACCGCTAAGCTAATCGCCAATACAACATATTACTGGCGCGCGGTGGTAGTAGTCCCCAACACCGGCGGTGCCTGGTCAGTGATTAAAAGTTTCACCACCGGGCAGTTTGCCTCCACCAGTCCGGTAAATCACCTGGCTATAAGCGGCGTAAGCATTTTTGGCGCCAACAATACGGGCCTGGCCAACATAGGTTTTAACATCGCCGAAAACAATGTGACAACCGGCACCTCCACAAACAACGGCGCGTATAATACGGCCGACTGGGTATTTATAAAGTTTTCCACAATGTCGGGCGCCGATGGCACCTGGAACCACGCCACGCTGACCGGCGGTATTGTGGGCGCGGGGGCGACACTTACTACCCCAAGCGATAAAAAGGGTGTTTACCTGAACCATACGGCAGTATCTTCCTACTGGACTGCGGGAACCACCGTAACATGGGATTTCGGCGCGGACGGCGTTGACGGCAAAAGTGCCATAGTGAAAGTGTTCGCCATCGCCATGGTGAAAGTGCCCACCGGCAGCTATGTGCATAACGTGAATGGCGGAA
>Ga0247842_10003674_pt1 | contig 20215 bp, 20 predicted proteins | sample LaCruzMarch2015__3_FD_192411 | JGI IMG/M metagenome (GOLD analysis project Ga0247842, IMG submission 192411) | Freshwater microbial communities from meromictic Lake La Cruz, Castile-La Mancha, Spain - LaCruzMarch2015_19m | ecosystem: Environmental > Aquatic > Freshwater > Lake | place: Spain...
TTTATTTAAACTCTCTTTATCCCAGCCACCCAAAAAATCACTGCTTCTGTAATTAACGCTTATCATTGCCGCCAAAACCAGAAAAATTCCCACCAATATTATTCCCAATCCCAATACTTTCTTTTTATTCCTTGATTGCCGATAAGTCATAAATAAAAACATCAATAGGGTTAATAGCCACACTATTCTGCTTCCGGAAATTACAACCCCCATCACCGAAAACCAGGCCGTTACCCACCAAAAAATTCTATTTACCTCTTTTTTCTTGCTAAACCAAAAGATTAATACTACCAACAAAAACCCCGCCAAGCTGTTTGGATGAGAAAACGTTCCGTAAGCCCTAACCATCCCTTGTCCCATAATAGAAATTTGTGCCACTCCCAGAGTTGCATAGGCAAATCTTCTTTCCCCTAAAAAATACATCCACCCATTAACACTCGAGCCAATCAACACTTGCACCAATCCCAATAAACTCTCCAAAATTACCCAAATAGGAATAATTTTTACTAAATATTTTTCGATTTTTTCTCTCTCAAAGCGGAAATATATCAGGGTTAAAACCAGCTGTCCTATCCTAAACCATTTATAAATCGATAATATCTGGTTTTGTGCCATTAAAATATTAATCACCACAAACAATAGAAACAAAAAAAGACTAAAAGTAAATTTTACTTCTATCTTTTTTCCATTCAGAGTTCTTAATCCAAACCATCCCAGCCATTGTAAATCCAAAAAGTACAAAACAGGGGACAGGTAATCCACCCTAATTCCCCAAACATAGCTCCATTCCGGCCAAAAATGTTTACCTAGTTGTGTTGGAATAAAAAGAATAAAAAGAAATAAAAACACCCTTTCACCCCAAAGCAAAAACCTCTTCACGCCCTATATTATCACAAAAAATACCTTATTCTTTTTTCTCTACTGCTTCCGCTTTTTTAATCACCACATGCCGGTCTTCACCCTCGCCTTCAGATTCTGTTACCACCCCTTCAATTTTTGCCGACGCCATATGGCAAATTCTTCTTTCATACGAGCTCATATTAGCCAAGGCCACCGGATTGCCTGTTTCCAAAACCTTATCTGATAAATTTTTTACCATCGATTCCAATCTTACTTTTTGTTCCTCTCTGTAATTATTCACATCCAGTAATACTCTCAACCATTCACCTAATTTACTTTTTACCATTAAAGACAATACTGTCTGAACTGCCGCCAAATTCTTTCCCCTAAAACCAATCAGGCTCGCCGGATTAGCCACAGTAATTCCCACCAACACTTGTCCTTCTTCATCTTCAATATCCTCTACAAAAGCATTCTCCACTTCAAAATTCATCTTTGCCAGCAATTCGCAGGTAAGTTTCAAAATTGTTTCGTTTCTTTCTTTGTTATCCATAGTCCCTATTTTATCACGCCTTATTTAGTCTGTTAGAAATCATTTGTTGAGCCAGCATTACCGCCGAATTTACAAACCAATACAATAATATCCCCAAAGAAAAACCCCAACCTATAAATACCGTCATCAAAGGCATCATATAAGTTGACTGTGTTCTCATCGCCGACATCATATCGTCTTCCTTGTCTTTTGTTTTCTCCACTATCACCTTATCGGTCTCCGCCACCGGCATCATCATTTTAGCGCTTAAAAACTGTAGTAACCCCGATCCTACTAATAAAATTAATGGTAGTAATAAATTTATTCCGAAACCCTGTTTAAACAATTCCGCCGGGCTTTTAATCAAACTTGATCCGAAAAAATCTATATTAAATTTAAAACTATCATCAATTCTGAATTGTTCCAATAAGTGGCTATTGATCTGTTCCATACTCCCTTTCCCTGCCGAAAAAGAAGTCACCATATTAAAAGCCGAAAAGAAAATTAACAACACTGCAATCTGTAAAATTTGCGGTAAACATCCCGATAGGGGGTTAATCCCTTCCTGTTTATAAAGATCCATTTGGGCTGTTGCTAATCCTTTTTTATCGCTTCCGTATTTTTCCTTAAGTCTGTTAAGTTTCGGTTGCAGATCTTTCATTTTATTGGCTGACTTCAGGCTTGGCAATACCAGAGGCAACAGAAGTATTCTGATTAAAATTGTTACCACTACCACCGACCAGCCCAGGTTTCCAAAAAGATAATAAAAACCAAAAAGCGCGTTAACAAAGGGGGCTACAAAAATATTCATAATGCTCCTATTTTAACAGATCGATTCCGCTTTTACCCCAAGGATGGCATTTTAAAATTCTCACCATTCCCAATCTCAAGCCCTTTATCACCCCATATTTCTCTACCGCCTCATATGTATATTCTGAACAGTTCGGTACCATCCGGCAATTATATCCACGTGAAATATATTTCTTATAAACCCTCAAAACCCAAAGAACAACAGTTCTCATTCGTAATTCGTAATTCGTAATTCGTAATTAATAATTGGTAATTTTCCCCAACGTTCTCCCCACCTCTTCCTCCACTTCCCCAAACTTCTTTCCCAATAAACTCTTCTTTGCCAGAAAAACACCCCAAATATTTATACCTATTTTATCTATATTTATCCTCACACTTTCCGCCAATAATCTTCTGATTCTGTTTCTGTCAACCGCTCTTTTTGAAATTTTTTTTGAAACAATAAAGCCAAATTTTTTATCGTCTTTTCCTATTAAATAATTCAATCCAAATAAAGGCGACTGTATCATCGACCCCTTCACTCTTACTTCCTCAAAATCCTTTTTTTTGGTTAATCTGTCCTGTTTTTTCAACACAAACTATTTTACCTTACTTGGTCGTCAACTTCTTTCTTCCGGCTGTCCGTCTTCTCTTAATCACATTTCTTCCGTCATGAGTAGACATTCTTTTTAAAAAACCGTGAACTTTTGCCGCACTTTTTGTTTTTTGTTTTCCTTCTATCATAGGTTTTATTTTATCACACTCATTTTAAACAAATCTCCCTTGCTTGCCCGCCGTAGCTTTAGCGCAGGCGGGTCAAGGGAGGGAATAAAAGGGTGGGTTTTGATTTAACCCTTACCCTGTCAAGGGAAAGGGTAGGGATAGGGTTTAGTTTTTTTGATCCATTGTCAATTGTGGAAAACTCCTCTATTATCATGTGGATAAATCAACCATCCCCCTGGTTCATAGTTTAAATTTTACCGATAGTATCGTTATCTTTTTATCATCTTTAAATATAAATGCCTCCTATTCACGAAATTGAAAGAGTTTGGAAAAATGCCCAGGAAGAGTTAAAAGTTGTCCTTGCTCCCGCCGTTTATCAAACCTTTGTCGCCAAAACCCAGCTCATTGCTCTAAAAGATAATCAGGCCACTATCGCTTGTCCCAACGCCTATCTCGTCGATATTAATAAAAAAAGATACTACGATCTTTTTAAAAGCGCTTTAGATAATCAAACCAAAACCAAAAACTCCTTGGATTTTATTCTGCAGGAGCCTATCTCTGAAAACGGAAACAATCTTTCTGCTTCCCCTTTGTTCAATTACAGCAGTCAAAAAAACCATCCTCTTTCTTCAAATCTTCACCCTAAATATACCTTTGAAAATCTTGTTGTCGGCAATAGTAATAATTTTGCTTACGCCGCCGCCCAGGGAATCGTTAAAAATCCGGGAATTACCTATAATCCTTTTTTTATCTGGGGTGGAGTCGGGGTAGGGAAGACTCATTTAATGCAGGCTATCGGCCATGAACTTTTAAAAAAAGATCCCGATTCAAAAGTAAAATATTTCCCGGCCGAAACCTTCGGTAATGAGCTTATCAGCGCCCTTAAATCCAAAGACATGAATAAGTTTAAAGATAAATATCGGAACCTTGATTGTATTCTTGTTGACGATGTTCAATTTTTAGCCGGAAAAGAATACATTCAGGAAGAATTTTTTCACACTTTTAATGCTCTTCACATGGCCGGAAAACAGGTTGTTTTAACTTCCGATCGTAAACCTGCTGATATTGATAAAATTGAAGACCGTCTTGTTTCCCGTTTTATGGGTGGTCTGACAGTTGATATTCAGTTGCCGGATTTTGAAATGCGCGCCGCCATTATTAAACAAAAAGCCGAGGAAAAGGGGATAAAAATCGATTCCGACGCCGTTAATTATATGGCTGATAGTATCACTTCCAATATCAGGGATATCGAGGGTAAACTTCAGGAAATAATAGTCCAATCTCTTTCTCAAAAAATAGATGAAATCGACCTTGAGTTTGTTCAAAACTATTTTTCACCCCAATCCCACAATTCTTCTTCTCTAACTAGAAACGATGTCACTCCGCGCCATATTATTTCTATTTGTGCCAAACATTTTGGTATAAAAACCGGAGATCTTTGTGGTTCCAGCCGTAAAAAAGATCTGGTTTCCGCCCGTCATTTAACCGCCTATCTTTTAATCACCGAAATAAATCTACCTCTCGAAGAAGTCGGTCGGCTTCTGGGTGGCCGTGACCACACCAGTATTATGCATGCCCGGGACAAAATCCACACCGACTTATCCACTAATCCACAAATCAGGCAAGTTATCAACCAAATCAAGTCCGCTTTTTAATCAATTTTTAGTTATCCACAATTTACTACCACTTATCCACATTTTTATCCACTTTTTTGACCTTCCTTTTCCCCCGAAGTTAACCCAAATAAAAGCACTATTTATAAGACATAAACATCTTTTTTATCAAAAACACCCGCCAATTTTAAACTTATTAACCATCCCGACAGCTTAAAACAAACTACTTCTTCACTTACCCACACTCTCTACTAATAGCTACTACTGTTTTGTAAAGTAATCTCCTGTTAATATAAGTCATGAAAATCTCCCTTTTACAAGAAAACTTAAACACCGCTCTTGGGCACGTTTCCAGATTTGTCTCCTCAAAAACTCAACTTCCGATTCTTAGTAATATTCTTTTATCCACCGACAATGGTCGGTTAAGACTTTCCGCCACTAATTTAGAGTTAGGGATTAATTATTGGATCGGTGCCAAAATCGACCAAGAGGGGAGTATCACTGTCCCCGCCAAAGAAATTACTGAATTTGTCTCTTATTTACCCACCGGAAAAATAGATTTAAGTTTAAACCAAAACAATCTCCTTACCTTAACTTCTCCGAAAGCCGAATCCAGTTTTACTACCACTCTCCCTGCCGATTACCCTGCTATCCCAAGTATCAACCCCGACACTTCTTTTGAATTGGATCTTTCTGTTTTATCGCAGGCTATTTCCCAAATTGCTTATTCTGCCGCCATTGATGATACTCGTCCGGTTTTAACTTCCGTTCTTTGTCAATTCACTCCGGAAAATTTAAAATTAGTCGCTACTGATGGTTTTCGTCTTTCTTTAAAAGAAATAAAACTTGTTAACCCTATTAAATTAAAAAAAGGTGTCGACAATCTCACTTTTCTTATTCCCGCCAAAAGTCTTATTGAAGTCACCAGACTCGCTAAAAACACAAAAACTATCCGTATTGGTTTAACATCCGACGAGCACCAAGTTGTCTTCGTCCTAGACGATCTGGAGATAGTCTCAAGGCTTATTGAAGGGGACTACCCCGACTACAAAAGAATAATTCCTGATTCTTACTCCACAAAAATTTCTCTTGATCGAGAAGAATTATTGCAGGCCATAAAAATTGCTTCTGTTTTTGCCAGGGAATCTGCCAATGTTGTTCGTTTTTCTATAAAAACCAACAATCTCGAATTAACCGCCAATGCTCCTCAAATCGGCCAAAACAAAGCCTCTGTGGAAGCAAAAATTGAAGGTGATCCTTTAGAAATTGCTTTTAATTTTAAATTTGTTTCTGATTTTTTGAGCGGTTCAAAAGGTTCAGAAATCATTATTGAGTTAAACGAATCTTTATCACCCGGTTTTTTTCACGACGAAACCGAGCCCCATCTTGTTCACATCATCATGCCTGTCCGTCTCCAGGATTAAAGAGCTTTGTTTAGTAAATTCTTCTTTATTTTTAATTCTATAAATTATTCTCACCGCCAGCATCAACAGAGCTATTATTGCCAAAATAGTAATTAATAAATAGTCACCAAAAAGATTTTTTAATTTCATTTGTAATACCCCTTTTCTTTTATAGCCGGAACAGCCAAAACTATCGCCGCCGCTCCTGTTTCTAATTTACTGTCACCTTTAAAAAACACCCAAGGAGCAAGATAATTATTTTCCGGAGTATAGGCATATCCTATAAAACCACTTGTAATACTCACTCCACCTACAGCTTCTTCTTTTGAAGCCAAATCATATTCTCTTCCTCCGTCCAAATTAATTATTTTATAATCTTCCACTGGAGCCACTCTCAACTCATCTTCGGTTTTAACTAAAAAATCGGCTTGTTTTACGACATTACTAAACGGTAAATCAACCGATAAGTTCAATAAATTTCCACCTGTTGAAAATCTGGCAATTATCGGAAACCCTGTCGATGAAAAAACCGGAAAACCAAAAATCTCATAATTAGCCGTAATTTTAACAATATTACCCTTTTCTTTTGTCGACACCACAAACCTTGGCCCAGCCAACTCTTCATATTCAGTTTTCTCGACTTTTATTTTAACTTCCTGCCCGAGATTAAAATTGTTTACCATCAAACCTCTTAATTTTTCCGTTATTTCTTCAACAGAAATTACTCTAATCGATTTAATCATGGGGTTTACAAGTAGATTCTTGGAAAATCTTACCGTCAATGTCTGTTTATTAATATCCAAACGGGTGTTATCTTCCTGGTTATTATAAATAACCAAGTTTTCTTCGGAAACGGCAGGTTTATTTTTAAATCCAAAAGATTTCGCTATTTTATCAACCAAAACATTATTCAAATTTTGATTATTTATCTTATAAATCGGTAAATTTTTATCCAAAATCATTCTTTTTGGTATAGCATAAGAAACTGATTTCGGATTGACGTTAATAATATTTTCCGCCGGAGGTGTTCCTTTAAGGGTAATTTCTTTATCATTTTTTTGTAATTCTGTTTCCGTCGTTTTTTCTTTAAAAAATGCCTCCCTGATACCTCCGATTAATAAAACTAAAACAGCAACAACCAAAATTATATTTTTAATATTTTTTTTCATAATAATTTAAGGAATAGAAACATTACACTCATCTACATTGCTACATCTTAAAGGAACACCTTTCGGTAGCCAATCATTTATCTGTCCGCCGTATAATTCATAGTGAAGATGTGATCCGGTCGAATTACCGGTATTATCAACATAACCGATTAAATCTCCCTGAAACACAAATTTTGGAAACAAAAACAACCAATTTGGCATATGGGCGTATCTGGTTCTAATATCAATCCATTTACACGTTCCTATCACATCAACATAGTAACCATACAAACCATCTTTACTGCCTCCCACCATCGCCCAGCCGTTATGTGTCGCTACAATCGGCACAGATCCCACTCCGATATCAATTGCTTGGGCCTTTCTGTGTGACCATTTTCCTAAAGGTCCTTGTGTTATCACCCCGGAGTTAGTTGGCCATATCTCCGGGCAGTTTCTATCAATCTTTCTCTTTGGATCTCTGGTCGGCAGTGGTGGCCCGGGGATAAAAGGTTCGCCCGGATCGCCACCGTAATCATAAACTTCGACTCCCACTGGCGGCTGGGCTCTGGGCACCAAAGAAGATGCTTTACTGTCTAAATCCAATGATGTCACCAAAAGCCCGATAAATATAATCGCAATAAAGGGTCCAATAAAAGCCAAACTAATTCCGCCAATAAGGATCATTGGCGCCATAACAATCCCAGTTCCCACGTCTGACAAAAAGCCCATCGCTCCGCCAATCACTTTTCCGAATTTTTCCTTTAAAAATCTCTTACTCACCAACTGTAATCCACTAAGGTCTATTCCTAAAGCATTTGTAAAACCGGCAAAAAACTTTTTAACCTTATCAAAAATTGGCTTTACAATTTTAGTAACCGCTAAAATCGCCATTGCCCCTACTAAAACTATCTGTCCCACCACTGGAATTGCCTGAAAAGCCGCCACCGCTCCTGCCAATGCTCCCGAAGCCCCGGCTGCTCCTGCTCCCGCCGCCGCAGTTCCCGCCACCCCCGCATGTACCCCTCCGCCCAATATCCCATGCATAATCATCATCAACCCCTTTTGTGCTCCTTGTTCTGCTATCACTGCCAACGAATGCTTCACAAATACCCCCATTGCCTGTCCGCCGATTTTTTCCACCACCCCTATTCCGATTTTTTGAAGACCGATTCGCTGTAAAATTCCACCGGTAAAATTACTAACCGATGCGGAAAAATTTGTAAATTTTTGAGTCAAAGACAGTAAGTTTTTCACCCCGGGCACTTCCTGGGTGAGTTTCATTAATCCTTCAAGTGATCTTGATTGCGGCACTCCAAAGGGCATTTTTAAACCACCAAGCCCGTCCTTTAGTTGAAAATATTTTTCCTGAAACGCCCTAAATTGTTTTGGCGGCATTTGAACTATTTTTGATATCCCCGTCACCTCATTCCAGGCGTTTTTAACCACTCCTGGTGTTTTACCCCTATTTTCCGCAAAAGCTGTGGCTTCTTTTTTGTATGGTTCCAAATTGGCGTTAGAGTTAGTATAAAATTCAGAAACAAATCGAGCATATTTTTGCACTTTTATTGTTTGTTTCTGGGTCAATTTTCCGTTTGTTTCCACAAAACCCTGTTCAATTTTATTTCTGATATATTCAGCCCTAACTACCGCCACCTCATTTTTATTCGACTGTATTAATTGATCAACCGAAAGACTGGCATTTCTTATCGTCAAATTTACCTGGGGGACTTTTTCCGGTGGCACTCTTAAATCATTTACAATTTTTTGTACCAAATTTTCCCGAGATACCGTTTCTTGAATTGTTTCCTTTCGGATTATCTCGCCGTTCACCACCCTTTCAACTTCAAGCCTTATTAATGGTCTAAGTTCTTTCTCTTTAACCCTGGTTACTGCCGCCGTTTCCGGGTCTGTTCTTAGTTCAGTAATCAATCGATTAACCGCCTGTTCTGTTTCTACCGCATTCCATTCATTACTTTTAGTTTCCGCCACCGCCACCGCTTCTGTTATCAGCGGAGCTCCGGCTTCAGGAACTCCCAAAATTGTTGTAATTTTTTCCGCAAGAACTTTAAAATCTCTTTCTTCAGAAACCACCCTGGCAATTTCTACCTTATTGGCTTCTACGGCTGCCGCGATATCAGGCTTCTTTGCCAGTTCTGTCACAATTGTTTCTGTTACGATTTTTATCCTCTCCTGACTTTGTTCTGCTATTTGGACTTCGATTTTAGCAACTGTTTCCTCGACGATTGTTTTTTCAGATGGCGGTAATTCCAAAACTTCAGCAATTTGATCTGTCAACCCTCTTACGGTTTTATTATCATCCACCAACCCCTCTTCTATTCTCGTTTCACCCCTGACCTGTTCAGTAATCTTTTCTTTAATCAATCTCTCTAACTCCGGTTTATTTCTTTCAAATTCATCCGGGCTGATTATTTCAAAATCAGCAATTAGTTTTTCTGTAATTTTTTCAACCTTTTTATCAACTTCTACCCTGGCTCTGGTAATTTCCTCTCCTTGTGCCACCACTTCCTGGGAATACTGTTTTTTTTCTTCTTTAGTTAAACTTCCATCTTCTTCTACTGTTGCCAGTCTTTCTTCCGTTACTAACCGCTCTGTCGCTATTATTTTTGCCTCTTGTTTAGCCTCCGGCCCAAGCTTTTTAACTGTTTCTTCATATATTTTCTGTTGTCTATCCAAAAAAGTTTCAACATTCCTTTTTGCCACTAAATCTCTATTATTTTGAACCACTCTTTCCACTGCCTGCTCATGAGTCAAGCCTTCCTCTAAATGCCTTTCATATTCCTCCACCAATGCTTTTATTGTTGCTGTTGGTACTCTTGCATTTTCAAGGTCTTCTTCAGCACTTGTCATTGCATCAGCCAGCTTTCTCTCTAAAACATCCGCTTCAGAAGTTGCTCTTAAATGTTCTATTCTTTCAATAAGATCTTTAATTCTCCCGGGATTTTTTGCATCAACTTTTATTCCGATCCCTTCAATTAATCTCAACAATTCAGGGTTATCTTCCAATTTTTGCTTACCTTCGCTTTCAGAAATAGCTCGAAGTTGTCTGATCAGGTCATCTATTCTCATCCACAGATTATAGCAATTTCAGTCTGCCTAGTTGCCAAACAACTTATCATAATCAGACAATGCTTTTCCGTCATCTTTCACTGTTTTAGTATTATTGTTATCACTTTTCTCAAAAACAGGATTTGTTTTTTTAGACAATTGTGGTGGTTGAGGAATCTTTGCTTCCTCTTGGTTTATAAAAATAGGTTTTTTAGGCTCTAAAATCAACGGTTTACTGGCCACGGTCTCGCTTTTTAATATAGTCTCTTGTTTTTTTGGCAGCGGGTTAAGTGGAGCCGTCGTTTTTGGCGGGCTGTATGATTTAAATAAATCTTGATATTTAGGCAAACCCGATGGCATCTCTGTTTTTTTCTTTGCCTCTGCTTCGGCTTTTAATTTTTCTTCTTCAGCCACTTTTTTCCGGTGTTCTTCAATTTCCTTTTTCTCCTGTTCTGCCATTTCCCCGATTCTTTTTTCAAGTATTTCTTCTGGTTTCCCGGGTCCGTTTGTCTCTACCTCTGCCTGATAAATCATTCCGCTTGCCGGCTTTGTTTCTGTTGGCTTAATTTCCTCCGGTTTATTTTCTTTAATTACTGTCGGTTCCGGTAGTTTAATTGCCGGAAGTGGTGTTGCTGGTTTTACTATTGGTATTACCATTGGGTTTATAACCGGCTTTTGGGGTGGGGAAGTCTTAGTTGCACTTTTCATTTTCATTATTTCTTCCGGGTTAGAGGTGATCAGTTTATGTTCATCTTCAGACGCAATTACCCTTATGGCTACATGGTTCTTTCCGGCAAAAAATATTCCCTCGCCCTTTTCTGCCGTCAACAATAGTTGTTTTTCTCCTTCAGACAGGTAAAAGACATCTCCAACCTGATCAATTGCCGCACTGTGTTGTTTAAGCAAGATTTGAATTGCGCTATTGGTCACAATTTCTTTTCCATAAGGTGTCGCCAGAAAATCGTCAACATCCTGGGTAATTGTTGTTACTCCGATATAGTATTTTCTTCCTCTTTTTACAATTCCTCGCAAAAATGCCGCCGAATCTTCATATTGCATCAAATACCATGCCTCATCCACAATCAAAATCCTTCTTTTTAAAGTCTTTTTAACTATCGTCCAAATATAATCAAGAATTATATGCATCGCCACCGGTCTTAGGGCGTCTTCCAGGTTTCTTATTCCAAAAACCACAAATTTATTGTTCAGGTTTACTGTTGTTTTTTGGTTAAATATCCCGGCAAAAGATCCTTTAATATACTTTTCAAATCTTGCCGCCAATCCCTGTGCCTGTTTATCTTCCATCCCGATTAGTGATTTATACAAATCTTCGATTAATGGCGGTTCCCTTGTTTGTGTTTCCACATCAGGAGTAATTCCTTTCATTTTGTAGGCATCCATTACCGCTCTATCCAAAAGTGATTCTTCAATCGGGTCCATTGCTCCGATCATTATTTTAAAAAGTTTATGAAGTGCCAGAATTTTAGAATTTAAAGCATTTTCACCCTCTTCTACCACCAGTGATAAATCAAATGGGTTAATTTTTGATTCCTCTCCGTAGCCGAAAGCAATATACTGTCCACCCACCGCCTCACACAAATCCCTGTATTCATTTTCCGGATCAATCACAATTATTTCCGTCCCCAACATCAAAGATCTGATGGCCTCAAGTTTAATTAAATATGATTTTCCCGCCCCGGCCGAAGCAAAAACCACCGAATTATAATTTTGCATTGAAAAACGATCAAAAATTACCAACGACCCGTTATGTTCATTAATCCCATACATTATTCCCTTATCATCAGACAAATCAGAGGAAACAAAAGGAAAAGTTGTCGCCAAAGACGTGGTGTCCATGTTTCTGGTTTCATTCAATCTATCGGAACACGCCGGCAGTGTTGTCACAAACCCGTCTTCCATTTGGTAAGAAGCTTTTTTACTGATAATCATCAAGGCTCCCAAAGCCGCTTCAAGGTTCTTATTAATCCGGTTTAATTCCTCTTTTACGGTTGCCGAAATCGTCACATATAATCCGAACTGAAAAAATCTTTCTTCTCCTCTCACCAAATCCGCCTGAAGAGTCAGGGCATCCTCCAGTTTTGCCTGTGTTGACGGGTCTACCACCCGGCCCCTCTGAACATCGGTGTTAATTTCTGCCTCCATTTCGGCAATCTTTCTTCTTAAATCATCCAAAATTTCTTTGCCGTCCGTCGGATAAATAAACATCGACACGTTCAGGGACGCATCAAAATTAATCAAAGGAGATAGCCAATTAATCCCTACAAATCTCGGATATCCGACAATAAATAAAGTCCGGTAATATTTGCCGTCAATTCTTAGTTCGTCAACATCAACTTCCAATGAGCCGGGTGCGATTATATCCTTTGTCGATACTAGTCCTTCAATAAATTGCCTTTGGCCTTCCTGTTTTTTCTCCGGAGCCACAACGGCTGGTTTAGTCGGATCGGTTTTTTTCTCAGGTTTTTTAAAAAGATTTATCATATTTTTGCGTTAACTACCGGTGTTCCGTAACTCAAAGTTTGAATTTTTTGGTTTGCCGCCGTCTCTTCATTGTAAAGCCGGTAATACAATTCAATCAGCTCCCTGGTATCCAAGACCTTTATTTCCAGTCCCAATCGGGAAAACAACCTTATTAAATGGTCTCTTTTGGGTTCCAGGCTCGCTTTCGCTTTTTCCAAAATATATTCTTTAGCAAATGGCAATCCGGCATTTTTACTTTGTTGATTTAAAAGCGGCAAAGAGCCAACCAGTTGTTTTGACGCCGATTTAATTCCCAGTTCTATCACCGAAAAAGGAACCACTGCATAAAAAGATTTTGACAAAACATCATTTTTTCTTACCGTCTCTTCAATAAATTTCCGGTATTGGCTTATCCTTTCTTTTAACAGGGGATTAACTTGTTTTTCTTCAGCACTTTTTAAATTGTTTAAATACGAGCTCACATCTTTTGTTGATGTTTGAATCACAATTTGAATTGGAAAATTTAGTGAATTCAAAATTCCTCCGTAGGCAAACACCAAAGCGGATTGCTCTCTTTCTGATAAAAGATCAAAATTAACCGACGATAATTGCATTACCATCGCGCAGGAGCCATCCTTCAACATCACTATTCCCTGAACCACGTCCTCAATTGGCAGGTGGTCTTGAGTAGTTCCTTTAATAGCAATTCTTAATGGATCGGCAGGCATAGTATTTTAATAATACCCTAGTTTCAAAACTTTATTTAGCTAAAATTTTTATTGGTTTAACTAATTGTCCGGTCAAATCCAAAGAAACCCTGTCAAAATCATATCCTTCCTTTTCGGTTATTATTAAATATTTCCCCTGGGTTAACTGTGTCGATGATTTAAATTGGCCCAGCGGGTTTGTTTTCAGCACTCTCGCCGGGTTTCCTTGTGAATCTTGTATTTCCACAATTGCCCCCTCAACTATTTTACCTTCATTGTCTGTTACCATCCCAACTATCAGATTTGGTAGATCCGGAATATCGGGCATTGGAATTGCCCCAAAAACCGCCTGTCCTGTCGCTTTTAATTTTTCTGTTTTTAATCCCAGTTTTGGCGCCATATCTTCCTTTTTTTCTTCTTTTTCCTCTTTTACTTCTGTCGTAATTTCCTCTCCGTTTTTCTCAAGAACTTCTGTTGTTTTTTTCACCGACACTTTTTCCGCCGCCATTGTTTCTTTTTTAACCGAAGGTAACGACTGAATAAATTCTTTAACTTTTTCTCCGCTTTTAACAGCCGTTGGTATTTGGTCTTTTATTTCCGCTTCCTTTTCTTCTGCTTTTGCCTTTGTCATGTCAATGTCCAGCCAGTTTTGATTCGCTCTCTTTCTGTAAAGAAAAATTGTCGGTGCATATATTGATTTTAAAAATGCCCCGATCCACACCTCTAGTGGTCGATCCTGGAAGGGGACGAAAGCTAAAGCCAAGCCCCCGCCGGCAAAAATAGCAATCAAGGGCCATTTCACGAAAAATATTAATTTAGTGCTGTTTATCAACATTGCTAAAATTATTCCCACCGCCGCTTTGGCAAATTGCTTAAGAGTCATTTCTCCTACCAGTTTGAATTCGTAGGACGATATCTGTTGTGGAATCGCGTGCTGATTCATTACCAAATTTTACCCTATCCGCACTCCTTTTATCTAATAGGAAATTGTTATAATCTCCTCATGTCCCACCTTGTCATTATTGATGGTCACGCTATTGCCCATCGGGCCTATCACTCCATCCCTCCTTTAACCACCAATGGTCAGCCGGTAAATGCCATCTACGGTTTCTATTCCATGATCTTGTCCTCTGTTGAAAATCTAAAACCGAATTACCTAATGGTTTGTCTTGATTCTCCGGGTCCAAATTTCAGAAACCAGGAATTTATAGGTTACCGGGCCAAACGTAAACCGGCCGACAGGGAATTGGTTTCACAATTACCCCAGCTCCCGGTTACCCTCGAAAAAGCCGGCATCTCCCACTATGCCATGGGTGGCTTTGAAGCCGATGATTTGATCGCCACCCTTGCTATAAAATCTCTGAAAAAGAAATCTAAACTCAAAATTACTATTATCACCGGCGACAAAGATTTAATGCAACTTGTTGGCCCCAGGATCAGCTTGTTTGTTCCTGTTCGTGGTCTTTCTGAAACAAAAATATATCATGCGGAAGATGTTAAAGAAAAATTAGGAGTCAATCCCAACCAGGTTGTTGATCTCAAAGCTCTCATGGGTGATATGTCCGACAATTATCCCGGCGTCGAAGGCATCGGTCCTGTTGTTGCTATTAAATTATTGGAAAAATATCAAACCTTGGACAATATTTATAGTCATTTAGACGAGATCAAGCCGGCCATAAAGGAAAAACTCGAGAAAAGCAAAGAATCCGCCTATCTTTCACAAAAACTTGCCACCCTGGTTACCAATATTCCTCTTAAGTTTACTCTCAAATCCGCCAAGTGGACCGAAAAAAGTTTCGCCACTCTTATTCCTTTGTTTCAGGAATACAATTTCCGCTCTCTTATTTCCCGTGCCAACAAAAAATTCAGTCTCAAGTCCTCCAAACCACCAAAAAAAATATTAGTTAACTCCAACCAAACTTCCTTATTTTAAAAATGGCCGAAAGCAGTCATGATGTAATCCAACCAGAAGTTTTGTCTCCCAGGCCAAGAGAGGCTATTGTTGAAGATCGAAGAAATCTAGAAGCTCGCCGTCAGGCAGAGTATTCTGTTTATCAACCAATTTTAGCTCAAATAGACGAAATCCCTTCCGGCACCACGGAAGAAGCAGATCAATATTTTAAGGATCATCAAGGAGAAATCGTCGACCCCGCCAATTTACCACCCAACCTTCGTCCTTATTCAGATCTGCTTGTTGCCTATCAAGGTTATAATCGTTGGTTCGATTCGTGTAATACAGAGGCTCGGTCCCTAGAAAAAGAAGAGCTTCCTTACCTAAGAGAAGATTTAATAAATTTGGTTAATAATTTATCTGCCAGACTGGATTATCAAGCCCTTCTCGATTTCTCTCAAAAAGCAAGATTATTAGGAAGACCCCTTGGTTCAGATGATTTATTAATCAACCAAATAAACCAAATCGCCTCTTTAAGACATTATGAATATTCTTTATCAGGGGAAGTTCCTGCCCCACAGGATCCGGATTTTTATACTTTTGGGTTAAGAACTCTTGACAGATACCGAGAAAAATGGTCACAAAGAGGGTTTTTACAAGAAGAGCCTCGTCCTGATTATCTACCCAAGTTTATTCCTCCTTCCGAAGACCGTTCTGGAGCAGAAACTTTTATTACTACCCAAGCTTTGGATATCAACCAAAAACTAAACGAACATTATCGTCTTGTTAATATTTATTGCCATAACAATCCTCAACTTAAACAATTCAGTTCTAGTGATAGTATTTTAGAAACAATTACCCGTGTCTTAGGTTCGGACAAAATTACCCCTGACCATACAGACATTACTTCTGCCGGTTTTCATCCTGATCTTCTTGCTGCTTTTCAACATTATATTTATCAAAAATATCAGCAACACAGTTCTGCTGGTAGATTACCTTTAACGGAAGAATCTCATCAAGCTCTTCGTCAAAAAATTGAAAGTCTTCCTCCGGTAGATCAAATGATTTCACAGATACAATTTGAAGGTTTTACCCCTCCTGGTCCGGATCTGGTAGCTGTTGCTACCGAAGAAGATGTTATTCAAACTCTTAAAAGATTTCCTGCCCGTTTTATTCAACCAATCCTTTCTGTTTCTCATAGAGAGCCAACTCCGGACGAATTAAAAACAAAAACAATGATTTGTGGCACAAATACGGTTGTTTATGGTGAAGGCGATGACTGGGATTTACCGGTTGGCACTCGTGTCAATATAGTAAAGGAAAATTTTGTCAAGGCCGATACCGACCCAACCATAAGAGGTTCTTTGAAACATGAATTTTTAAACACTCTTATCCATGAATTAGGCCACAACATGCATAGTCTTTTAGACCACGAAGATATGCACGCGTGGGAAGTAGTTTCCGAAGCTGATCCTGTCCTTATTAGTTGGTATGTGGATTTTTCTAGAAAAAAAGACCCTAATCTGGGTAAAAGAGAAGACTTTTGTGAAACAACTAAAATCTTCTTATCCAACCCCTTACTTTTACAGGTTTTGTCTCCTGCCAGGTTTCAATACATGACTACTCTTTTTGAAAAATATTCACCGGCAGAACAATTTAAAAAACTTTTAGAAGATTTAAAGGCAAAAATAGAAACAGTAAGGTTTAATTGCCAGCGTTTAAATATTTCCATGGAGCAAATGGCTAAGAGGCATTTAAACTGGGAATTTAAGACCGGTTAATCAGCGAATTATTTCCTTGTTTTAAAAACTACTCCTTGTTCTTGACTTTTATCCTTGTATTGATTAGTATTACACTATGATTTCTCAAACAGCCACCCTTACTAGCAAAGGTCAAATTACCATTCCTGTAAAAATTATTAGAAAGGCTAATCTTAAAAAAGGCCAAAAGATTATCTTTTCTTTTGAAAACGGCATTATCCATATTGAACCAGCCATTAACATGGTTCGTCGGCTGGCAGGGTCTCTCCCCACCCCTAAAAAATATATAGGCGTGGATATTGACAAAATTATTCAAATAGCCAAAGAAGAACATTTTGCTAACAAAAAAACATGATCTTTGTTGACGCCAATTATTTTCTTCGTTTCTTTTTAGACGACAACCACGACCAACATCTTATCGCTTCTGATTTGTTTACCAAAGCCTCTCTTGGCAAAGAAGATCTTTGCATCGATATGGTTGTCATTTTTGAAATCTATTGGGTTTTAAAAAAATACTATGGAGCCAGACATCTCTTTGTCAGACAAACAATTTTAAACATCTGTCACATGGATTTTGTTTTTATGCCAGAAAGATCAATATTAAATCTTGCCATCACCAATTTCGATTCTTTCAATTATGATCTTGAAGATTCTTTTCACTTCTTTTTTGCTCAATCACAAAAAGCGAAAGAATTCGCCACCTTCGACAAAAAACTCAAAAATAAGTTTAATAAGACAAGATGATTAAAATTGCTCTTGTCCACGACTACCTCAAAGAATACGGCGGCGCCGAATTAGTTTTTGAAACATTAACCGATCTTTTTCCCGATGCTGAAATTTTTACCTCCCTTTATTATCCTTCAAGTTTTGGCCCTCACCGTGCCCGATTGGAAAAAAAGTGGTCCGGAAGAATCCATCAAAGTTTTTTCCGATACCTTCCTTTTGCTTCAAAACTTTTAAGTCCTCTCCGTTTTCTTTCCCCTTTGGCTTTTAGACTTTTCGACTTTCAGACTTTCGACTTAGTAGTCACCTCTGCCACCGGCGCCTTTTTCCCAAATTCCTTAAACAAAAAATCCGCCAAGCTAATTTGTTATTGTCACACTCCGCCTCGTTATCTTTACCATCTGGCCACTGCCCGCGACATGTCCAAATATCCTCTTTTAAATCTTCCCCTCCAAATAATTTTTCATTTTTATCGACTTCTTGATTTTAAATACGCCCAAAATGTTGATCAGTTCATTGCCAATTCTGCCACCACCGCCGCCCGCATCCAAAAATTCTATCGCCGTGATTCTCTTATTATCAACCCCCCCGTCGATCTCCCAAAAGATACCGCGAAGTCTGCCATTTTCGGAGCGCAATCATCCGAAGGGCGTGCGGAGCGAAGCGAAGTCCGCCTCTGGCGGAAGCACTTCAAAATGGTATGCGAACAGTCATATTATTTGACCGGTGGTCGACTGGCTCGCGCCAAGCGCTACGACATCGCCATTCAGGCCTGTAACAAGCTTCACCTTCCCCTCAAAATCTTTGGCCGTGATTTTGCCGGTTTTGAATCCGAATTAAGAGCCATTGCGGGGCCGACTATTGAATTTTTAGGAGAAGTTACTCAGGAACAAAAGAACAAACTTTACCAACAAGCCAAAGCTTTTATTTTCTGTTCCGATAATGAAGATTTTGGCATTGTCCCCATCGAGGCCATGGCTCACGGCTGTCCGGTTATCGGTCACAACAGTGGCGGCACCGCCGAAACCGTAATCGATGGTAAAACCGGCGTTCTTTTTGATGATCTAACTCCTGAATCTTGTATAACTGCAATTAAGAAACTAAACCGTCATTGCGAGAAGCTTGGCGACGAAGCAATCTCTGAGTTTTGTATCACTCAAGCCCAAAACTTCTCCAAAGCCAAATTTATCGAAAAAATTACTAAACTAATTACTACTTTTTCTTAATAACTTTTTGTAAACTTCTTCTTGTTTTTTATCAAAAGTGATTAATTCCTCTCTATTTTGCAGGCAATGTTCAATCTCAATTGCGTCAACCATTCCAATATTTTCTTCTTTTAAGGTTAACTTCCAAGACATATCGTTTACATCAAAAAAATAGACATTATCAATATAAAACATTTTTCCGTCAATTAGTTTATTGCAATATTTTTGCCATTGATTTATTTTTTTATATTTCATCAGCGAAACTAGTTCAATTATCGTTACACAGCAAATCCTAACTTGTATTTTCTTCTTTTTAATGGTTTTAAAAACCTCAACCGCTTTCTTGTACTGTCTATCTTCTCCGTTAAAAAGGGCCATTACCACACTACTGTCGATTAGTCCGTATTTATTTCTTGCCATATAAAATTTTATCAATATCCCGACTCAAATTTTTACCGGCTTTGATAGGATATTCTTTTTGCAATCTTTCGATGTCTTCCAAAAAAACATCCACATTATCTCGTTTTGATTTTTTAGGAACAATATTCGGCACAAACCAACCGATTATTCTTTTTCCTTTAGTAACGCCAACTTGTTTTCGTTTTTTAGTTGCAATTTTAATATAGTTAAAAATATTGTTTCTAAAATTTGATACCGATACATTATCTTCCATGCTTATATCTTATCATAAGATGTACATAGTGTAAGCAAGATGTACAAAATCTACCTTGAACCCAGCCGCCAAAACATTTTAGATTATTGCCCTTTTATAATTGCTTCTAGTTGATCGTTTAATAAATGTCTTTGGTCAACACTTTTTGCTTCTCTTTCACCTATCGTAATATCACCCTTAACTATTTCTCTCGACTCTCTGGTCTCCACCCTCAAGAGTGGCCCGTCGTCCACGCCAAAGTTTCTTGAATCCATTATTTCAAGATGTAGAGCCAGGCCGTGTTGTGCCATAAATGCACAAACCTCTGGCGTTGCGACAGAGGGAAAAGCTCCAACAGGTAAATAAGTCACAAAATCCCGTCGAGCCCGAAGCTGGGGCTCTGGTTCTCTTTTAGTAACAGTAATAGGATGTCTTTCTGGTTCTCTTTTAGTAACAGTAATAGGATGTCTTTCAGTAACAGTGATTGGCATACTTTAAGTTAAATTTTAAACAGTTAAAATTATCAACCTCTCTCTATTTCACATTATACACCCTTGGTGAATTCTAATGTGAATCCGATCACCTCTTTAACTGATAACATTGTAACTCTCTTTTAAATGCCTCGGCAGGGGTTTCATAGCCGAGGCATTTTCTTGGTCTGTTGTTGATTTCTTCGAGAATA
>Ga0247842_10003675_pt1 | contig 20214 bp, 25 predicted proteins | sample LaCruzMarch2015__3_FD_192411 | JGI IMG/M metagenome (GOLD analysis project Ga0247842, IMG submission 192411) | Freshwater microbial communities from meromictic Lake La Cruz, Castile-La Mancha, Spain - LaCruzMarch2015_19m | ecosystem: Environmental > Aquatic > Freshwater > Lake | place: Spain...
GGCTGGTACGAGGGGGATCCCTACGGGAATCTCGGCCGGCTTCAGTTCGAGCTGATGCGTGCCGCTCGCTTGGTCGTCGACACGGGAATCCACGCGTTGGGGTGGAGCTACGAGGACGCAGCGGCCGCCTACCAGGAAGCCACGGGGCGCTCCCCTCAGCTCACCCAATCGGACGTCTACCGATACGCCGTCTGGCCTGGGCAAGCTGTGTCCTACCACGTCGGGTACCTTGCTCTGCTCGACCTACGAATGAGAGCGGAGACCGTACTTGGCGACCGGTTCGACCTCATGGCGTTCCACGATGCACTCCTTTCGCTCGGCAACGCGCCGCTTCCGCTTGTCGAGGACGCCGTCGAAGCGTTCATCGCCACGCAGGGAGAATGAGCGGTGGAAGCGCCGCGGGGTATGTCGTAGAGTTGCGAATTGCCAGGACCCAGTTGCCGACGTGCCTCCGCTGGATCGCATGGGGTGTTGGGTCGACCCCTTCGCCGAGGAGCGCCTGCCCCCCGTTGGCTCGTGTGGATGCGGCCAGCCGTGAGCGGCTGGGGCGCCGGAGCCCAGGCAACCAACATGGCCGCGAAAAGAGGAGTCTCGGCGTGACGAAGAATCATGCTCCGCGCTGGATCCGGCCGTGCGCTTCCGCTGCGCGCGTTGCGATGGTCCTTGCTTTGGCGGTCTTCCTCGGCGCGTGTTCCGCCCCTCCGCGCCCGATATCATCTTGGGTCCCGCCCTCGCTCGTCGACGTCCAGGCTGAGCTTCATGGCGCCTCGTTTGACGGCTTCGTGACATCGTCCTGCCGGCTCTACCTCCTTCGTTTCCCTCAAGTCGTTGCGCAGCTCGGCGTGGCCGAGGCCCTGGGGGTCCGAAACGATCGACTCAATGACTATTCCGTGGCCTACAATCGCGAGACGGCCGCCATCGAGGGCTACTTCCTTGATCGGCTCCAGTCGTTCGATCGGGAGGCCCTTGCGCCCGCGCAGCGTGCGGCCTACGACACCTGCCAGTGGATGTGGACGCGCAGCGCGGCACGCCGTGCACTCGGGTTTTCGGGATACGCAGTGGATTCGACGATGGCCTCACCCGACGTCCGATTGTCCCGCCTGTTCACGACCGACTTGCCTTTCGACGATGAGTCGGATCTTGCCGACTACCTGGCGTGCCTTCGGCAGGCTACGGCGCAGATCCGGGAGATCGAGTTGCGCGTCAATGCCGAGGACAAGCGCGGGATCGTGCCGCCGGATGGGGTTCTGGCGGCGGAACTTGCGATGCTGTCTCTCGTGAGGATTCGTCACACCGACTCCCGCGACCAAATTGGCCTGTTCCAGAAGATCAGTGGAACCTCTCACCCGTTCTACCTCAGAATGCGGGACTTGGCTTCGAGAATGCCTGCCTTGCCGCGTGAGAAGCGGAGCGAGATGATGGTTGCGGCTCGCGAGGAGATCGAGGAAGAGATCATCCCGGCATTCGAGCGGCTGTACAACATCGTGGCGCACCGCCTGTCCGAGACCCCTACGGACGCCGTGGGGATCGGACCCTTGTTCGGCGCGGATGCAGCGTACGCCGAACTCCTGCGCCAGTTTTCGGGCACGCTCCTTCGCTCCGACGACGTGCATCGACTGGCCCAGGCGCATGTTGAACGCGCACGCCTGGACATCGACAAGGTCAGCACGTCCCTGGGCATCCGCGCCGGGACGCCGGTCGCGTCGCTCTTCCTGTACCTGCAAAGCGAGGACGGTGAGCCGGCCGCCGAGTCCGATGGCGAGCCCGACGTGGCCGACGTCCCGGCGCCGACGCGCGGATTCCCGATGTCGCGCGCGCAGCCGACGATTCTTCCGTTTGGCGTGGGGGCTGACGACGGGGATGGCGTGCCGTGGGGTCTGGCCGCCTCCGACCCGTTCTATGGGTTCATGGCGGGCTGCAAGCTCTACCTGGCGCAGGTGATCTGGGAGGAGCAGCAGGCCGCCATGGGATCGCCACGAACGGCGCTTGCGGCGCTTCTGGAGCAGTATCAGGCTGCGGTGGCTGCCGTCGTCGATACAGGCATTCACGCGCTGGGATGGGGCCTGCGCACTGCGACCACATACTATCAAGATACCCTAGGTCTGGCCGCGTTCGAGGCTCGCTACGAGGTTTCGCGCCTCGCGGCGGCGCCCGGGCTAGCGGCAGGCCGATATGCTGCGTACTGCCGGATCGTGGAACTGCGAGCGAGAGCGCGGGAAGCGGCGGGCGACGAGTACCTGCCGGAGCGATTCCATGACTGGCTGCTCGAGTACGGAGCGAGGCCCCTAGAGACCCTGGACGACCCGACGCCAGGAGACCTGAGAAACGCGGCCGGCTCCTGAGCCGTCGCTTCTAGCGCTGCGCGTCGACGTGCTTCCGCCAGAGAGCCAGCGCGTGCGCGCGCGGGTCAACGACCTTGACGCCCGCCTCGGCGAAGAACGCGTTGGTGTTGACGAGGTCGCGCACGAGGAGTTCGAGCGCGTCGTCGTTGTATCGCGGATCCACGGCCTGCGGGAAGTCGATGATCGTGACCGCTCCCTTCCAGAAGAGCATGTTGTAGGGCGACAGGTCCGCGTGCACGCGGTGATGGACGAGGAAGAGGTCCACGTTCTCGAGGATTCGCGCGTAGATGCGGCGGGCCTCCTCTCGGTCCAGTGGGACGCCGACGAGGACGGGTGCCGGGGTCTCGATGTCGCCGAGGTACTCCATCAGGATGACCGGCCCAACGCGCTCGATGGGGAATGGGACATCCGCGCCGGCCGCGTGGAGCATCTCGAGTGTCTTCATCTCGTGGCTGATCCAGGCGCTGAACTTGTGCGTCCGCCCGTGCTGCGTCTTCTTCCCGAGGGCGCGGAGGACGCGGGCGTCAGGACGAGCGCCGCGGGATCGGCCCTGCTGATAGATGGCGTCCCGCTTGAAGCTTCTCATTTCCAGCGGGCGATAGACCTTGGCCGCGACGAGGTCCCGATCGAGCGATGGGTGCGCGTGGCAGCAGTAGACGACGGCCTCTTTGCCGCTCTTGATCGGTCGGATCACGTCGAGCAGCAGATGCTCCTCGATCAACGGAGCGAGGTGTTGGAGCAGCTCCTCCTCGACGGTCTTCTCTTCCGGTTGCGCGGGTTTGGGCAGCGCGTTCTTGCGCGGCGGGCGACGATCGGGCTCGACATCCTCGTAGAAGCGAATGAGACCTCCCTGCGACGCGTGCCGGAGTCGAGAGCGAGTACTCGTTCGACAGCGTCAGAACTGGAGTATACCCGCGGCAAGCGTGAGCGGGCGGACGGCGGCCGCTGGGGATGGATCCGCGGGAGAGTCGCGTGCATACTTGCACACATCTGCAAGAGATGGAAAGGAGCAACGTGCTCGTCACGAGTCGTGTCGTGAAGATCGGCAAGGCGCTCGCCCACCCGGCCCGCGTGCGGATCTTGGTCATGCTCAAGGAAGGGGAGCTCTGCGGCTGCGAGTTCACTCCGAGTCTGTGTCTTGACCCTTCGGTCGTCTCGCGCCATCTCTCGACTCTCGCGCAGGCCGGCCTCATCGAGTCGCGCCGTGACGGCGCTCGCGTGATGTGGAGTCTGTGCGCCCCCGCGGTCATCGACCACCTGGAGAGCCTCGTGGCGCTGACTGAGGAGAAGGAGGCGGTGCGGTGAAACGAGGAAGAGGAGTGCCCGCGGCGCTTCCGAAAGAGCCGCCTCCAGCGCCTACGGGGCCCGACCCTACCTCGTTGTCGCGGCGGTGGCGCCTCGCGTTGCGTCTGGCTCTTGTGCTCTCCGGAGCCGCAGCGTGGTGGCTCGTGTACACGAACCTCGAGGCGTTCGCCACGTGGTTCACCTACCACCTGCTGGGGATGACGGCAGGGAGCCGCCTGGCCTCGGCTGTTGCCTTCCTGGTCTACGAGGCTCCCAAGGTCCTCCTGCTCCTGGCGTTGGTTGTGTTCGGCGTGGGGATCCTCCGCACATTCTTCACCCCGCAGCGGACTCGTCGCCTCCTCGCCGGCAAGCGCGAGGTGCTGGGTAACGTGCTGGCCTCCCTGCTCGGCGTGGTGACGCCGTTCTGCTCCTGCTCCGCCGTGCCGCTCTTCATTGGCTTCGTCAGCACCGGGGTCCCGCTCGGGGTGACGTTCTCGTTCCTCATCGCGGCGCCGATGATCAACGAGGTTGCCCTCGTGTTGCTGTTCGGCCTGTTCGGGTGGAAGGTGGCAGCGCTGTACATGGGAACGGGCTTGGTCATCGCCATGGCGTCGGGCTGGATTGTCGGGCGCCTGAAGCTTGAGCGGTGGGTCGAGGATTGGGTCTACCAAACGGCGGCAGGCAACGGGCACGGCGCTGACGAAGGTCCGCTGACCTGGAGCGATCGCGCACGACTCGGCCGGCACGCCGTGAAGGACATTGTCGGAAAGGTGTGGCCCTACGTGCTGGTCGGCATCGCCGTCGGGGCAGGCATCCATGGCTACGTCCCGGAGAATTTCATGGCCTCGATCATGGGCAAGGGAGCGTGGTGGTCCGTTCCTCTCGCCGTGGTGATTGGCATTCCGATGTATTCCAACGCGGCCGGCATCATCCCCGTGGTGCAAGCGCTCCTCAGCAAGGGTGCGGCGCTTGGCACCGTGCTTGCGTTCATGATGTCGGTCATCGGGCTGTCGCTGCCGGAGATGATCATCCTGCGCAAGGTCCTCAAGGTGCCGCTCATCGTCACCTTCACAGGCGTCGTAGGCGTCGGGATCGTGGTCGTGGGTTACGTGTTCAATGTCGTGCTGTGACATGCCCCCCGTCGAGTCAGGCGGGAAGAGCGTGTCCGTGCTGGAACGAGCGCATCTTGGCGATGACGTGGGCGAGGCCCATCCGTGGCGGCGGGCGCCACACCCACAACGCCGCAGTTCGGCGAAAGGGAGGACGAATGCGGATCGAGGTGCTGGGCACGGGCTGCCCGAAGTGCAAGGCACTCACATTGAACGTGGAGCGGGCCGTGGCTGCTCTGGGCCTCGAGGCCGAGGTGGTGAAGGTGACCGACATCAGCGAGATTGTCGCGCACGGGGTGATGCTCACGCCGGCTCTTGTGGTTGACGGGAACGTCAAGCTGGTGGGAAAAGTGGCGACGGTCGAAGAGCTCAAGGCTCTGCTCTGGTAGGAGGACGCATGGTTCGTTGGGTTCGAGTCTCCATCACGGTGGCACTCCTGGCGTTCGTCGCAGCGAGCGTCGGCACGTTGGTTGCGCGCGAAGTGGCCGCGCCCGAACCGGTTCCTCCACCTGCGCTTGCGCAAGCGCAGCCGGTCGAGTCCGCCCTGACGGCCAACGTGGTCGCGGCACCGGCGCCTGTCGCGGCTCCCATTCCTACTTCTGCATCGAAGGCGACGTGTCGCGTTACGGTTACCTACTTCCACAACACGGCGCGCTGCGTGACGTGCCTCCAGATTGAGCGTCAGACGCACGACGCGCTGGCCGAGGCGTTTTCCGCCGAACTCGCCGCCGGGACCTTGACATGGGCGACGGTCGACATGGAGGAGAAGGAGAACCGGCACGTCGTCTCGGAGTACAGCCTCACCAAGCCGACGCCCGTCGTGGCGCGCGTCGCGAACGGTGTGGTCACGTCGTGGGAAGCGCTTGATGAAGTGTGGCAACGAGTTCACGCGCCGGACCGGTTTGCGACGTACATTGTCGACCGTGTGCGCGCCCATCTGGAGACGTGCCGATGAGCGGCAGCGTGTGGGCGGCGGCAACCGCGCTCTGGCTCGGCATCCTGACGTCGATCAGCCCGTGTCCCCTGGCGGCGAACATCACCGCCGTGTCGTTCATCGGCCGACGCGCAGGGTCGGCGACGAAGGTCCTTCTGGCCGGGCTTCTCTACACGATCGGGCGGGCCGCCGTGTACGTCGTCATCGGAGTCCTCCTCGTGCGAGGGCTCTTGGCCGCGCCGAGCGTCTCGCTCGCGCTGCAGGTGTGGGTGTCGAAGCTCCTCGGCCCGCTGCTCATCCTCGTCGGCATGGTCATGCTCGATCTCCTTCGTTTCGGCGGGAAGGGGGGTGCGTGGAGTGCCTGGACCCAGCGGCTGGTCGAACGTCTCGGCCTGGGGAGCGCGCTTGCGCTGGGCGCACTGTTTGCACTCTCGTTTTGTCCGGTGTCCGCGGCACTCTACTTCGGGAGTCTCTTGCCGCTGGCGATCGAACAGAACTCGGGGGTCGCGTTGCCGCTTCTCTACGGGATCGGCACCGCGCTGCCCGTGATCGGCGTTTCGTTCCTGCTCGCGTTCGGCGTGCGGCGCCTGACCGCCGCATTCGCACGCGTCACGCGCCTGGAACGATGGTTGCGATGGGGAACCGGCGGGGTGTTCGTCCTGGTCGGCGTCTACATGACGCTGGACCACATCTATGGGCTGTTCTAGGGCGTGCGAGGAGGATCCGATGCGGCTCTTGGCGGAGTGGTTTCCGGAGTTTGCGGACAAGCTCGACGAGGTCGATACGGTATGCCGCGAGAAACGGTCGATCGACGAGAAGACCTACCAGTTCATTTGCCTCGCGCTGTCGATCAAGAACCGATCGAAGCCGTGCCTGTTGAAGCACTTCCAGGGCGCGCTGGAGGCCGGCGCGACGCTGAAGGAACTCGCCTACATCATGGCGCTCACCTTCCGCGAGAGCGCCGGAGGCGACGATTGCTGGACCCACGATGCGCTCGGCGACGTGAAGGAACTCATGGCCGGGAACCTTCGGTGTTGTCCGCGGTAAGATACGTCGATGAGACGTGGACGATAAGGAGAACCATGAGACGAATCCTCGCTCTTCTCGCGCTGTCGCTTGTGTGGATGGCTGGGACGGCCGCCGCCGCTCCGCAGATCGCCGTGGACCTGGCGACGTACAACTACCCCGACACGGCCGAAGGGATCGCCGTGGTCCACACGTTCATGCTTTCGAACGTCGGCGATCAGGAACTGGTGATGGAGAGGCCGATCCCGGGTTGCCACTGCACGACGACCCAGTTGGCGACGGACCGCCTTCAGCCGGGGCAGAGCGTCGAGCTTCGGGCGGTGCTTGACACCAACGGGTTCTCCGGCCGCGTCGCGCGAACCATCACGGTGGAATCGAACGACCCGGTCCATCCCACGATCCAGCTCAATCTGGTGGGCAATGTCGTCGATCGGCAGTCGTATCAGAAGCCGGTGAGCGACCTGTTCAACGAAGCGTATCTGCTTGTCGACGTTCGCGACGCGACGGCGTACGCCGCCGGGCACCTCCTCGGCGCGATGAACGTCCCGGCGAGCGAGGCTGCGTCTCGGGCGGCCGGCCTTCCTCCGAGCGCGTTGATCGTGATCTACGATCAGGGCGGCTCCACGTCGACGTTAGCGGCCGTGTCCCAAGCGCTCCACGGCGGCGGGCTGGCCAGCGTCTATGCGCTGCGCGGCGGGCTCGACTTGTGGCAGAAGACCTACAAAGCGCCGTTTGTCGTCGCGGGCGGAACCGGCGCGTGGGGTCCGTTTGTCGATGTGTCCGGCGCGCGCGCCTACTCCACCGGAACGCTGCAGAACTTCGATGTCAGCCAGCTCAAGAGTTGGTACTGCGTCCTCATCGACCTGCGTTCGCCGTCTGCGTACGCCGCCGGGCACCTGGCGGGAGCCGTCAACGTGGATGAATCCGGTGTAGCCGCATTCCTTGGCACTCTTCCGAGCGATATCGACGTCATCCTCTACAGCGACGACGGATCGGCGAGCGATCGCATCGTCTACGGGATGTGGCAGCGCGGAAGCCGCGCGCAGAGTCTCCTCGGCGGGCTGGCCGAGTGGCAGGCGCAGCACGGCAACTTCCTCATCGTAGCGTCGGCTGGGTAGCCGACGCACCGTCGCACTCGACCAGCTAGCCGAGGCGATCTTCTCGTTCTGGCCGCTTGGCGCGGCCAGAGGCGTCAGCGCCGTTCTGTCCCTCCTACGGGGCCAGGACGGCGTGGGCCTTCTTGAGCCACGCGATGATCTCGATCCGTTGGGGGCAGGCGGACTCGCAGGCGCCACACGCGACGCAGCGTTCGGCGCGATGCTCGGGCTTCATGAAGCGCTCATAGCCGACGCGCGCCCGGTCAAGGTCGCCATAAGCGGTCGCGTCGTTGTAGAGCTCGAAGATCCGCGGGATCGCCACGGCGTTTGGGCACGGCTGGCAGTAGCGGCAGTTCGTGCAGGGAATCGGTGCCAGGGCGCGGTACGCGTCGCGGACACGATCGACGAGGCGAAGCTCGCCCTCGCTGAGCGACCCTACGGCCGAGCGTTCGGCGCTCGCGAGGTTCTCCTCGACGTGGCTCATTGCCGACATGCCCGAGAGGACGAGCGAGACGTCCTGGTCGTTCCACACCCACTGAAGTGCCCACTCGGCCTGCGAGCGCTTCGTCGGCGCGGAGTCCCACAGCTTGGCGACCTTGCGCGGCGCGGGACGAGTCAGGGAGCCGCCGCGCAGGGGTTCCATTACGATCACGGCGAGGCCGCGTTCGGCCGCGTAGCGGAGTCCCTCGCGTCCGGCCTGGAATGCAGTGTCCATGAAGTTGTACTGGATTTGGCAGAAGTCCCAGTCATACGCGTCGACAATCTTCCGGAAGGTGTCGAGGTCGTCGTGGAACGAGAAACCAAGATGACCGATGCGTCCGTCCTCCATGACGCCCTCCGCCCAATCGAGGACGCCGAGATCGCGGAGCTTCGGCCACTGCACTCGGTTCAGGCCGTGGAGGAGGTAGAAGTCCACGGATTCCGTCTCGAGGCGGCGGAGTTGCTCATCGAGGAAGCGGTCGAAGTCGTCGGGCGTCTCGACGAGCCACGAAGGCATCTTGGTCGCGAGGCGAATGCGCTCGCGGTAGCCGTCACGCAGGCAGCGGCCGAGGAATCGCTCCGACTGCTCGCTGTGGTACGGCCACGCGGTGTCGACGTAGTTGACGCCGCGATCAATGCCCGTCCGCACCATGCGCGTCGCGAGGTCCTCGTCGATCTTGTCGTAGTCGCCGTCGAGCGTCGGCAGGCGCATCGCTCCGAAGCCGAGCGCCGAAGGCTTCCAGTCGAGTCGTCCGAAGGTTCGGTAGCGCATCATGGACCTCCTCGCGCATGGTCGGCGAACGCTGGGTCGCGATCAAGAGACGCGCCCCGGCCAGGGCCGGGGCGCGCAACGGGGACTGTCCTGCGAACTGGCTCTACAGCGGCCTCACGGGCTCGCAGATGTCGACGATCCACTTCTTCTGCGGGTGCGTGCCACCGTCGTTCAGGTAGATCTCGTAGCACAGCCGGTCGTCCGGCTGGTAGCCGCTCTTCGGCATCCACTCGCCGATCAGCTTGTCCCACGCCTCGCCGAACTGGGTCACCTCGATCTCGACGTGCGCCACGGCGAACAGGCCGCCCGGGATCTTCATCGTTCCGATCTCACCGTCGACCTTCGTTCCTGGCGGCACGGTCAGGCACGCGTCGGAGCGCAGCTTCGACGGGTCCGTGACCTCGGGGCTATCATGGTAGACGGCCAGCGACTTCGTCTCCGGGAATCGCACGAGCCCGCGCGGCCCGGCCCACTTGAACACGCGGTCGAAGGCCTCTCCGATCTTGTTGTACGCGCCGATGTGCCGCGCGTAGACGACGTTCCACTCCGGCATCGCTCTCACTTCCACGCTGAACTTCATGGGGGTCCTCCTCGTAGGTTGGATGGCTGGAGTGTAGGGGGCAGCGGCCGCGGAGTCTTTCCCCTCCTTGCTCTCCGCTTGGTCGTTCTTGCTTTCGACTTGTCGGATCTTGCGCGCGGCATCGCGGCCGCCCTTCCGGAACTCGGAGGCGCTCGTCCCGAACGCCGTGCGGAACTCGCGAGCGAACGCTGACGGAGACGAGTACCCGCAGAAGACCGCGATCTCGGTGATCGACTCTCTCGGGTTGTGGAGGAGGCGGTTCGCCGCCGTGGTGACGCGGATGCGGCGGATGAAGTCGTTCAGCGTCTCGCCGATGACGGCTTTGAACACGCGATGGAAGTGGAACGGCGAGAAGCTCGCGACTCGTGCCAGCGTCTCGAGGCGGAGGTCGCCGGTCAGGTTGGAGTGAACGTAGTCCATGACGCGGTTGACGCGCCCGACGTACTCCCGTCGCCGCAGCTCGTCTTGGTCAATCAATCGGCTCTCCTACGAGTGACTCCACAGAAGACCAGGGCGCCTCCGATGCCCTGTCTCCTCTCCCCTGCCGGCGACGCGCATTCCCGGGGCACTACAAGCCGTATCGTGACTCCAGATTGGCGCCTGCGCGCTGCCGCGTCAAGAATGCGGTTCCCGGCGTCACAAGCAACTCATTCGTCAGGGTGCGGAGACGCCCCCCGCCGCGCTGAGTCTAGTGCTTGAGACGTCACAGCACGAGACTGATGGCCGCCTGCAATCACCCGAGGCGAGGTGGCGGAAGGCGGTGAAGGCTTCTCCTCACCTTGTCGCCCGCCGTAGTGCCTGCGAGCCGTTGCACGGCCACTCTCTCGCGCGGGCTTGACGGCACGACGAAATGAGCATATGCTCCTTTCCGTCGGTTAGGAGGATCCGGCCATGCCAAGGCCCTACTGTCAACGGCGAATTGCGTTCGTACCGATCGTGACCTACTTCAAACCGGCGGGGATCCCGCTGCGCGAGCTCGAAGAGGTGGCCATGACCTTGGACGAACTCGAGGCGCTTCGGCTCGCCGATCTCAACGGTCTGTATCAAGAGCAGGGAGCGCGGGAGATGGGAGTCTCCCGGGCGACGTTCGCTAGGATCGTCGAGTCTGCACGGTGGAAGGTGGCCCACGTCTTGACAAGTGGCAAGGCCCTCCGGCTCGAGGGGGGACCCGTGATTCACTCGCAGCCCGACATGGCGGGCGGGGATCGGATTCACGGACGCGGTCGACACGGACATGGCTGTCAGAGGAGACCTCAAGAAGGGCGCCCGTGACGAGCAGCGCCCGCTCGGACAGGTCGATGTGAAGCACGCAGCGAGGTTCGGCAGGGAGCGAGGCAAGGCAGTAACTAGGAGGTTGCACATGCCAAGAGGCGATCAAACAGGACCAACAGGGATGGGCCCGATGACAGGGCGCGCAACGGGATACTGCGCTGGCTTCGCGGCGCCCGGCTACATGCAGGGTCCCAGCGGGCAGGGCTACGGAAGAGGAGTCGGTTGGAGTCGCAGCTTCGGCGGCGGCCGAGCGTGGCGGAATCGGTTCTATGCCACCGGCATCCCAGGGTGGATGGGCTATGGCGCGCCCGCCACGGTGTACCCGAGATTCGATCCCGCTGCAGAGAGGCAAGCGCTGCAGGCGCAAGCTGAGGTGCTGCAATCGGATCTCGACCTCATTCACAAGCGCCTCGCCGCGGTGGAGCAGGATGGCGGGTAAGGCTCAGTGAGCCCCTGGGCGGCGGGACGCCTTGCATCGTCTCTGCGTTGCGAGGGCCGCCTCGCTTGCCCGGAGTCTGTAGAAAGGAGGACAGCGATGGAACAAGCGATGAGACTACCGCTGATTGGTGAGAGAGCGCCGTCGTTCAAGGCGGAGACCACGCAAGGCCCCCTCACGTTCCCGGACGACTTCAAAGGCAAGTGGGTGGTCTTCTTCTCCCACCCAGCCGACTTCACCCCGGTCTGCACGACCGAGTTCATGACGTTCGCCTCGATGCAGCCCGAATTCGAGAGACTGAACTGCAAGCTTCTCGGCCTCTCGATCGACAGCACGTACAGCCACATCGCCTGGCTGCGGACCATCAGAGAGAAAATCGAGTACAAGGGCATGAAAGAGGTCGAGGTGACCTTCCCGGTCATCAGCGACCTGACCATGGACGTCGCGAGAGCCTTCGGCATGCTTCAGCCGGCGGCAAGCAGTACGCAAGCTGTTCGCGCGGTCTTCATCATCGACCCCCAAGCCGTGGTCCGCGCGATCCTCTACTACCCACTCAGCAATGGACGCAACATGGCCGAAATCAAGCGGCTGCTGATGGCGATGCAACTCTCCGACCAACACAAGGTGGCGACGCCGGCAAACTGGCAGCCGGGCGACGACGTGATTGTCCCTCCGCCAGGGTCGTGTGGCGTGGCGAAAGAGCGGATGGAGAAGCCCGACGAGGACGTGCGTTGCCTCGACTGGTTCATGTGCCTGAAGAAGTGTCCGAAATAAGGAAAGTGGGGATCGTCATCTGCGACCGGTACCGCGATTGCGGCGGCGGAAAGTGCTTTCGGGCGCTACGCGAGCGTCATGGCGGCTTCTCCCAATACCCCGCCGACGAGCCGGCGGAGATCGTCGGCTATTCGAGCTGTGGTGGTTGCCCGGGCGGAAATGTGGAATACGTTCCGGCCGAGTTCTTGAGGAATGGGTGTAACGTCGTGCACCTTGCTACGGGACTGGTGGTGGGCTATCCACCTTGCCCCTACATTCGCCAATTCAAGACATTTATCGAAAGGCACTACGGCCTGCCTGTCGTCGTGGGGACCCACCCCATCCCACTCAAATACCTGGAAGCCCACGGCCAACTCCCCTTCTGGGATGAGTCGGGCATGAAAGAACTCGCAGATCGCCTGATGGCTGCGGACCGTGACGTAATGAGGTCGTACGATTAGAGATCAAGGAGTGGAGCATATGAAGGTAGCTTTCACAACATCGGGAGAAAACCGGGAAGCCCCATTGGACAGCCGGTTTGGCCGGGCCTCGAGGTTTTTCGTCTATGATTTGGACGCCGAGACCTCTCAGGTGGTCGACAACCAGCAGAGCGTGAACGCGGCCCAGGGAGCGGGGATCCAGGCAGCAGAGACCGTGGTCCGATCCGGAGCCCAGGCTGTCGTTACGGGGCACTGCGGCCCCAAGGCCTTTCGCGTCCTCTCTGCCTCCGGCATCAAGGTCTTCACGACCGATGCACCTACGGTGGCCGAAGCCCTTGAGCGGTTTCGCGCCGGGCAGCTGACCGAGATCACCTCTGCGAGCGTGGAAGGGCACTGGGCATGAGCGTGAATGCCGTTACGTACGGATCCATCGGCGTCATCCGCAGCGAGCATGTCGCGGCGGAGAAGACGCCCATTCAGCCGGTCTATGCCAGGGGCTGCCGAGGACACGTAGAAGTGTCGCCGGACCTTGCGGAGGGCCTGCGTGACCTCGAAGGCTTCTCGCACATCTACCTCATCTACCACATGCACAGAGCCGGTCCCGCGAAGCTTGTCGTGCGGCCTTTTCTTGAAGATGTCGACCGAGGGGTCTTCGCCACGCGCGCCCCGTGTCGACCGAACCCCATCGGCCTGAGCATCGTGGAACTCGTGCGTCGAGAGGGGAACGTGCTTTATGTAGACGGACTCGATGTACTCGATGGGACGCCTCTTCTCGATATCAAGCCGTACGCGGCGAAGTTCGACTGCATCGAGGGAACGCGCAACGGCTGGCAGGACGCCGTGGACGAGGTGACCTTCGAGCGACGGGGAAGGCGGGAATACCGCGGAGGCGGTTCTGACTCGTGAAGGAGACCAACATGCTCAGCAGTCTACGGTTTCGACTGATGGCGTTCGAGTACCGATTGCGAGACTTCCACCGGCCGCCGCACTGCACACTTCTGCAGGTCGGCGTGGGCTCAGGAATGTCCGTGCTTGACTTCGGCTGTGGCCCCGGCGGCTTCTCGCTTGCTGCGGCGCGCCTGGTCGGTCCGAGAGGGCGTGTTGTCGCCGTGGATATCCACCCCCGTGCGATCCGTGGGCTCGAACGCGCCGCCAGGCGGCGCGGGCTTGGCCACCTCCAGGTTATCCACGGCGACGCGATGCCGCAGGTGCCGAGCGGGAGCGTGGACGTCACGCTTCTCTTCGACGTGCTGCATGAGATCGAAGATCCCGAGACGACGCTGGCGGAGATCCGCCGAGTGCTCAAGCAGGATGGAGTCCTTTCCGTGACAGATCACTGCATGAAGGGCGCTGCCCTCGTACAAAGCGTTACTGGCGACGGATGGTTCCGACTCATCAGCGAGGGTGAAACCCCTCTTCGATTCGAGCCCACGAAGCTGAGCGTGGTGAAGACATGATCCTTGCCGTGGCTTCGGGAAAAGGAGGCACGGGGAAGACGACGGTGGCCGTCAACCTGGCACTTTGCTCCCCAAGGCCGGTCCGGCTTCTCGACTGTGACGTGGAGGAGCCGAACTGCCACATTTTCCTAAAGCCGATCATCCGCGAGCGGGAGACGGTCCATCTGCTTACCCCATCGGTGGACGAGTCGACGTGCAACGCTTGCGGCGAGTGCGCCAGACTGTGCCAGTACCACGCGATCCTCCCCCTCGGGAAGCGCGTGTTAGTATTTCCCGAGCTCTGCCACGGCTGTGGCGGGTGCGCCAAGGTGTGCCCTACCGGAGCCATTCGAGAAGTCGAACGGGAGATCGGTTTCGTCGAAGTCGGAGCCGCGGGCGGCATAGCGTTCGTACAGGGGATGTTGGCGATCGGCCAACCAACGGCGCCGCCCGTCATTCGCGCGGTCAAGCACCACACTGCGTACGACCGCCTCAACATCGTCGACTGCGCGCCGGGAACCTCGTGCCCTGTCGTGACCGCCGTCAGGGGTAGCGACTACGTTCTGCTCGTGACCGAGCCGACTCCCTTCGGCCTGCACGATCTCAAGCTCGCGGCGGAGACGGTCCGCCAACTCGGGATCCCGTTCGGCGTTGTCATCAACCGAGCGGGGATTGGAGATGACCGGGTCCAGAGCTACTGCGCGGGGGAAGGCATCCCCGTTCTCCTGGAGATCCCCGACGATCGACGCATCGCTGAGGCGTACTCGCGAGGTCAGGCAGCCAGCGACGCCGTGCCGGAACTTCGGAAGGCATTCGAGGGGCTCGTTCGGGCGCTCGACAAGCGATCTCCTGGCTGCGGGGAGGGGCAAGCGTGACGAAGATCCAAGGAGCCGTGACGAGCCCACACCCTCTCAGGGATGCTATGCCGCCGTGCCCGCAGGGTTGGTACAGGATGGAGGTCGTCGCCGTGATCCGAAGTGGGCGTCGGTGATGAGACATGAGGAAGACATCGTGAACGAGATCGTGGTCGTCAGCGGAAAGGGCGGGACCGGGAAGACGAGCTTGGTCGCCTCTCTCGCGGCGCTCGCCTCGGACGCCGTGCTTGCCGATTGCGACGTGGATGCGTCTGACCTCCACCTGGTTCTTGCTCCAACGATCGAGCGTCGCGAGGACTTCTGGAGCGGCCACGAGGCCGTCATCCGCCACGCAGACTGCGTCCACTGCGGCGAGTGCCTGCGTCTCTGCCGGTTCGGTGCGGTGAAAGAGGAGAGGGAGACGACGGGAGAGACCACGTTCTCCATCGATCCCTTGGCTTGCGAGGGGTGCGGCGTGTGCGTCCGGTTCTGCCCCTCCGGCGCGATCGATTTCCTCGAGCGGATGAGCGGCGAGTGGTACGTCTCGAAGACGCGCTTCGGTTCCTTGGTCCACGCCCGCCTTGGGATCGGCGCGGAGAACTCGGGAAAGCTGGTGAGCGTCGTCCGCAAGGAAGCACGGCGGATTGCCCTGGAGCAGGGCAAGTCGCTCCTTCTTGTCGACGGGCCGCCCGGAATCGGGTGTGCGGTGATCGCCAGCGTGACGGGCGCATCTCTCGTGCTGGCAGTCACAGAGCCGACGCTCTCCGGCGAGCATGACCTGCGGCGAGTGCTGGCCTTGACGAAGCACTTCGGCATCCCTACGGCGATCTGTGTAAACAAGTGGGACATCAACGAGGAAGTGACCGAGCGGATCGAGCGGGAGGTCGCCGGTGCCGGTGCGGTCCTCGTTGGGAGGATACCCTACGACGGCTCGGTGACGGAGGCGCAGGTGAACGGGAAACCCGTCGTTGAGTTCAATGATGGCCCGGCGGCGCGCGCGATCAAAGGAGTTTGGGAGAACCTATGTCAGATGGCGCTTTGACGGATGTACGAGTGGTGCCCGCCAACTTCGGCCCCCTTCGCGGTGCAAGCGGGACCGCACACATCACGGGCCCATGCGGTGACACGATGGAGTTCTGGATCCGCGTGCACGATGGGCGCGTCTTGCAGGCCACGTTCACGACGGACGGATGCGGGCACTCTATCCTGTCGGGGAGCGCGTGCGCGCGCCTTGCTGAGGGCAAATCGCTGGGCGAACTCATGGCCATCGAGCAGCAGGATGTCCTCGACGCCGTGGGAGGCCTCCCTGAGGAATCGCGCCACTGCGCGCTCCTTGCCGCGAACACGCTGAGAGCGGCGGCCGCGGACTGCGTTCCCCACTACGCCAAGAACGACGAGGCAGCCCGAACCGATGCGTGCGAGGGTCACAAGACAGGGGAGCGCGGCGCCGGGACCGTCCCTCCGAAGGGAGCCGCCTCTGCGTCGTCGGAGTCATCGGCTTTGAGGGGCCACCTTGCCCGCATCCGGCACAAGATCCTCGTCCTCTCCGGCAAGGGCGGAGTCGGCAAGAGTACGGTGGCCGTCCATCTTGCCCTATCGCTTCTGCGCGCGGGGCAACGTGTCGGCCTACTTGATGTGGACCTTCACGGTCCCAGCGTTCCCAAGATGCTCAAGCTCGAGAGAGCGCACGTGGGGATGGAAGGCGAGCTGATCGGACCCGTCGTCAAGGACGGACTGAAGGTTATGTCGATTGCATTTCTGCTGTCTGGCCGTGACTCCGCCGTCATCTGGCGTGGGCCAATGAAGGCGAATGTCATCGAGCAACTGCTTCGGGATGTGAACTGGGGCGATCTCGACTACCTCGTGATCGATTGCCCCCCGGGCACCGGGGACGAGCCGCTCTCGGTCTGCCAGCTTGTCGGCAACGCGGATGGTGCCGTCATCGTCACCACACCACAGGATGTGGCCACCGCCAATGTGAGGCGATCGATCCGCTTCTGCCAGGACCTCCACCTGCCAGTGCTTGGCGTCGTGGAGAACATGAGCGGGTTCGTGTGCCCCGCCTGTGGAGCCGTCACCGACATCTTCGGGAGCGGAGGGGGCGAGAGGATGGCCTTGGAGATGGGAGTTCCTTTCCTGGGCCGTGTTCCGCTGGATCCTGCGGTGGGCAAGGCGGGCGACGAAGGACTCCCATTCGCAGAACACCACAGGCAGACAGAGACGGGACGTGCTATGGAGAGCGTGATCAAGTCGCTCCTTGCTTTGCCCGAGATGCCGCCGTGTGGCGAGAAAGTTGCAGAAAGGAGATTCAGATGAGGATTGCTGTACCGGTTTCAGGTGGGCGGCTCTCGCCGCACTTCGGTCACTGCGAAGTCTTCTCTCTCATCGATGTGGACGAGACGACGCGCGCGCTGGTCAAGGTCGATCAAGTGGAGGCTCCGGAGCACGAACCGGGACTCCTTCCGCGCTGGCTCGCCGAGAGGGGAGTGACCGTGATCATCGCCGGCGGCATGGGAGGGCGAGCGCAGGCGCTGTTCGCCGAGCGGGGGATTGAGGTCGTGGTGGGTGCTCCATCGGAGGCCCCTGAGGCAGTTGTCGCTGCCTACCTTGGTGGCACGCTCGTCACGGGAGAGAACGTCTGCGACCACTAGCCGAGACAGGCTCGAGGCCAGTTCCTTGCTGTGTGCATCGGCGCTCTGGGTATGGGAAGGCTTACGGCAGGCTGATGCACCTGCACAAAGGTCTGTCCGTCGAACACGTTCAGGGGTTGCGGACAAAGCGAGAGACTGCCTCAAGCACGGCGATAGCGATCCGCTGCTGGACGTTTGGATCCTGGAGGGATTGTGCCTCGGCTTTCTCGGTAACGAATCCGACCTCAAGCAGAGCTGCCGGCATGCTGGCGCGGGCGATGTACAAGGATGCAGAACGCACGCCTCGATCCCTTGAGCGTGTCGCAGTAACGACAGCCTCCTGGAGGGCTTCTGCCAGCCGCCTGCTGCCCTCCTCGTCGTGCGCCTTGTCCGCGACGTAGGTCTCGACCCCTCGCGCAGTCGTGTCGGCAGCAGCATTCGCGTGGAGGCTCACGTAGACGGCTGCGCGGGCTTCGCGCGCTCGCGCGATGCGCTTGGTCAGCTCGAGGAACCGGTCGTCCATCCGCGTGAGGACGATACACAGGTTGGGATACCGGACCGCTTCCAGCGCGATCCGCCGGGCCACGGCAAGCATGATGTCCTTCTCGAGGACCCCGGACTGCCCGACTGCCCCCGGATCCTTACCCCCGTGCCCCGCGTCGATGACAACCACGATGGGAGCCTCGCCAACACGTCCGCCGTCACCGATCACCACGCACCCGAAGATGAGTCCGATCAAGCCGATCGCGACGGCCACGCAGTAGCGTCCTCTCACTCTTCGGCTCCTCCTCGTGCTTAGGGAGGAGCGTACCCCAGGGCTGCGCCCTCGGCGCGCCTTCTGACCGCTCCAGGCGCGAGATGTGGGCGCGCGTGTCTGTCCGTTTGTCCTTCGCTTGAAACCACGACCGCGATGCAGTATCGTGTTTTGATAATGATAATCATTCTCATTCGGAGCAATCGATGACGCTGATGGACGCCGGGCTTCAGGACTGCGTTCGCATCACTGTCGTCGATGCGGGGTGCGGATTGCGGCGACGCCTGGAACACATGGGCCTTCACCCTGGCGACATCGTCACCGTGGTCTCCCGAGCGGCTTTCCAAGGGCCGCTCCTTGTCGAAGCCCATGGGATGCGACTTGCCGTAGGACGCGGCGTCGCCTCGAGAATCAATGTGGCGCTCGTTCACCCTATGCCGGTGTCCGGAGAGAAAACACCATGACGCAATCGCCGGCAGAGATGCGCGTCGCGCTCATGGCTGTCGGAAAGAGAGTGACCCCGGACCGCGAGCTTCTGATCGACATCATCGGTCGGAATCCCCACATCGACGCGCTTGGCATCCACCGCCTTGCGCAGGATTCGAGGCCGCGCATCGGGCTGGCCACCGTGTACCGGACGCTCCACCTTCTCGAGGAGCTGGGTGTAGTTGAGAGCGGCCAGCTCGGCGAGGAGCACACCCACTACGAGATCCGCGACCGCGACCATGTGCACCTCATCTGCGCGAAGTGCGGAAGCGTGCTTGACGTTCCGTCTCCCATCGATCGGAGGCGCATTGCCCGCGAACACGCCTTCGTCGTCACGCAATCGCGGCTTGAGCTCGTCGGGCTGTGCGCGGCGTGCCAACGCGATGCCGCAGACCACTCCGAGTCTGCAGCATGATGCGCATCGCGCTCGTCGGTCAACCGAATTGCGGGAAGAGCACGATCTTCAACCACTGGGTGGGCGTGAAGGCTCATACGTCGAACCTGCCGGGCACGACGGTCGAGTTCCTTGAGAGTGACGCCCTCATCGACGGACGCTCCGTAAGGATCATCGATCTCCCCGGAACGTACTCCTTGACGTCGCTCGACGAGGCAGAAGTCGAGACACGAAGCGTCCTTCTCGGGCCGTCCGTGGACGCGATCGTCAACATCCTTGATGCCTCCTTGCTGAGCCGCAGCCTTGAGCTCACCCTGGAGCTGCTCGAACTGGGACGCCCCATGGTTCTCTGCCTCAACATGGAGGACGAGGCGAAGCGCAAGGGGATTACCATTGACGCGGAAGCCCTGGCGCAAATCCTCGGCATGCCCGTCATTCCCGCCATCGCGCGCCGCGGCGTCGGTGTGCGCGTCCTCGCTTCCACCGCGCTGGAGGCGGCGACGGCCGGACTCGTACCGCGCCCTATCGCTTTTGGGGCGGATGTCGAGCGTGCGGTGAGGTGGATCGAGGACGTTCTTGGCGATGCACCCACTCCGCCCGGCTCGTCGGCGCGGCTCGCGGCGATCAAGCTCCTCGAACAGGACTCCCTATTCGTTGAGTGGGCGACCGTACACAGCCCGGAAGGTCTCGCGGCGACGGCCACGCGCGCGGCGGACCTCGAACAGACCCGTGGCAATGACAGCGCAAGCCTGATTGCTGCGGAACGGCATGCGCGCGCGATGCAGATGGCGGAAGACGTCTCCACCGTCGGACGCCCAACGGTCACGTGGGGTGACCGAATCGACGCGGCGCTCATGCACCCGATTCTCGGCCTCCCTCTCCTCGCGGCGATCATCTACGCCCTCTTCGCGAGCGTCTTCGAAGTCGGTGCACTCGTTGAGCGACCGCTGTTCGCGCTGTTCGAAGGATGGACCGCCAGCCTCGCGGGGATCCTTGGCGCGCAGAGCATCGCGTTCGCCGCCGCGCGTGGAGCTCTACTTGGCGTCGGCGGGGCTGTCGGGCTCATCCTTCCGTACCTCGTTCCCTTCCTCATCGGGATGACGATCCTGGAGGATATCGGGTACTTGCCGCGCGC
>Ga0247842_10003679_pt1 | contig 20193 bp, 17 predicted proteins | sample LaCruzMarch2015__3_FD_192411 | JGI IMG/M metagenome (GOLD analysis project Ga0247842, IMG submission 192411) | Freshwater microbial communities from meromictic Lake La Cruz, Castile-La Mancha, Spain - LaCruzMarch2015_19m | ecosystem: Environmental > Aquatic > Freshwater > Lake | place: Spain...
GCCTGAACCCTGTAACCTGCTTTCCTGTTATTTCCTCTAAAATATTTTTAGAATCCGCTAAATCTTTTTTTGAATCAAAACTGCCGTGAAACATGGCATGGGATGCTATCTCATGTTTTAATGAGAGCTTGCGGACGAGCTCTTTATTGTGAAGAGCAAAAGTTCCCGTTATAAAAAACGTTGCTCTTATGGACAGGTTGTCCAGGATCTGATTGATCAAGATCAAACCTTGCCTCGAAATTTCTATCTGTTCAGTTAAGGAAATGGGACTGCCGTATTCTAACGGAAGATCAAACTCTTCGACATCGAAAGTCAGAAATATTTCGTGCATGGATTCGGATTGGTGGGAATCATCTGCGTTATGATTTATTTGGTTTGAATTGAAGGGCTAATTTACTAAAAAACGCCAATGTGCAAAATATGAGTGGTAGCTGGAAAAACTTACATTGCAGCTTACACAAGGATGGATAAAAATGAAAAAAACCAACTCCGGAAAGGGTTGGTTTTACACGATTTTTAATTTAAGAGCTTCCTCTTTGATCGTTTTTGCGGAGAGACTGGGATTCGAACCCAGGGTACACTTTTGGCGTACACACACTTTCCAGGCGTGCTCCTTCGACCACTCGGACACCTCTCCAGGAAATTTGCGATTTTTGAATTACGATTTACGAATAAAAACACACATCAAAATTGTAAATCGTAACTAATAAATTGCAAATCGGTTTTGCTGTGCAAAGGTAGAAAAAATATTGAGATCTCAAATTGTCATTTCTCCGCGCAGGGAGGTTTGAAGCAGTTGTTTTACACTTTCGGCAGAATAACCGCAGCCCAGAAGGTACATCAGTTTGGTCACAGCCGATTCGGTGGTGATGTCGTATCCGCCTATGATGCCGATCTTTCCCAACCCTGCACTGGTTTCATATTTGCCCATCTCAACCGTTCCTCCTTTGCATTGGGTCACGTTGAAAACGATGATCCCCCTGGAAACAGCATCCTGCAGCTGATCGAGAAACCATGAAATGGTGGGGGCATTTCCTGCGCCAAATGTCTCGAGAATGACGGCTTTCAATCCTTTGGTACTCAGGATGGCCTCCACGGTGTTTGGTGAAATTCCCGGGTAAAGTTTCAGGATCGAGATATTTTCATCCAATACTTTATGCACCCTGAGCTTTTTAAAATTGGGCTTTAATATCAGGTTGTGGTGGTATTTGATATGAACACCCACTTCACCTAACAGGGGATAATTCCCTGAAACGAAAGCCTTGAAATTCTCTGCATTCAGTTTGCTGGTCCGGTTGCCCCTGTACAATTTGTTCTCGAAACAGATGGCCACCTCAGGCACGACCGGCGTATCAATCTCCTTGGCCGCAGCAATTTCAATCGCATTGATAAAGTTCTCACGACCATCGGTACGAACCATCCCGATGGGAAGTTGAGATCCGGTAAAGATCACCGGTTTGTTCAGGTTTTCGAGCATGAAACTCAGGGCCGAAGCAGTATAGGCCATGGTGTCGGAACCATGCAGTACCACAAAGCCGTCATAATCTTCATATTGTTCTTCAATAACGCTGGCCAGGTGAATCCAGAATTCCGGGTTCATATTCGAGGAATCGAGCAGAGGATCAAAGGTGAAGAAATCAATTTTACAGTTAAAATTCTCCAGTACCGGCAGATATTTGTATAAAATGTCAAAGGTCAGGGGCTTGAGGGTCAATGTTTTCGGATCCTGAACCATCCCGATGGTCCCACCGGTGTATATCACCAAAATATTTGTTTGTCCAATCATAAATTCAGTTCAAAGCGCAAAATTACGACTAAAAGTGTCAGTACCCATTCATAAATCTGAAAAAGCTATCGGAACTGCAGCTTGTTTTCAGGGTAAAAGAATAATTGTGTGTAATATCAAAGTAGTTTGTTTCGCCTAAAAAACCAGGATATTATGAAAATGAAAAAAGGAAATTATTTACTCCTGATCCCTTTGTTATCAATTTTTGCCGGGTGCAAAAAGGACTCGGCTGAAGATATTGTCTCTCCTGAAACAAACAAGGTGGATCAATATACGATTACCCAGGCTGTCTCCGATGAAGCACAACGGAACACCATTGCATTCGATGGCTTGGCCTATCTTACAGGAAACCTCGGTTCACAATCGTTTCTCCCCCCGGGCAAGGTGGCTGACTACAGCGGGTTTCAGTGCCTGCGCGACAATGACCCCACCAAACTGGGGCACAATACGAGTTTTGTAACCATCATCGCATTCAATGTACTGCATATTCTCACAACCGACCAGATAAACATGTATGTGGCCCGTGCGCAAAACCAGATCGACCAGATCAATGCCTTTGCCCTGAAACGTTTTCCATTGCTTAAGGCCTTCCGCCGCCTAAAGGAAGGAGATATCCCAGGCGGCACAAGCGGCCTCAGCAAGGAAGCAGTAATGGCTTATGCAGCCGAGTTGTACAGAATCGATGGACAGATCAGCTACGACAGGGCAAAATTGTTTGGTACTGTGGTCGGTTCCTTCAGCAATGAACAGAAAGCGAAGATGGATGCCCTGAAGGCACTAAACGGAGTGGGGAACTGGGACAGCAGCCTTTCCAACCCGCTCGAAGAGTTGAATCTGTCACATGATGTCAATGTAGCTGTGATGACTTATGCCAGTGAGATGTATGCATGGTATGCCGGTTCTGTTACATCCGATGTGTATTTCTGCCCTGAAAGACATGGCACCTATTTCGGGTCTTTTTACCTGAAAGACTGGCCGGCTATGGGAAATCCGAACTACACCATTGATGAAACCCTGACTGCCAGTGCCGGACAGAACTTCCTGGCGATTCTTACAACCACCCAGGCCGACCAGGTAAAAGCAATCGTTGAGCTTCAGCGCAGCGCACTTACTGAACTTGTTGCAAAGAGAGAGTCTGTGGCAACAGAACTTCGTAAGTTCCTTGCATCCGGCATTGCTGATTCAACCACTGTGATCGCACTCTCGGAACGATACGGAGAACTCGACGGGGAATTGTCCTACCATTATTCTTCGGTTTTCACACAGGTTTACAACACCATGTCGGATGAGCAGAAAACGAAATTGATAAAGCTTGCCGATGACCTGGGATATATTGATCCTGCCGGCGCTTTTCAGTACTCTCAGCCGGCACCCATGCCCGAGATCATAAATACTGATTTCATGTTCAAATAAATAACCGCCCATGAGTTACCTGAAGGCGTAAATGTTCGTTCATTGCGGCTGCGGTTAAGCGTGGGATAAATTACCCCGAAGGGGAAAAAGTTAAAAAATATGCATAAATGCATGATGATTTTGTTGATTTTGCCATTCATATCATTCTCTTGTCAGCAAGATGACGATCAATCCACCTCACAGCCTGCCACTTCTGTGTTTACCCTGAGCAGTTCTGCCGTTGAAAACGGGTTGCTGCTGGATGCCTATCAATGCGAACCAAAAGTGAATGGCGTTGAGAATTCAATTCCGCTTTCTTGGTCTAATGCTCCTGCCACGGTAAAATCCTTTGCAATCACCATGGTTCATTATCCGAATCCGGCCGACAGCATTCACCTGAACTCCTACCTGATATTATGGTGTATTGATAGAAGTGTAACCGAAATCCCCTATGCACAAGCCGATAAAGGTCCCTGGTTCATGGGGCCCAATAAAGACACGGTTGCAATTTCCTATACATCTCCCTGCTCCCCCTCTTCAGGCTCCCATCAATATTTATTGACGATTTATGCCTTATCTGAAACTCCGTCCAGCCTGCCAACACAGAATTCGCTCAGCGTTACCTATGGCGTGCTCATGAATGCATTATCAACCGTAACAATAATTGATAAAGCCACACTGGTTTTCAACAATGTGACACCATAAAAACGAATTTAACCCAGCCTTTTGAGAAACGCTTTGACCCGGTTTTCCCTCCGCTGGTCCGTTACTTATCCAATCCCGAACAACCTTGAGGTATTCGCGGTGGTAATTTCGGCGACATTTTCCAGGGAGATGTCTTTAATCCCGGCAATTTTCCGGGCGATGATCGGGATGTAGGAGGGTTCATTTCGCTGACCGCGATGGGGAACAGGTGTCAGCCATGGTGCATCCGTCTCAAGCAGCAGGTGCTCCAGGGCGATATTTTCAACCACGGCCTGCAGACCAGAATTTTTGTAGGTGACCACCCCGCCGATGCCCAGCATAAAACCAAGACCGGTGGCACGTTTTGCCTGTTCGGTATTGCCGCTGAAACAATGGAATACGCCACGGATGGCCCGGTTGTTCCGGCTTTCCAGGATCTCGAGTACAATATCCATCGAATTGCGCGTGTGAATCACGACGGGAAGATCATATTCCAATGCAAGATCCAGCTGATCTCTGAAGGCAATCCGCTGTTCCGCCTCAAATGTTTTATCCCAGTATAAATCGATGCCAATTTCACCAAGGGCCCAAAACTTCAGCGCAGGATTTGAGAGATATCCTGAAACGACATCCAGCTCATCCCGGTAATTTTGCTTCACAGAGGTCGGATGCAGCCCCATCATGGGGAAACACAAATGAGGAAAATCAGCAGTAACCTGTAACATCTTCTCATGATAGGCCGAATCAATGGCAGGAAGCAGTAAATGCAACACGTCATTCTCTTCTGCCCGTCGCATCATGGCCTCACGGTCGATGTTAAACTCTTCAGCGTACAGATGGGTATGTGAATCAATGAAAACCATGCAATTTACGAGTTACGATATACGATTTTCCGTCACGCGTCACGCGTCACGATTTTTTGATGCCAACATCTTCTCATGGAGAAAAGCGATGATCTCAGCCAGATCAATCTCTTTCATGCACCGGAAATGCTTTTTCGGGCAGGTTTGATATCCAAGCTTACTGCAGGGCCGGCATGACAACCCTTTGACCTCAGCGATCAGCGAACTGGACTTGAACTTCTCCGGGAGATAGGGATACATGCCAAATGCCGGAATGGTATTGCCCCAGACCGACAGGATCGGTTTTTTAAAGGCGGCAGCGATGTGCATCAGGCCGGTGTCGTTCGTCAGCACGGCATCTGCCTGACGGATCAGTGAGGCAGACTGGTTGATGTTGAACAGTCCGCACGCATTGAAAACTATTGTTCCTCCTGATTCAGCGATCTGATCACCACGGTCCCGGTCCTCTTTTCCTCCCAGCAGGATGACTGGCCGTGAAAGCTGATGGCATACCCGGATAACCTGGTCGGCCGGGAAAATTTTGGTGTTGTGCTTTCCGCCGATGACCAAGGCAATGAATCCATCCTGGTGGGTTCCCGGAAGTGCTGAAAGGGAAACTTCATCCTTTTCCGGGATAAAGTAATCCAGCCCTGAACCGTCATTTTTTACACCCAACCGGTTAACTGCCCTGAAATACCGGTCAACGATGTGAATGTCGGGCAGAAAATTGATCCTGAAACGAACCAACAGCCATTTCCGGAGATTCAATTTTGGGAAAGAATCACCTTTTATCCCCAGTTTATATCTGACAAAGGCTGAACGGTAATTTTTATGCAGGTCAACAATGAAATCAAACCCCTGGGATTTCAACTGCGGGATCAGTTCTTTGAAATTGTGATCGTAGAGCCAGGTTTTATCAATGTGTGGATTTGAACTGGTGACAGGTCCGAATTGGGTCTTTGTCAAAAAGTGGATTTCAGCATCAGGGATTTGCTGCTTCAGACAACGGACAACTGCGCTGGTAAGCACAATGTCGCCAATAGAGCTAAAACGGATTACCAATATTTTTCTGACACCTATCACCCTATCACCCTGTTACCCTGTTACCCTGTTACCTTGTTACCTTGTCACCCTGTTACCTAATAAACGGATTATTCTCCATTTCATACCCTATGGTAGTCTCCGGCCCGTGTCCCGGAAAAACAATGGTTTCGGGAGGAAGGGTGAAAAGCTTGGTTTTGATACTCTGCATCAGGTGTTCAAAATTACCGGATGGCAAATCGGTACGGCCGATGGTATCCTTGAACAACACATCTCCGGTGATTACGAAACCCTGGCTGTCATTGTAAAAACAAACGCTTCCCTCTGCATGCCCGGGTGTGAAAAGCACCTTCATTGAAGAATTTCCCCAGCTTACAGTCTCGCCGTCTGTGAGAAAGCGCCTTGGTGGAGTGATCCGGTCGATCGAAAATCCAAAGGAGGAGCCGATCTCTTTCAGGGTATGAAAAAACGGGGTGGAATTTTCATGATATTCGGGATTGATCCCGTAGGTTAAAGAAATAAATTCATTTCCCAGCACATGGTCGACGTGGCAATGGGTATTTAAATTGCGGACCAGTTTCAGATTATTGGAGGAGATGAAATCCTTCAGGGCATCCTGCTCGTCAGGATCATAACATGCAGCATCGATGAGGAGACACTCCCTGGTTTCATCGTACACTAAATAGGTGTTAACCATGAATGTGTTGAAGACAAATTTTTCTACGTTGATCATTCAGACAGCAGTATTTAACATGATTTGCAAAGATATGAAAATGCTGCCATGTGGCCGTCACATTGAAAATAATCGTACTTTAGCAGTTCCAATAAAATCTCTTGTACTACTGGATATGACTCAGGATGCATGCGTGAACAGAAGATCAAAAAGCTGGACAGGAGCATGGATCATTCTTGTTTCCGTACTGCTTTTTTCAGTGTCAGGGCATGCGCAGTTTTACAATGGTTCGCAGTTGACCTTTGGAAAGAGCAGGGTTCAGTACAATGATTTTCTGTGGCTCTACTTCCGCTTCGAAAAATTCGACACCTACTATTACCTCAATGGGAAAGAGCTGGCCATGTATACCAGTGAATATGCTGACAAGCATATCAAGGAGATTGAACTTTCGCTGCAATCGAATCTGGAAGAGAAGGTCCAGTTCATCATTTTTAATAAACTTTCGGATCTTAAACAGAGCAATATCGGGTTGTTCGGCGACTGGGATTATTACAATACGGGGGGGGTAACGCGGATCATCGGCGGCAGGGTACTGCTTTTTTTCGACGGCGATTATGAGCACTTTGACCAGCAGATCAGGGCTGGTATTGCACAGGTGATCCTCAACAACATGATCTATGGCACAGGGATCGGGGCGCAGATCAAAAACAATGCCCTCTTCACGGTCCCTGAATGGTATCTCAACGGGCTCATTTCATTCATCTCCAGGAAATGGGATGCCGAGATTGAAAACCAGGTAAGGGATGCCATCCTCAACAAGCGATACGAGAAATTTAATGGCCTTTCAGGGATGGAGGCCACCAATGCCGGGCATTCGCTGTGGAACTACGTTGCCATGAAATATGGGGCTGCCTCTATTCCCAACATTGTGTATATGGCACGGTTGAGCCGCAATGTGGAACGTGGCTTTCAGTATGTCATCGGGATGAGTTTCCAGGCCGTAGTTCAGGAATGGCTGGCATTTTATACAGATGTTTACACCAAACAGGAAATCGGCCGTGCTGAGCCCGAAGGCGATCTGATCAATAAAAGGAAAAAACCCGACAGGACTTACAGGGAGTTGAAAATCTGCCCCGATGGTAATAAACTGGCCTATGTAACCCACGACCTGGGTATATACAAAGTGTTTATTCAGGATACCGAAAAAGGGAAAAAGCGACGGGTTTACCGTGGCGGATATCGTTTGGCCGACCGGCCCGATTATTCCTACCCGCTTATCGCATGGCATCCGAGCGGAAGAGTTCTCGCCATTCTGGTTGAACGCAAAGGGGAGATCTGGCTCTATTTCTATAACCTCGACGATCGTAAATTCGAACATCAGATTATGGCTAATTTTCAGAAGATCCTGGATATTTCATACTCCGATGATGGAACTCTGCTTGTTTTTTCTGCAGTTCAGAAAGGCCAGTCCGATATTTTTGTCTATAACATTGCCTCCGGGTCGCACGAACAGTTAACGAAAGATATTTATGATGACCTGAATCCCAGGTTTATCAACCATTCCAGTGATATTATTTTTTCTTCCAACAGGGTAAATGATACGATCCGGTTCGATGATCTGGTAAAGATCAACGATCTTCATTATTTCAATGATTTGTTTCTGTATAATTACAGTAAGAAGTCGAATGTGCTTCAGCGACTGACCAAATCATCCGATGCACACGAAACCCAACCCATGCCTTACGGGGAGAACTATTTTTCCTTCCTGAGCGACAAAAGCGGCATTGTGAACCGCTATCTCGCCAGGTACGACAGCACCATTGCTTTCATCGATACCACGACGCATTACCGTTATTTCACTACCTCTTACCCGATTACCAATTATTCACGCAACATCCTTGAACAGGATATCTCTCCGAAGGCAGCTAAAATCGGTGAAATCGTTTTTCAGAACCGCAATTACAAGATGTTAACATCCGACCTGGTCAGGCCAACGCATGTTACGAAGGTCGAAGTTCTGCCCTCTTTTTTCAAAGATTTCCAGGAAAAATCATCCATCAGGCAGGCTGAAGCAAAGAAACCCGATAGTGGACTCAGGTTGTCTGAGCCATTCAAAACCCAGGGAAAAAAACATTTTACAGCGGTAAAACGAAGCGAGGTGGTAAACCAGATCCTCTCGCGGGTCGATTCGTCACAAAAAGCTGTTTTTCAATCGGGGAAGGATGGAACATTAACGACCGATACAGTCGCCAATAATCTCCTTTCACTTTACAGAACCTTGCAGGGAAAGGGCTACCAGCGGGGATCGCAGGAAAAGGATTCGGTGAATAAATACGCCACCGCCAAACAGTTGAATTATAATGTAGAGTACTACATTGACCAGATGGTCACCCAGATTGATTTCACCTATCTGAATTTTGCCTATCAACCCTTCACAGGGAGCTTGTCGCCCGTGTTTATCAACCCGGGGCTGAATGCCCTCTTTATGGTTGGGGTCACCGATCTGATGGAGGACTACCGGATAAGCGGGGGGGTGAGATTGAATGTAAGTCTCATCAACAATGAATATCTTTTCAGCTACGGCAATTATAAACACCGCCTCGACCATCAGATCGTATTTCACAGGAAAGCCGTGGAAGAGGTGGGCTACTATTCCCTGATCAGGCACAAGATACATGAGTTATACTATGTGGCCACCTGGCCGTTTAATCCGGTATTGAACATCAAGGGGACGGCTGCCCTCAGGTATGACCGGGCAATCTATTTGTCAACCGATCAGTATAACCTGAAGGAGCCGGATATTCACAATGTATGGGGCAGTATAAAAGGAGAACTCACCTATGATAATACCCGGAGCCTGGGTCTGAACCTTTATCAGGGAACACGTTATAAATTCTTTGGTGAATATTACCAGCTTCTGAATTCTTCCGGGAACAACCTCATTGTCCTCGGTCTGGATTTCAGGAACTACCAGAAGGTTCACCGCACATTGGTATGGGCAAACCGGTTTGCCGCCAGTACCTCATTTGGAAGCAACAAACTGCTGTACTATATGGGTGGTGTTGATAACTGGCTGTTCCCGTCGTACAATGTTAATACCCCGGTTGCCTTTGATCAGAACTATGCTTTCCAGACCCTGGCGACAAACATGCGCGGCTTCGATCAAAACATACGGAATGGCAATAGTTTCTTCGTCTACAACACAGAATTGAGATGGCCGGTTTTCCGTTATCTGTTTAATCGTCCCATCCGTTCCGATTTCATCAATAATTTCCAGGTTGTTCTCTTCGGAGATGTTGGCACTGCCTGGACAGGGACAACGCCCTGGTCGGAGGACAACCAGCTCTTTACCCAGTACATCTGGCGCAATCCGCTTTTTATCAAAGTGGAAATGCAAAAAGATCCCATTGTGGAGGGATTTGGTTTTGGAGCCCGGACACGCCTGTTCGGCTATTTTCTCCGGGCCGATCTTGCATGGGGTGTGGAAGATGGCCGGGTCCGTAAACCTGTTTTTTATTTCTCACTCAGTCTTGATTTTTAACCATGGACCTTCCCGAACAGCGTATTGTTGATTTTATTGGAGAACATCATATTTTAACCCTGGCAGTTGTGAAAGATAATGTGCCCTATTGTGCTACATGCTATTATGCTTATCTCCAGACGCAAAACCTGTTTGTTTTCTCCTCCGGCCATGAAACAAGACATATTCGTGACGTGGTGGAGGGCGGCAATTATACAGTTGCAGGCGCCATTGCACTGGAAACTAAAATCGTCGGGAAAATCAGGGGTATTCAGATGAACGGATTGATCAGTGAATTGGAGGGAGATGAACTGAAGAAAGCGCGGGCGGCCTATCTGAAACGCTTCCCCATCGCCCGCTTGATGCCTGATTTGACGCTGTGGATGCTGGCTCCCGATTTTATTAAAATGACGGATAATCGCCTCGGTTTTGGTAAAAAGCTCATTTGGAGGGTCTGAAAAACTCTGAATCCAAGGCCAATTGCGCATTTAGAGAATTATCAAAGTCTATGTTTTTTGAAGTCAGGTGTTTACCTGTGTTACCCCCATCCGATGTTAATAACTATATTCAGGTAAACCCGTTCTTCGTTGTATATTGCCTCCTCAAATTTATCCCCAAAAATTTATTGAAACGTTCACAATAACAGATAGTTAATAAAAATATATAATATAACAGGTAATTCTGTTCATGCATGGAAAAAAATACAGTGGAAAACACGGAAAAGGATCTGAAAGCCGATTATTATCAGGAGGTGCTGGCTAAAAGAATTCGTCCGAAAATTGGGATTCAAGAACTGGAAATGGAAGAAAAGAAAATAGAGGAATCAAAGCGTAAGATTTATTCTTTTGCAGAAGTAATTGAGAAATCAACAGTTTATTTTAACGGAGATAGCCTGGCCGCCAATGTGTGGGCAAATAAATATGCACTGAAAAATTCCGAAGGTCATTTGTTTGAATTGACCCCGGATGACATGCACCGGCGAATTGCCCGTGAAATTGCCCGGATAGAAAAAAAATATCCAAACCCGATGAGCGAGGATGAACTCTTCGATCTCATGCGAAACTTCAAATACATTGTCCCCCAGGGTAGCCCCATGGCCGGAATTGGAAACGATTTTCAGATCGGGTCGCTGTCCAACTGCTTTGTGATCGGAAATGAAGGTGCCTCCGATTCTTATGGCGCCATCATGAAAACAGACGAAGAACAGGTTCAGCTGATGAAGCGCAGGGGAGGAGTCGGACATGATCTGTCACATATCCGCCCAAAGCATAGTGAGGTGAAGAACAGTGCACTGACCTCCACCGGCATTGTTCCGTTTATGGAACGTTATTCCAATTCAACCCGGGAGGTGGCCCAGGAAGGCCGGCGCGGGGCCCTGATGCTGAGTATTTCCATTGCACATCCTGATGCTGAGCATTTTATCGATGCAAAACTTGAAGCGGGCAAGGTAACCGGTGCCAATATTTCGGTTAAACTGACCGATGACTTTATGCGCGCTGTTGTGAATGACACGGAGTTTGTCCAGCATTTCCCAATTGATTCAAAAAAACCGGCAGTTACCAGGCCCATCCGTGCCCGTGAACTATGGAGCAAGATTGTGCACAATGCATGGAAATCGGCCGAACCCGGGATCCTTTTCTGGGATACCATTATCCGCGAATCCATCCCCGACTGCTATGCCGACCTGGGTTTCCGCACTGTTTCCACAAACCCCTGCGGGGAGATCCCTCTCTGCACCTACGACAGTTGCCGCCTGCTTGCCATCAACCTTTACAATTACGTTGACAAGCCCTTCACGCCCGACGCAAGTTTTGATTCCGAACTCTTTACCCTCCATGTCAATAAAGCCCAGCGTATCATGGACGACATCATTGACCTGGAACTTGAAAAGATCGACCGCATCCTGGCAAAAATTGATAAAGATCCTGAAGCAGAAGATATTAAAGCCCGTGAACGCAACATGTGGCTGAATATCAAGAAAAAAGCCATCCAGGGACGCAGAACCGGCTTTGGCATTACAGCTGAAGGCGACATGCTTGCTGCCCTCGGAACCCGTTACGGATCTGATGAAGCCACCGATTTTTCAGTGGAGGTGCATAAAATTCTTACCCTTGAGGCCTACCGGTCCTCGGTGATGATGGCACGCGAACGCGGTCCTTTCCCCATTTATGATACAGAGAGGGAGAAGAACAACCCGTTCATCATGAGAATAAAGGAAGCCGCTCCCGATGTATATGAAGATATGGCTAAATACGGCCGCCGCAATGTAGCCATGCTGACCATCGCTCCCACAGGATCGGTAAGTATTCTTACCCAGACTACCTCCGGGCTTGAGCCGGTCTTTGCAGTGAACTACAAACGGCGCCGCAAGGTGAACCCCAATGATAAGAATGTAAAGATCACTTTCAAAGATGAGATAGGCGATACTTGGGAAGAATACAATGTGTTCCATCACAATTTTGTTACCTGGCTGGTTGTCAATGGCTATAATGTGGATGAAGTCTCCCACATGGAGGAGAAGGACCTGAAACAGATCATTAAGAAATCACCGTTTTATAAAGCCACGGCCAATGATGTGGATTGGGTTGCAAAGGTAAAAATGCAGGGTGCCGTTCAGAAATGGGTCGATCATTCCATCAGCGTGACTGTCAATGTTCCCAACGACGCCAAGGAGGAGATGATCAGCACGATCTATGAAACAGCCTGGCAGGTTGGCTGCAAAGGGATGACCGTTTACCGTGATGGATCCCGCTCCGGGGTGCTGGTGAACAACGATCCGAATGAAAAGAAAGAAAAATCGGAGATTGACGAATTTCACGAAACCAAAGCACCTCATCGCCCCGACCGACTGGAAGCTGACATCGTCCGCTTTCAGAACGATCACGAAAAATGGGTGGCCGTTGTGGGAATTCTAAACGGACGTCCCTATGAGATATTCACAGGGGTTGCCGAAGATTTCTGGGTTCCAACCTGGGTGCAGAAGGGCTGGATCGTGAAAACACGGCCCGATGGCATTGGTTCGCGTTACGATTTCCAGTTCGAAGACCGTCAGGGATATAAAATCACCATCGAAGCCCTTTCCCGGTCATTCAATAAGGAATACTGGAATTACGCCAAACTGATTTCCGGCATTCTGCGCCATGGAATGCCCCTTCCTTTTGTGGTCAACATCATCTCCAAGCTTCACTTTGAGGTCGATTCAATCAACACCTGGAAAAATGGGGTGGAACGGGCATTGAAAAAATTCATTCCCGACGGAACCAAAGCAGCCGAACATGCCTGCCCGAAATGCAGCGATCAAAACGGATTGGTTTACCAGGAGGGCTGCCTGGTATGCAAGAGCTGCGGTTATTCGAAGTGCGGGTAAAATCTAAAATTTCTTTTTGTGGTAATCAAAGGTGGTGTTGTCGCGCAAATCTTTGATTCGTTTGGCAATGAGTAGAAAGGCCTGAAGGTTGTTTTTGTGAAACCATTCAATGGCGGCCTGTTTACCACGACAGGCCTCGGCAAAAACCAGTAGAAACGGATGGTTGTTTTTTTGTAACCACCCACAGGCCTGGATGTTTTCATCAATGGCAGCATCCAGTGCAGACAGGTGATAGAACTTGTTTTTAAAAAGCCAGGCGGTAGCATCTTCGCTTCCCCTGATGGCATGAGCCAGGGCGGCCACTTCCGGGTACCCGTTCTTCATCAGCCAGGTCGCGATTTCCAAATTCCCGTTAACAGCCTCCCCAAAGGCAAACCAGATTTTGGCAGGATAATACAGGCTTTCCATAATGCAAATTTATACTCGTCATTCGTCATTCGTCACTCCTCACTCGTATACCTGAACTTCTAACCCGGCTGCCTCTGCATGCCTGGCAATGACTTCCAGCTCAACCTTGGTTATTTTCTCAAGGTTATGCACGGGGGTTGCCCGGGCAATGGGATACATCATAACCATCCGGGGTTTAATCTCAAGCAGGCACTTAAGCCAGCTTTCGACCGATTCGCTGGTCGTGTTATCAACAACCTGGCCTTTGAAGCTCCCGCGCAGGAACATACTCTGGATGATGAGATTGCCCTTGAATTTTTTTAAATTTCCGACCAGGCTGGTAAAGTTTACCGGTTCTACAGGGTTATTGATGAGATTAAACAATCGTTCGTCCCCTGCATCCAGCTTCAGAATGTTATTGTCAAGTTTCAGCAGGGCATGAAAAACCCCCGGATCATGGATCATGCTTGAGTTGGATAGGACCGTGACCTTTGCTTCGGGAGCGTAGAAATTACGCAGGGCCGTGGTATCATCCACTATCCCTGCAAAATCAGGATGTACGGTTGGTTCCCCGTTCCCTGCATAGGTGATGGCATCGGGAAGGTAATCCTCATCGCTCAACTCCTGGAGCCGTTGTTCGAGGAACAGGGCCACCTCTTCCCGTGACGGAAATTCCGGACTCCCGGTCATGTCGGGCGGGGTCCATCCACATTCACAGTAAATGCAGTTAAAGGTACAGTATTTGGAATGGAGGGGCAGCAAGTTGATTCCGAGTGATAACCCGAGTCGTCTGCTGCGTACGGGGCCAAAAATTACCTCATGAAAAAGAAATCCAGACATCCTGTTTGTTTATTGTGCAAAATTCCAAATTTTCAACTGCAAATCCTAAATTACCAAAAGTAAAAATGTTTACTTTTGGTGCTCAATGAGCAAACCGTTGATATCACTCAATAAGATAAAAGAACCCATCCGGGAACCCATTGAGGCTTTTGAAGGAAAATTCAGGGCTTCGATGAAAAGCTCCGTGCCCTTGCTTGATACCATCACCCGGTACATCATCAAGCGTAAAGGCAAGCAAATGCGCCCGATGTTCGTTTTCCTTTCGGCCGGACTTTGCGGAACCTTGAATGAGAGCACCTTCAGGGCGGCATCCCTCATTGAACTCCTGCATACAGCCACCCTCGTGCATGATGATGTGGTGGATGACTCAAACCTCCGGCGTGGATTTTTCTCGCTGAATGCGCTCTGGAAGAATAAAATTGCCGTACTGGTTGGCGATTACCTTCTTTCGCGGGGACTGCTTCTGGCTCTGGAACAGGATGAATTCAAACTCCTGAAAATAGTCTCCAATGCAGTTCGTGAAATGAGTGAAGGCGAATTGTTGCAAATGGAAAAAGCCAGGAAGCTCGACATCCAGGAGAGTGTCTATTTTGAAATTATCCGTAAGAAGACGGCCACCCTGATTGCATCGTGCTGTGCATGCGGCGCTGCATCAGTCAATGTTTCTGAAGAGCTTATCCGGTCAATGTGGACTTTTGGGGAGTATGTGGGCATTGCATTCCAGATCAAGGACGACCTGTTTGATTATGAACGTAACAACACCACCGGAAAGCCAAATGGCACAGATATCCGCGATCAGAAGATGACCCTTCCGCTGATCTATCTGCTGAATCATTCGGATTATTTGGAAAAGCGATGGATCATCAATACAGTGAAAAATCACCACGATGAACCTTCCAAAGTATCAAAGTTGATCGAGAAGGTTGTTGAACGCGGCGGAATCAGTTATGCCCATGAAAAGATGCTCGAATACCGCCAGAAATCGCTGGATCTCCTTAAGACTTTTCCCGACAACCCCTATCGCACTTCACTGGAACAGTTGGTGATCTTTACAACCGAACGCAATACCTGAATTCACCCTCCTTCAGGAAACCTTCTTTAGGGTAAATCCAAAAGTGGTTCCCACCCCGATGGCGCTTCGTACATTGATTGTTTGATTGTGTGCCTCCACGATGTGTTTTACGATGGATAATCCGAGCCCTTTGCCTTTTTTGGTGGCAGCCCGGCCCCGGTCGGTGCGGTAGAACCGCTCAAATATCCGGTCCAGGTCGCCGGTGTCAATCCCGATTCCGTTGTCGGTGATCTCCGTCAGGATATTTTCATCCATATCGAAAAAGGTAATCTTGGTTCGACCATTCTCGCGATTCCCGTAACGAATGGAGTTGTCGATGATGTTGGTAAGCACATGCCTGATCTTATCCTTATCGCCCTCTACCATGACCGGCTTTCCGGGTTCGTTTATGATGATCTGGATATCATTCTTGTGCGCTTTCATTTCAAGCAGATCCGCCACCTCACGCGTAAGGCTGACAATATCGAACCGGGTATAATTCAGCCGCATCTGCCCCGATTCCAGTTGTGAAATCTCATCCAGGTCTTCAAGGATCCTGACCAGCCGTTCAATGCTTTTCTCGGTTCGTTTCAGGTATTCCCGGTTTATGGTGGGGTCCTCCAATCCACCATCCAGCAGCGTTGAAACATACCCCTGGATGTTGAAAAGAGGGGTTTTGAGTTCGTGGGATACATTCCCGATAAAATCGCGCCGGTATTGCTCCAGCCTTTTAAGTTGTTCGATCTCCCTTTGCTTGTCCGATTCCCAGTTTTCAACCTCTTTCTGAACGTGGTCCATGATATTGGTCGCCGGATGGGGGATGGGTTGTTCCTTTTTTCCCACCTTTACCGAATGAATCGATTTGTAAATCAAACGGATCTTGCTGTAAATGAACTTTTCGAGTGTATACCTGAAGATGGAATAGGATATAAAAAACAGCAAACAGGAACTGGCAACCAATGCAATGAAGGTATAGAGATGGGAAAAGGCATTGGTGAAAATCATCCCCACCGAGAGTAAAAAAAGTACGATATAACTTCCGGTGATGATCACGGAATTAAGCAGGGCCAGATTCCTTGGTTCATGAAATTTCATTCCTCTTCGAATTTATAACCAACACCCTTGATGGTTTTAATGCTGTCGATTCCCAGTTTTTCACGGATACGGCGGATATGCACATCAATGGTGCGATCACCCACAACCACATCCTCACCCCATACATTCAGAAAAATATCCTCACGTGTCACAACCTTCCCCGGACGGGATACAAGGAACTGAAGTAATTCAAACTCCTTCCGTACCAGGGTAATCTCAGTATCATTCTGTAAAACGACATATCGATCCCTGTCGATCGTAAATCCCTTTAGCCTGATCATCTGGCTTTGTTCTTCCGGCTCCTTGTACCTTCGGAGGAGGGCCTGGATTCGGCTGATGAACAATTTCGGTTTGATGGGCTTGGTGATGTAATCATCGGCCCCGGCTTCAAACCCCGCGATTTGTGAATAATCTTCTCCGCGTGCCGTAAGAAAAGCAATCAGGGTGCCCGCAAGTTCTGGCATTTTCCTGATCTCGGTACAGGCCTCCATGCCATCCATCACCGGCATCATTACGTCGAGAATGACCAGCTGGGGTTTATGTTCCCTGACCATTTTCACAGCTTTTTGTCCGTTTTTGGCCTTTAAAACCTGGTAACCCTCCCTTTCAAGGTTGTACCCCAGGAATTCAAGAATATCGGGTTCGTCGTCGGCCAGAAGGATCTTAATCTCACTGTTCTCCATTTTTCTGTATATGGCGTAAAGGTATGAAACTTCAAAGTGATACGAAAATTCTGCGCCGTGAAGCAGCCCATTCATTCCCGTGTCGTGGGCCCCTGAGTTATAATTGGCGTCGTGATCACAGATTTTTCATACTTTTATTGAAAATTTAAGATGAGAAAGATTTTCCTTTTTCTTTTATTAATCCTTCCGTTTTTTGGATCAGCCCAGAAATTCAATGGAGGTATACTGGCTGGTGGTTTGGTGAGCCAGGTTGATGGTGACACATGGGGAGGATATCATAAATTTGGTTTCTATGGTGGTGCATTTGTCGGTTTGCAGGTTTCCCGGCGCTCCTCCTTCCAGATGGAGATGGAGTATATTCAGAAAGGAAGCAGGCAGAACGGAGATACCATCACCAATACCGGAATGACCTATCTCCTCAGGCTGCATTACCTCGAAATACCGATCCTCTACCAGTTTTCTTTTCATAAACGGTTTTCTGCCGAAATAGGTCCTGCCATGGATGTCCTGATCGGGTCCGAAGAGCTTGTCAATGGATTTGACCCTCCATCAACAGTTCCGCTGAGGCCGGTGACTTTGGCGGGGATCCTTGGATTTAACGGGTATATCACCAGCCACCTGAGGGTGAATGTTCGCTTTAACTATTCGATCCTGTCCATCCGGAACGGAGTGGCCAATGGTTACCGGCGCATCCTGTTTGAAGTGGGTCAGTATAACAATGTTTTATCATTTGGATTGATCTGGGATTTCAAACCAAGAGAACTGTAAATCGTAAGTGCAGATGTCAACACATAAGATTATCGTAGGAATCACGGGTGCCAGCGGCGCCATTTATGGAAAATTGCTGCTTGAACGCCTGCAGGGAATCCAGGACCAGGTGGAAACCTGTGGGATCGTCTTCTCTGAGAATGCCAAAGCCGTTTGGAAATTCGAACTAGGGGAGGACCCTGACGGGGTCTGCCTCCCTGGCAGTGAGGGAAAGTTCAGGCTTTATGAACACGATAATTTTTTTGCACCCATGGCATCGGGCTCGGCCGGTTACGATGTGATGATCCTCTGCCCATGCACCATGGGTACCCTTGGCAGGATCGCTGCAGGTGTTTCATCAGACCTGATTACCCGGGCCGCTGATGTCATGCTGAAGGAACGGAAAAAACTGATCCTCGTCCCCCGCGAAGCGCCTTTCAGCCTGGTTCACCTCAACAACATGAAACTACTTACCGAAGCCGGGACGATCATATGCCCGGCATCACCATCGTTTTACAGCAAGCCTGAAACCATTGAAACCCTGGCCATGACTGTTATTGACAGGGTTTTGTATCTCGCCGGATTTGAGTTGGAAACCTTTGAATGGGGTTCCAAAAAGTTGCAGCAGGAATAGGAAAGTGCAATGATAAAAACCTGTTCAGTGTTGCGAAGCCGCGCGGATATTCCTCATAAACCTTGGATAACCCGCCCGTTTAACCGGTGAGTTTTCAAAAACGCGATCAAACGTTGTCTCATCCAGGGCAAGCCAGTCCTTTTTACGCAACTGCATCAGTGAGGCTGATGGAATAAATTCAGGTAATGTGCAGGGAATAGCAAAACGATTGAAAGGACAAACATCCTGGCAGATGTCGCAACCGTAAATGTGATCCTTCAACTTTCCCCTTAATTCACCAGGGATTTCTTCCTTGCTTTCAATGGTCAGGTAAGAGATGCAGCGGGGGATATTGAGTTGATAAGGTGTATCAAGAGCCCCAGTCGGACAGGCTTTGATGCATTTTTCACAGGATCCGCAATGATCTTTTCCGGGAATATCCGGTTCAAGTTCGAGGCTGGTAAGAAGGATGCCGATAAAGAAAAACGAACCTGCCGCTGGATGGATGATGAGGGTGTTTTTTCCCTGCCAGCCCAACCCACACCGCTGGGCCCAGGCTTTTTCAAGCATGGGCCCTGAATCCACGAATGCCCTGGTACAAATGTCATTTGTGAGCGAATTCATATAATTGATGAGGTTGCCGAGTCGTTCACGCGTGATTAGATGGTAGTCCCCGCCATAGGCATATTTGGCAAGAATAAAGTTGTCGCTCTCCGGAATGACCTGCTGCGGGTAGTAATTCATCATGACCGCCACGACCGATTTGGATTTTTCCAACAGAAGTTCAGGATGCAAACGCTTTTCAAGGTGGGTTTTGAGATATTCCAGACCGGCCTGGCCTCCCCTTTGAATGAAGGCGGAATAAAAGGGCCTGAGCTCCTCCAGCGGTTGATTTTTTGCAATGCCGCAAAATGAAAAGCCCAGCCGCAATGCCTCCGCCCGAATCAACCCATTTAAACCGGCCGCTGGTTTGTTCTTCTGAGCATCATTTCTTAACATTCGGGATTCAGTATTCGATATTCACCATTCAGTACTCGTCATTCAAAACAGCCTGTCCTGTGTCCCTGCCTTCATCTTTCCCAGGTGCCTGTATGCCAGTTCCGTAACTTCACGTCCGCGGGGTGTGCGCATAAGGTAACCCTCCTGAATGAGGAAAGGTTCATAAACCTCCTCTATGGTTCCTGCATCTTCAGAAACGGCGGTCGAAATGGTTCCCAGCCCGACGGGTCCCCCTTTGAACTTTTCAATGATGGTCAGCAGGATTTTATTGTCCATTTCATCGAGCCCGTTCTTGTCAACATTCAATGCAGTGAGTGCATACTGGCTGATGCTGAGGTCGATCTTTCCATCCCCCTTGATCTGGGCAAAATCGCGGACCCGGCGCAAAAGGAGGTTGGCAATACGGGGTGTGCCCCGGCTCCTGCGGGCAATTTCGGCAGTAGCGGTCTTATCGATGGGAACATTCAGGATTT
>Ga0247842_10003684_pt1 | contig 20183 bp, 16 predicted proteins | sample LaCruzMarch2015__3_FD_192411 | JGI IMG/M metagenome (GOLD analysis project Ga0247842, IMG submission 192411) | Freshwater microbial communities from meromictic Lake La Cruz, Castile-La Mancha, Spain - LaCruzMarch2015_19m | ecosystem: Environmental > Aquatic > Freshwater > Lake | place: Spain...
TTATCCTTATCAATCCTGATATCCACTTCGGGATTTCCGGCTTCGACCGAGAGTTTTACCTCATAGGTTCCGGGAACCTTTTTCATCTCGGTCATCACTCTCTCCGACCAGACAGTCAGCGTATCGAGATTGGGGCCACTCATTACGACCTGGATCGGATCCATATCCGAGGTGCCCATCAATGACACAATGGTGGAACGAACCTTGGTGCCGGGAAGAAGGTTCATCAGTTCCTTTTTCATGTTGATGGCAAAAACCTCAGAGGTAATGGCACGCTGTTCCTTCTCAACCATTTTAACATGCAGCTCCGATTTGTAAGCACTCCCGCCAGCTTCGAAAAAACTGGTGGTGCCGCCCACCGTAGTGAAAACGCTCACCACTTCGGGCTGTGCCTGCAGAAATTTTTCTGCTTCCAGCGTCAGTTTATTGGTTTGCTCTATGCTTGCATTCTTGGGTAGTTCCATCTGGATGATGATCTCTCCCCGGTCGCCCATGCTGATAAACTCACTGCCGATAAATCCACCGATCACCAGTGAAAGGGAGGCGAAGAATAGGACGGTCGTACCAACGAGAACGATGGTTTTATGGTGCAACGACCAGGCGATCACCTTGATATAACCATCAGTAAATGAAGCTAATCCTCGTTCAAAAGCAGAGATGATGCGTTCCATCAGGCTCCCTTTGCGGAAGTGGGTATGTTTCGCCATCCGTGAGGCAAGCAGGGGTGTCACAGTAAATGAAACAAAGAGACTTAGCAAAGTCGAAATGACCACTACCAGGGCAAATTGCCGCAACAACCCCGAGATCATACTCGTGATCAGCGCGATGGGAAGAAAGACCACGACATCGACCAGGGTGATCGAAAGTGCCGTGTAGTTTATCTCGTTTCGTCCGTCGAGCGATGCCTTTCGCCGCTCCTTGCCCATCTCCATGTGCCGGTAAATATTCTCCAGTACCACGATGGAGTCATCCACCAGGATTCCGATCACCAGCGACATGGCAATCATTGATATGATATTGAGGGAGAAATCGAGCATGTACATTGCGGTGAAAGTCGATATCAGCGAGGCGGGAATGGCGATCATCACGATAAAGGAGTTGCGCAGGCTGTGTAAAAAGACCAGCATGACCAGCGCAACCAGGCATATCGCCAGGAGCAGGTCCTTCATCACCGCATTGGCCGAGGTAAGCGTAAACTCGGAGGTATCATTGGCAATAGCAAACTTAACCTGCTGCGATTTGTAGATATCCTCAATATGGGTCATGGCTTCGCGGACTTTTTTGGAAACCTCAACCTCGTTACCATCAGGTTGCTTGAAAATCAGTAAACCAACCGATGTCTGCCCGTTGAAACGGTTTATCGAGCTGGTCTCCTTCTTCGTATCATGCACCTCGGCAATATCTTCAAGTCGCACCGGACTTCCGTCAGCACCCGTGCTGATAACCAGGTTATTCAGTTCCTCCAAAGCAAGAAACTTCCCCGACAGCCGGATGATAACCTCCTGGCTACGGTCCTTGATCTTCCCGGTAGGAAATTCCATATTGGCCGAATGTATCGCCTGGGTTACCTGCAGGATCGAGATCCGGTGCGCCTTCAGCTTCTCATTGTCAATATTGATGCGAATCTCACGTTCCTCCCCGCCCACGATGTCAACCTGTGAAATCCCGTTGATCGTGGAAATCATCGGCTTAATCTTGTTTTTCACAAGCTCATATAACTCCGTTGATGGGATTGTTGAAGTAATTCCGATCCGCATGATGGGAATGTCGTCCATGCTGAAATTGCTGATGATCGGCTTTCGCACATCTTTCGGTAAAAGATATTCAATGTTGGCCACTTTGCGCGTGGCGTCATCCAACGCCTTCTCCATGTCGGCAGTACTCTTGAAGATGATTACCACCACTGAATTTCCCTCCGCTGATGTACTCTGGATATTATCAATATCCTCCAGTGACGAGATGGCATCCTCCACCCTTTTGGTTACCGAATTCTCTACCTCTGATGGCGATGCACCGGGATATGGCGTTACGATTACAAGCACCGGTTGGGAATATTTCGGCAGCAGTTCGTAATTGAGTGAAAAGTAGCTTATCACGCCCAGGAATGTGAGCACGGCGAATATAACAACGATGAGCGAGGGCCGTTTGATTGCAAGTTCAGTAATACTCATGGCAGCAGGCTATTTATTATTTACAACTTTGACTTTAACGTTATTGTCGAGGTTGATCTGGCCCGAGGTGACCACCCTTTCGCCCTCTCTCAGCCCCTCCAGCACCTCCACCTGATAGTCGTTGGCTGAACCTATGCGAATATCCTTCAGAATGGCAATATTATTCTCAACCACATAGACCTTTGGCGTTTTAATACTGCCCACCAATGAATTTCTGGCGATGAGCAGCGTTTCACGGGAGAATCCCGTTCCGAATGAAGCGGTCCCGAACATCCCCGCCTTCAGTGGATGTGCTGCATCATTCACCATGTCGATCTCAACCGGGAATCGCCGGGCATCATCCGCCTTCACACCAACCGAAACAACGACCCCTTTGTATTGTATTCCCGGATATAAAGTTGAACTGATCGTAACCTGCTGCCCCTTGCGAACCTGGGTTATTTCCGATTCGGCCAGGTTGGCAATGAATTTCAACCTGCTCACATCAACAATATCCACAACCGGCGATCCGGGCATCAGGAGGGACCCTTTTTCAATGGCACGGCGTGTTATAGTTCCCTGGATCGGCGCCTTGATCGTGGCAAAGTCGAGTTGCTTTTTCAGCGTGGTCACATCGGTCTCGGCTTTCTTGAGTCCCAATTTAACATCCTCCACCATCTGGCCCGAGATGGCATCGGCTTTTAACAAGCCTTCATACTTTTTCAGGTCAGCACGAGCCTTTTCCAAAGAGGCCTCTGCCAGTGCAAGCTGGCTCCTGACCAGCTCATCATCCAACCTGGCAATTACCTGACCGGCATAAACGACATCGCCGGTACTGATATGCAATTCAACAACCTTCCCCTGCCCTTCCGACATCAGTGTAAGCTCGTGCATGGGCATAAATGATCCGTTGACTTCAAAGTCGCCCGACAAGGTTGCCTTTTTTACCTCCGAGATGTAAACCGGAATCTGGCCCAGATTTCCGTCCAGCTTCGATTTTTCGTCAATCTTCTTTTTGTTGAGCAGTAATATGGCCGTGCATCCGCCAACAAATACTACAATGATTGCGCTAATGATAAAGATACGTTTCATATGTTAATTTTTATTTTTTCGAGCCATATGGAATAGCCATAAATTATCATTCAAGGTTTGCATGTACGTTGTACTTATGGCAATTTCATGAAATAAAAATTTTCAAATTTGCTACTATTCTGTTCTACTACTACTTACACCCGTCACTTGTCACTTGTCACTTGTCACTTGTCATTTGTCACTTGTCATTTGTCACTTGTCATTTGTAATTTGTCACTCCAGTATCTCAAGCAACCTCCCGTTTGCCTTCAAATAATTCAACTCCGATATTTTCATCTGAACCAGGGCATAAGTATGATTTGCCTGGGCATCGCTGAGTGCGGTTTCGGCCGTTAACAGGTCGGTAAGGGGAATAACTCCTTTTTGATACTGCTCCTGTGATATGTTGTAAACCCTTTCGGCCAGTCCCATATTGGCGCGCTGGCGTTTTTCGGCTTCGATGCTGTTCAGCAATTTCCGGGCTGCATCCTCTGAATTGATACGGATCAACTTTTTTGCATCATCCTCCGTCACCTTCAATTTTTCAAGTTCAACCCTTGATTGTCGTACCCGATAGTGATGCTGCATTCCGCTGAATAAAGGGACAGAAAGGCGCACGCCAACGAGACTTGTATTGAACCATTCATTTGATTTTCCGAATAGATACATCGTATTGCTCTGGTTCAAATAATTGATGCTGCCGATCAGCGTAAAATTCGGATAATATGCCGATTGATCCATTCTGATGTTGGTGTTAACCAGCTCCTTCTGCTTTTCGATCATGCGGATCTCAATGTGCTTGTTCACCTCTCCTTCACTGCCGGGGATCATAGTTGCTGTTGATATTGAATCCGCAATGGAAATTTCCATCTCCTGTTGCATTCCCATGAAGTACTTTTGCATGGCAAGTTCCTGCTGATAAAGCACCTTTAAACGATCGATATCGGTGATCATATTGAGCTTCTGCACTACGATCCTGTCCAGGTCCACCTTTTTGATAAGTCCGTTTTCCCATTGGCTTTGCGCGATTTTTTCAGCCTTCCCGATTTTTTCAAGATTCGCGTTCATGTTCCGGATTTGCTGCCTGGTGATCTGTGCAAGGAAATAGGATTGTGCAACATCATATACAACCTCGATCTCTGTTTTCTCGGTAGCCAGTTCATTCTGCTGCATCATCTGCTTTGCCATTTTCAGGGCGACCAGCCAGGTTTGGTTGTAAAGCATCTGACTGGCATCGAGCGCCCCCGAAAGGTTGAAGGTGGTTCCAAATTGAACCGGGATCATCTCACCCGGTTGTCCGAAAAATTCACCGGGAATCAGGGATGTGGGCAGGTGTAAGAAATCATCCCATGATCCTGAAAAATTCACATGGGGTAACGCTCCGCCAACGGTCTCTTTGTAACCATATTGTAAACGCGATTGTTCAAGCATGGAAATTTTGAGCCGCGGACTATTGGCAACTGACAGCTTCAGGCACTCCTGCAGGCTGACAGACCGGACTGAGGATGCCTCGCCGGCAGCCGTAGCAGGGGCAACCTGTGCGATTGCCCCGATAAACGGCATTATTGAAAACAACAGACAAAAAACAGATATTTTAGGCTTCATGAAAGAGGAAGATTTAATTATTTGTGAATCTCTTAACAAGACGCGGCAAAAATATATCAGCTTTTGAATACTAAAAAATAAAAGTCGATGAATGACCGATTTGTGCGGATGAATTAGCGAAAAATTCTACTCAAAGAGTATTCCCATCTTTTTCATCAGGTAGGAGGCATTGAGGTTTTTACACACGCCGTGGCGGAGTTTGTAATCGATCTCCATCCGGTCCTTGTCGATCATGATCTCAAAACAATGGTTCGTAATGTGATCCGGATAAGTATTGATCAGCTCACCCAATGCAAGATCGTGGGTTGCGAACATCCCAACCGCATGGTAGTTTAGCAACTGCCTGATCAGCGCAATTGAACCGGTTTGCTTATCCGAGGAATTTGTTCCCTTCAGAATTTCATCAAGCAAAATGAATTTCTGCCTGCCCTGTTCCAATTCATCGATGATCTCCTTCAACCGCTTGAGTTCTGCATAGAAATAGGATTCACGCTTCACGAGAGAATCGTTGGTTCTGATGCTGCTGTGTATTTCGACCGGGCAGAAGATGAATTTTTCAGCAAAAACAGGCGCTCCCATCATGGCCAGGATGTAGTTGGTCCCGACCGTGCGAAGGAAGGTGCTTTTGCCCGACATGTTGGCGCCTGTAATGATGGAGAATTGATTCCATCCGTGGATCTCGAAATCATTTTTCACACACCGCTCCCGGGGAATCAGCGGGTGACCCATTCCGGAAGCAATCAGATTGTACCCGCCGGATGTTTGTTCCGGAAAAATGAAATCCGGATTATTGAATGACAGCGTTGCCAGGCTTGACAGTGCATCAAATTCGGCCAGAATGGCAAACCATTTTGGAATCATCTCCCGATATTGATTGCGCCAGGCCTCCACTGCAATCAGCAGGTGGATGTTGAACATCAGCAACCCGTTCAGGATTACAGAAATTACGATGTTCAGGTTTGAATCCATCCATTTGAGCAGGTTCGAAAACCTTTTGATCACCCGGCCGGGGGATTCCGTTTCATGATACAGAAGGTCATGTTGCAACCTCTTGTTTAACTCCTCCTCAAAAACTGTCGCCTCTACCAGTGTCAGTGCCTCTGCGTATTTTCTGAGAATAACAACCTGGGATGAAATCGTTTGATGAACCCTCTGGGTTTGCCGGCCATAACCGAACACCACCAGCAGCTGAATCAGGATGAGAAAAACGGGAGCCTGTGGTGGGATCAGTCCGCCAGTGGCAGCGACAAGGCAGGATACCGTAATGACAGGGCCTATGTAAACAAGCGCTTTTATCAGATTCCAGCGATATTTATGATCCACTGGATGAGCCTTGCCATTATTTTTTGCACCGGCATTTTGCCTTTCACCGGCTTGATTCTCCGGGGATGACACTCCTGCATCAAGCCAGGCCGTCAGTGCAACAAGATCCTGCTCCAGGGTATTCTTCTCGTAAAAAATACTTTGAAGCTGTTGCCTGAACTCAATCTTTTTGGCGAGCTCTCCTACAGCCTGCTGCCTGGCTGCAATGTCATTCCTGAACTGAAAAGCATGATCGAAGTACTTGGCCAACCGCTGTTTCCCATAAATGGTCGAAGTTCTGTTTACGTACTGAAACAGTGATCCATGGCCAAAAATATCAAGGTCATGAGCGTATGGATGGCCTTCGTTCGCAAATTCAATGCCCGGATCAAAGGCAGTGTAATCTCCGCCGATCGCTTTAATCTCCTGCAGGTTGATCTTTTCCAGTATTTCCAAATCACTGATTTTCCGCTTAACCCGGAAATCGTATAACCCTGCAGCCAAAAAACCAGCAAAAAAAGCGATGGAAGCAATAATATAAATGATCTCTCCATTGTTTGTGAACAGCAACACCCCCAGAATGACCAATGCAAACAAACACAGGCGCGACCATGGAATGATGCGCAGATTCCGCCACAGCTGATCCTGCTGCATCTGGTAATGACCGATGCGTTGCTGATAGATGGCGGCAGGTTCAAGCATAGGCAGTTAAAAGTTATCAGTTGCTATTTCATGTTTGACTTTGGTTCCCATCCATAGTCCACATATCTCCATGTAAATTGCTCGCCATCGACATGCAGGAATATAAATCCCTCCTGGTGTCCAAAATATGGGCCCTTCCACCATCCGGCTGAAACCGCACCTCCCGTGATGAAATGGATCCCATCAATATATATGTCCTCAACCGTATGCATATGGCCCTGCAGGACAAGCTTCAGGTTGTGTTTCTTAAAAAAGCCAATTACCTCTTTTGAATTGACTACTACCGAAGCAGAATCATTTGGTGTGGTACTGCCGTAATACTTCTGGTTATAAACCGTCAAGAAGGGAATGTGCGTACTGATAACAATGGGTGTGTTTGTATCAGTTTTGCTGAGTTCATCTTTTATCCATTCCACCTGCCCAGGGTCAATCATGCCAATGTAGCCGCCCCTCCTGGAATCTTCAACGGAATTCAGAATCATGAATTTCCAGCCTTTGTAATTAAAGGTGTAATATGATTTTCCAAGGCGTTTCTCATACATTTTCTCTCCATATTCCGGATGCTTTGGATCTGCCCCGCTTTTTTTATAAATGCCATAAATTTCATGATTCCCCATTGTATTATACACCGGCATTGCAAAGGCACCGATCGCGGCCTGGTAAAGTTTGTACAATGAATCAGCCTTGCTGTATCTCTGCTCAAGGGCGTCCATGATCAGGTCGCCGCCAGTTATCACGAAAGCGGGTTTCATTGCATTGATCGTATCGATGGCCTGCCTGAAACCAGGTCCTGCGTTGCGTTCGGTTGTGAGATGAATGTCTGTCAGAAAAACAAAACTGAATTCATCAGATCCAATATCCTGGATTTTTTGGGCAATAACTAATCCCGGAGATGCTATCATTAAACAGCAAATCAATCCGGCAAAAATTAAGTTTTTCATATTTTTCATAAAATTGGAATTCCAGATAAATAAGATTCTTCAGATCCCGTCAAGGTTCAACGACCCATTTCCCCTGGAACAAAAATAGTCAATTCATAAAAAGCAACAGGATAAATAAGCATGATCAATATACATCCGGAAAATTATTACCCTTCGGGAGAGATCATGGACGGAATTCACTCAGGTTGTATTCAATCTCTTCTATCTCGAACCTGCCATAACAGAACGGGCCTTCCGGCGTTTGCCAGACAGCATCTCCCAATGATGGAATCCTCCGGCCATCCATTTCCTTATAGCCTTTCACCGGGGTTGACCACGGATAGCTCAGGTATTCTTTCCCGTCGGACGACATGAACCGATCCTGGGAAACAAAATTGATCAGTCCGCCCGAAGCATTGAAGTGCAAGGTGGCTGCAATGGTGTGGTTCCTGTTTGTAAAGAACCCCTCCACCATCGTGTCGTTGATCTCCTCCCATACTATGTTTTTGTCAATCAATGTAGCCGGGGCCAGCAGGCACATGTCGTTGAACATGGTCACCGTTTCACCCTGGTCCATCTTTTCGCCCCGGGCATCGGTGACCGTGAAGAGGTTTGCTACCCTGATCAGCATGATAGCATGGTCACCCGTGAACTGGTGAAAACCATCAAACGGAACACCAAACATGCTCCCCCTGACATAAAACAGTCGCGCGGGATCATCGAAAAAATTATATTGCTGTGAGCTGATCTCCATCCATTTCCCATCAGGCTTTGGTTTCATACTCCCGCTGAAAACCGCCCTGAAGTTATAAACCTTCGGTTTACCAATCGCACCGGTATAATGCAGGTACTTTTTTATAAGCACCGGAAGATGCGCAATCTCCTCTTCCATTAGGACCGATGTGTCATGAATCGGGGTCAGTCGGCTCTTTACTTCGGTTTTATACCGGTTGGGGAAACTTGACGGAAGAAATTCAAAGGCGGAAATGATCACAGGCACCAGGATGATCAGGTTTGCAATGGTTCCGAACTTCGCATCCTGCCAGCTTTGAAATATCAATACCTGCGATAGCATGATCGCCAGAAGGGCAATGATCCACCAAAAATCTGCATGATACAGAATCAGTGCCAAGGCCAGAAGAAACAGGATAGCTGTTAAAAGCCAAACTATTCCGCCAATTTTGGAGATAGGGATGTTTAGTTGGTCAATCGCTGCAAGGTTAAAAGCCTTGATGAAACCCATCAGGTGGATGAGTCCGTGGAGAACAAGGATGATCGAAATGAATGTTTTCATTGGTTATAAGACAATATCTCTTTGGATATGGCTAAAAACTTCATAGATAGATTTCCCCGGTTAAGTACAACCGGGCTTCACCACCGATATATACACGGGATCCCGCATTCTGACATTCCAGGAATCCGCCTCTTTTCGAGATTTGCCGTGCAGCGAGCATTGACTTTCCAAGCCTCTCAGCCCAGTAAGGAGTAAGGGTGGTATGCGCCGATCCGGTTACCGGATCCTCTGGAACCCCCGACTGAGGCCCAAAAAACCTGGAAATAAAATCAACGCTGTTCCCGGGTGCAGTGACAATCAGTCCCCTGGCGTCAAGCTTTTCAATAGCCGCAAAATCGGGAAGGATGTTTTTAACCTCTGCCTCTGAACCAAGAACGGCCAAGTAATCCGTTTTTCCCTTGTACACTTCCAGCGGAACTACTCCTATCCCCTTCGTGATTTCAGGATGATTTTCACATCGTGAAAATACATCTGCAGGAAAATCCAGGAATAGTTTTTTCCCATTTCGCCTCACTTTCAATTCCCCACTCCGGGGTGAAATGAATTTTATTTCATCCCCCTGATAATCTGTATGATTGAAAATAACATAGGCGCTTGCCAGCGTCGCATGTCCGCACAAATCGACTTCAACAGTCGGGGTGAACCACCTGATCCCAAAATGATCACCACCAGTGATTACAAAAGCGGTTTCAGCCAGGTTGTTTTCAGCTGCTACAGCCTGCATCAATGAATCATCAGGCCAATTATCGGGCAGACAAACAGCAGCCGGATTCCCGCTAAATAAATGGTCGGTAAAGGCATCGACCTGGAAAATTTTAATTTTTTTCATAGGTATATCTTAAGCTGAACCAATTAATCAACGATAAATAAAGTCACGCCCCCCAAAGTGGAAGATCGGTGCGGGTTAGCATGGTCATCGGCCATCAGGTAGGTCATGCCTGCCTTTAATTTTGTTGCGGTTCCATCTTTTAATTCACTGGTCATCTCCCCTTGCAGGATATGAATTACATGCCCCCTTGCACACCAGTGATCGGCAAAATAACCCGGAGAATATTTAACAAGGCGTACCCGAATATTTCCTGTTTCAACGGTTCGCCAGGTCGCAAAACCAGTCTCACCCTGATGGATGGTTTGCGGGATTTCATCCCAGTTTACAGATGTAAATGGCACTTGAAGAATTTCCATTTTTTCCAGAATTTATTCGTTATAATACTCCTTTATCAAGTTTCTTTTCATCCTCCTTATAATGTTCATGTGTGGGAACCGGGATCGACTTGTTGCGGCTCATCCGCATCTGGAGGATATCGACCAGCAACGAAAAAGCCATCGAGAAATAAATATATCCTTTGGGTATTTCGATGCCAAATCCTTCGCTGACAAGGGCAAATCCAATGAGCAGTAAAAATGAAAGCGCAAGAATTTTAAATGCCGGATGGTTGTTTACAAACTTGCTGATCGGCTCGGCTGCAAATAACATGATTCCAACAGAAATGATGATAGCAGCATACATTACCCAGATTACCTTAACCATACCAATTGCCGTGATGATAGAATCAACCGAAAAAACCATATCCATGATTAATATCTGGACAATAACCTGCACAAACCCCGTTGCCTTGAATTTACTAGTCTGATCTCCATCCGCCCCTTCCATCTTATGGTAAATTTCGACGGTGCTTTTATACATTAAAAACAACCCTCCCAGGATAAGAATCATATCTTTTCCGGATATACCATGTCCGTAAACGGAAAATAAATCATGTTTTAACTGCATAATGAGTGAAACGATCGACAATAATACCAGACGAAGCAACATAGCAAGGAGGAGACCAACCCTGCGTGCCTTTTTCTGCTGGTTCTGAGGCAGTTTGTGGGCGAGAATGGAAATGAATATTACGTTATCGATTCCCAGCACAATTTCTAATCCAACAAGTGTTAAAAGTGATATAATAATTTCGTAAGTCATAACAATTTATTTTAACGCGGGTTATTATTCCGGCATGCAGGCTGTCGGTACAAATAAGTGTTGTTGCAGATGATCAGACTTTGGCGAATATCTTGCTAACGATTTTCCAGCCATCCTGAAATTTATACAGACACTGGTAATCAATAAACGTAAGTTTTTTACCAACATAGAATTCGAACTTGGCAACTGCTGCATTAGCGGTTACATCAACAAAAACAAATTTAATGGATACCCGATCCTCCTTCTTTCTGGGCAATTGCCCGGAAGCCAGATTCTCCTTGATTTTTTCTTTCCATAATGTTAAACTATACCTTTTCAATTCACCATCTTTGGTTGTCATCAGCATTTCAAAGCCGGGATGAAAACCACTGTTTATCTTAACTGTATCGCCCTCGTTCTGAAGACCTTCGACATAGGCAGTTTGTATTATATTCTTGATCAGTGCTATGTCTGAATCGTTCGTTGCCTTTTGCTGGGCAGTAACCAATAAACTGATTGCTGAAAAAATCATCAGAATAAAAACTCTTTTCATGGTCCGGGATTTTGGAATAATTCACAAAGATAACTATCCGGGTGAAAACGAAACGATCATGGCCTCAAAAATTATCACACACGATCGCCCCGGATTCCAGGGTTCAGATATTGCCTGTCGTTCAAAACAATTTACATTTCAGGCACAAGAAAAAAGGGTTGATGCCTGCCGAACGGTCAATGATTTTTTCTGGTTCGCCGCGGTCAAGCCAATAGTGGCATAATAAAGAGTTGGATTACATCCCCCTTCCACCTGTAAGGATCCCATACAATCTGGGCCAAAGGTTTCTAAGCAATGCGCCGGTCCCCACTGCAAAAGCAATGATGGTAAGGGGAAGAAAGATGAAACTGAGCAAACGATAACAGGGCACCTGTTTGACTACATTAAAAAGGGCTTCAATGGCATAGGCAACCAAGGGCGCATGTACCGCGTAAATCATAAAGGAAAACGCCGTGAGCCATACAAACCACTTTCGTTGCATGCTCCAGTTTACCATCCAGTTACATCCATACCATGCCGTAATCAACCCGCTCAATATTACAAGTTTATGAAGAAGTGTTAAAACCGGAAAAATGCCATTTCCCAAAAATGGTTGCCCCTGGAATGCGATGAATGTCTTAACAGCTGCCAGTAAAATAAAGGCAGTACCCCACCACAAGGGTTTAAGCCAGCGGGCCGGAATATCGATATTGAAATTTGTTTTTTGCATCCATACTCCCAGTGAAAAAAACAACAACCCTTCACCTTCAAAAAAGACAAATCCCATGGTGCCCAGCCACATCAGCAGGGCGATACTAAAAAATATCCATTTTGCGATGCGATGCATCACACACCACCTGATGGCCGGGTAGGCTATATTGTATATCAGCAGGACGCGGATAAACCACAACTGATATGGCACCGGGATGAGGATCCACCGGACCAGCATCTCGTACCAATGATAATCATGAAGCAGGGCTCGTGAATCATCGATCCGTACTATGTTTGAGCCGATAACAAGTTCCCTCGTGTATGGAAATATTTCCAGAAAATAGGTAAATGCAAATCCTAAGGCGCTCCAGATCAAATAAGGCAACAACAACGTACGGAGTCGCTTTGTAGTACGCTGGCGATAGGGCCTGTCGTCGTGGAGGGCATAGAGGAATCCTGAGATAATAAACAACATGGGAATGCGGAACCGGAATATCCCGTTGGCAAAAAAATATTCGGTGAAGGTGGTAAAGCTGAGCAGTTCGCCGGGAACCGTCCATGGCTGCATATATCGTACATCCAGGTTATAGCCATGAACAAACACAAGCAAGAACATTGAAAGAAAAGACCAGAATTTGAATTTCCTGCTGTTGAAATCAGAAACCGTAAGTGAGGGTTGGGGGGATTCCATATTATTCTGCTGTCATTTGTTTTTCCCGGTTTTCGTTCTCAAAAGTAGCGCTTTATCATAAATAGTTGTTACCTTTACCCATTAAATTTATTCTGACCGGACAAGGATATCCCGGAAATTTATTCACTATTTTAAGCAGGGAAAAGTATTTTGTCACTGAACCCTTGAATGCCACTATGAAACGGCTGTCAATCCTTCTGACATATTTACTCCTGGTCAGTATGACCAGCCGGTCACAACAGTTTTTCTTCACCAACTATCCAATCGAAAAAGGACTGTCGCAGAGTGTGGTCAATTGTGTATTCCAGGACTCACAGGGCTATATTTGGACCGGGACTCAGAATGGCCTTAATCGTTTCAATGGTTACAATTTTGAAATTTTTTCTTACAATCCTGCCGATTCCTGCTCACTTTCCAACAGTTGGATCTATTCGATAGATGAAGATCGCAATGGCAATCTGTGGATTGGAACAAAGGGTGGCGTGAACCAGTGGGTACGTAGTGAAAAAAGATTCAGGCGTCTGAAATACATCACCGGGTATTTAAACGACGTTACTGATTATCCCTATGATGTGCGTGTTGCCAGGAACGGCAAAATCCTCATCAACACTCCGCCTGTGCTGACCATCTATAACCCGGCTGACAATTTTTACAAACATTACACAAGCCGTCTCGCCTACGATGGTTCTGTAAAGGACAATTGCATTCCATTACTTGAAGACCGGGAAGGATTGATCTGGATTGGTTCAACCAATGGGCTGGCTTGTTTTAATCCTCAAACTGAATCGTTCAGTTACTTCATCCATCAGGCCAGTGAAGCCAATTCATTGAGCGACAATACGATCACAGCACTTTTTGAAGATCGGGACGGATCTGTTCTGATAGGTACCACCTCTGGCCTGAATCGTTATGATAAAAAAAACCGCTCGTTAAAACAGTTTTTTGCCGATGCCGGGAATAACCATTCACTGAGCAACAATTTTATCCGTGCCATAACCGGCGACTCCTCAGGGTTTCTCTGGATTGGTACCGAAGGTGGTGGACTTAACCGTGCCTCATGGTCGGCAGAAGGTGCGCTTATCATTGAAAATTTCACCAGCGAAAATCATGGTCTCGGACATAATATAATATTATCGCTCACCGTCGATAAATCTCAGAACCTATGGATCGGAACGCTCCAGGGACTCAGCAAGACCGACCTGAAACCACGCAAATTTAAACTCTATCGCAGGGATAACACACCTTTTTCAACAAATTTGCTGGGGAATGTCATTGCATCTGTTTTCAAAGATAACAAAGGGTATATATGGGTCGGCAACTGGGGGCAGGGACTAAATAAAATTTATCCCAAAACGGGTCAGGTCGAGCATTTTTCCACCCGACTGTGGGGAGAACATCACATCACCAACGATTTTGTGCATGTGATTTATGCCGATTTATGGAATAATATCTGGATCGGTACCCGCGACGGTATTAGTGTTTATGATCAGACGAAAAACAGTTTCACCCGGTTCAGCGAGTTTTTTCGTAATAAAAACCTGCCCGACTTTCGTGGAGTCAGGATATATGCTATCATCCGCAGCAGGGATAACAATTACTGGATTGGCACGCAAAACGGGTTATTCCGTGTTAACCTTAGTTCATCTTCGACAGAGATATTCAGAGAAGAGGCTGCCGGGAACCACCGCATCAGTGGGAACCTGGTCTATTCACTGCTTGAAGACCGCGAAGGCCTCATCTGGATTGCCACATTAAGCGGTTTGGATGTTTTTAATCCCCTTACGGGAACAATGAAGCACTATCAAAAGGACGACAAACCAAACACATTGTGTGATAATTTTGTTATCAGCCTGTGCGAAGATCATCACGGGGATATCTGGATTGGAACCGGTTCTTATGTAAACCGGTTTGTTAAGCATGATTCGGCTTTCGTATATTATGCCCAGGAGCAGGGTCTGCCCAATAACCGCATTTTTGAAATTCTTCAGGATGATCGCAAGAATCTTTGGTTTGCCACAGGTGGAGGCCTTTGCCGGTTTGACACTTTACGCGGCCGTTTCCGTACCTATTCGGTTGAAGAGGGATTGCAGAGCATGGAATTTAATTTGCGAGCCTGTTGTAAAAGCAACGATGGCGAGTTATTCTTTGGCGGGATGAATGGTTTTAACTCTTTTTACCCCGATTCAATTCATGACAATCCATTCATACCTAAAGTTGTCTTTACTTCCTTTTACAAAACCATTCAGGCCGAGAAGGTATACCTTGATGTGGAAAATGCCAGAGAAGTCGTATTGAATCACAACGACCAGACTTTTACAATTGAATTTGCTGCACTTGAGTTCACGAATCCCGAAAAAAACCTTTACGCCTATATGCTCGAAGGGGTATCAGATGATTGGATCGAAACCGGAAACCGTAGATTTGTCCCCTTCTCCAATCTCCCTCCCGGAGAATATATATTCAAGGTAAAAGGATCGAACAACGATGGCGTATGGAATGAGTCAGGTCCCAGCCTGAAGATCATTATCAGGCCACCCTGGTGGCGCAGCAACTGGGCTTGGACGGCATATCTGGTCATATTGGCAGGCATAATAATGATCTATATCAGGATGCGTGAGAAGAAACTCATTCGTGAACGTGATCTCCTGGAACACAAAGTTCACCAGCGCACCCTGCAAATTGAGGAACAAAATGCCCAAATCACTCAGAAAAACACAGAACTTAATACATTGAACGATGCACTATCAGCCCTGAATGCCACACGTGATAAGTTTTTCTCCATTATTGCACATGATCTCCGGAATCCCTTCAATACCATCCTGGGATTATCAGAAATGGCGCTTGGAACGATTAATCAGGCTGACACGGAAAAGACCCGGAAATTGGTTGGTGACATCCGCGACACTGCCAAACACACTTTCGACCTGCTGCAAAACCTGTTGATCTGGGCAAGAAAACAAACCGGTACCCTTGATTTTCAACCAGTTTCATTTGATATTTCGGAAAGGATCCTTGAAAATATTGATCTGATTAAAAGTCAGGCAGAGAAAAAAAACATTAAAGTGTTGTATACTGATATCCTCCCGGTAATAGTGACCGGCGACACCCGTATGATCGATACGGTTCTTCGCAACCTCCTCACCAATGCAGTCAAGTTCACACAGCAGCAAGGCCAGGTAACCATTGCCGTAGCTGAATCTGATGACCACGTTGAGGTGACTGTTCGTGACACCGGTACGGGGATTGATCAGGAGAACATCTCCAGGATTTTCCTGCTTGATAACAAATATTCCCGAAAAGGTACTGAAAAAGAAAGGGGATCTGGCCTGGGTTTGATCCTGTGCCGCGAATTCATTGAAAAACACAATGGTACCATACGGGTGGAAAGCAAAGTGGGAAAGGGCAGCAGTTTCACCTTCAGCCTTCCTAAATGAGCTTGTTCCTTCTGGCCTTCTTTTCACCCTGCTGGCGTTTTTCCTCAAGCCTTTCCTCATTTGAAGCCCTGGAGGGTTGTGTTGGCCTGCGCTTCTTGCGAAGCGTCAATGCGCGGGTGATTAAGATGTAAAATTTTTCAATTACCTTCTCCCTGTTTTGCACCTGCGACCGTTCTGTCTGGGAAACCAGAATCAGCTCACCTGCCGCATTGATCCGGTTAGCGAGCTTTTCAAGGATCAGTTCCTTCTCCGCATCAGTAAGAAGCAAAGAACCGGGTACATGAAACCGGAGTTCCATTCGGGTGCTTACTTTATTTACATGCTGACCACCCGGGCCACTGCTCCTCGATGCACTTAAATGCAGCTCATTGCTGAAATCACGGTCAATCATCATCTGGCCCCTTTTCAATTTCCCTGACCTACAAAAATATTCATTACTTTTATGCAAAAATCTACCCATGAAAAAGTATGTGACTTTTCTCTTTCCAAGTTTACTTATCGTGATCCTGATGACCAGCTTTGGTGGCGGCGATCTTAAAAACTCCAGTGGCTCACCCCCGGGCTATACCAACTCGCCCGGCGACGGACTGAATTGTTCCCATTGTATGGGAGGAACCCCGGTGGCGGTTACAGGATGGATTACATCCAATATTCCGGTAACAGGCTATGTAACAGGATCAACCTACACCATTAGTGTCACTGCAACAGGCAGCGGAAATAAGGGATTCGAAGTTTCTCCCCAGGATAACTCCGGAACCCTTATCGGTACACTGATAGCAGGAACGGGGAATAAACTGGTCGGGGGCGGTAAATATGTTACACACTCTTCGGCGCAAACAGGGAACCCCGTCACATGGAATTTTCAGTGGACAGCTCCTCTATCCGGCGCTGGCAGTGTTACATTTTATGGTTCGATTGCCGTTGGCAAACCAAATACAAAAACCACCACTATGACGGTCAGTCAAAGTACTGTTGGTATCGCAGCGCAGGAAAAACCTGTTATGAAGATTTACCCAAACCCCGCCAGGGATTTGGTATCAGTCATTTTTTTACTTGATGCACCGCAACCGGTCCGCATCGAACTAGTTAATGCACAGGGTATAAGGATCAGGGTTTTGCTGGAAGAATCTCTTTCTGCAGGTGAATTTAAAAGGAATTTCACACTTAACCAGCACCCCGGAATATACTTCATCAGATTAAATGCCGGCGGGAATGAGCATTTAAACAAACTGGCCATTACAGATTAGCTGAAACGGTTACCTTATCACCTGCCCTGGCCACGAGTGCAAGAACCGGCTGATTTACAATGACTTTCTCCTGACAGGCATTGTCATACACCTTGCTCCGCCTCCGCCACGTGCAAGTTCACTACCTTCAATGGCAATAACGCATCTCTTATAATCATTAAGGTCGGTTTTGCATTTGATGATCGACTTTGCCTTGACTATCTCAAAACCATGCTTCGACAATTCATCCAGTGTATAGGTGTTACGGGCATAACCGATCACCTTCCCCGGAGCAATAGCAAAGAAGTTGGCCCCCGAATGCCACTGTTCTCGTTCCTGGGTCCATGCATCGGAAGTTCCGCCGCAAATAACCGGTTCAAGACCGAATCCCATCTTATTCAATGCACGTAACAGATTTTCTTCATTGAATATCGAAACCACCTTCCCGTGTTCAACGATGATATGAACCGTTTGTAGTTTGTTTGCCTTTAAGATGACCGGTTCATAAACCATACATTTGTCACGGTCAAGCAGGGTGAATACCATGTCGAGATGAATGAAGGATTCTGGTTTGTATGGTAATTCCTGAACCAGGATATGTTTCGAAAGCTTTTCCCGCTTATACCAGTCCAGCAGAAAATCAATCCCCTGCGAGGTTGTACGTGATCCAGTTCCGACAAGCAATACATCTTCCCTTGCAACAATTACGTCTCCGCCTTCGATGGTTATGTTTGATAAATGAGGCCAGTGGACAGGGTTTATGGTTTCGATCCCGAAGTCGGGATGATGTTTGAAAATGCTTTCCATGATGATCGATTCCCGCTCACGCACCACACTTGCCATCTTTGAGATGAGTACCTTGTTTGATAAGCATACAGCCGGATCGCGCATGAAAAAGAAATTATGCAGCGGCATCAGTTCATATCGCCCCTTGGCCAGGAATTTCGTCAAATTATCCTTCTCAAGTAAAACCCCTTCAATCAGTGCGGTAGAAAGGTCGCCAGAAGTCATGTCAAGCAACCGGTCGCGGATTCCCGGAGTGTTTTCATTAAAACAAATGTTTCCAACCAATTCGTCCCTGGCTCCTTGTTGTTCAACCACTTCTTTTAAAAGATCCCTGACTTCGCAGGTATTCGCCACCATTGACAGCACCCCTTGGAGTTGACTGTATTCAGCCAGGCCGATGTTCAGGTTGAGAATATCGCTGTACAATGCCCGTTCGGCATTTTCCGGAGTCATATTTTCCACTTCGGCGCCTGGGGAATGAAGGATTACCGACTCCAGTTCTCCGATCTCAGAACGGATATCCACACTGAATTTTTGTGCCATGGGAAAAATTTTCATGCAAAATTAGTATTTCCAGGCATGATTTGTCAATATTCTGTAACGGATTGCTGTTGAATTTCAGATTGATCGCAAACTTCAAAGGAAAAAACATTAATTTTGACATTAGTTATAAACGGGAAAAATAAAAGTCTTTCATTAGAAACTGGTGAACCCCGAACCTTGTGATGCTGTCAATTGAAAACCAAGGTTATGTAACCCGGGAGACTATCCTGCTCAATCCATTGAAAATGGATCCTGACTCAAAAAGTATGTGAAAGAGACATAATGGAGGAACCGAAAAAGCAAAAGATCACCCTGACCGGCCTGCTGAAACTGTTTCAGCTATACAGCTATATCAAGCCATATAAATATGAATACGCCCTGGGCCTTTTGTTCCTGCTTGGGTCAAGTTTGGCAAGCCTGGCTTTCCCAAAATTATTGGGTAATCTGGTCGACCTGGGTGACCAGGGAAAACTGGCACAGGAAATCGACCGCATCGCACTGATCCTTATTATTGTTTTGGTTGTCCAGTCGGTTTGTTCCTATTTCCGGATCTATATTTTTGTGCATGTGACTGAAAAAACCCTTGCCGATCTGCGACAAAGCACATTCAACCATTTGATTCGCCTGCCGATGAAGTTTTTCCAGCATCGACGTGTGGGAGAACTTAACAGCCGGATTTCATCCGATATCAGTTTGTTACAGGATGCACTGACAACCACCCTGGCTGAATTTCTGCGGCAGCTGATCATCATTGTAGGCGGGGTGAGCCTGCTAATGGTCACCTCCATTAAACTGACCCTGTTCATGCTTGCAATCGTACCGGTCATCATGATCCTGGTGGTTTTCTTCGGACGCTATATCCGGAAACTAAGCAAGCAGGCCCAAAGCCAGGTGGCCGACTCCAATACCATCGTAGAGGAAACTTTACAGGGCATTCAGAGTGTGAAATCCTTCACCAATGAATTTTTCGAAATGGCCCGTTACCGGACGAAAACAATCGAAATTGCCCATACGGGGATTAAAAACGGTAAACTGCGCGGCGCTTTTTCATCCCTCACCATCCTGGGAATCTTCGGGTCGATGGTTGCTGTAATATGGAAAGGAGCAGCATTGCTGGCGGCAGGTGAACTTGCCACAGGTGAACTTTTCTCCTTCGTGATTTACTCCATGTTCATCGGGGGAACCATTGGGGGAATGGCCGATGTGTTTGCACGCGTTCAGAAATTCATCGGGGCTACCGAAGATTTGCTTAAAATTTTTAATGAGCCTGT
>Ga0247842_10003685_pt1 | contig 20174 bp, 28 predicted proteins | sample LaCruzMarch2015__3_FD_192411 | JGI IMG/M metagenome (GOLD analysis project Ga0247842, IMG submission 192411) | Freshwater microbial communities from meromictic Lake La Cruz, Castile-La Mancha, Spain - LaCruzMarch2015_19m | ecosystem: Environmental > Aquatic > Freshwater > Lake | place: Spain...
AGGATTTTTTGTGGCAAGTCATGTAGCCGTAGCCACAGATTTTTGTGATCAATCCAGAGTCTACTCTAGAATTAAGTGGCACGTGAATTACGTGCGAATGCGTTTCGTAAATAGGTTTTGCATCTTTATTTAATAAACAAAGCCGGTCGTCATTTGCAGTTTCATATTCGCTTAAATCAGTCAATCCTGATCTTTCGCTTTCTCTAACAAAGTCTCTTCTTTTTTCTTCAAATTCTCCGTCTAATCTTACGGCTACAGATTTGTTATCAAGAAACTCTGCAGCAGCAAGGTCTATTCCCGAATATACCAATTCCATAAACTGCTGGAAATGCCTAAATTGACGAGCCTCAGGATTGATATGCCAACTACCCGCACCTATAAAAAATTCTCTTCCATTATATCGTAACTCTTTTGAAGCCTTCATTAAGCTAGGATACACTGTTGCAGAAACTCCAAGTAATGCAGAATTTTGATCTTCCGAAACAATTTGAGGAATAGGATACAATCTCGCAGTTCCTTGATTTTGTCTTTGGTGTAAATACGCGCTAAATCCTCTATGCCTTTCCAATTTTTCCCCATCCTTATCAACAATAAGAAATGCATGCGGAGGAATATCATGCCATCCTGCAGCTCCAATATCCTGCTGTTCTCTTTGTATGTTATCAAACGCACCAAGTATGTCATTAGATGCTCTTCCCGAAATTACAGTATCTATCATAGCAAATCGTTCAATTTTTGGAAATCCTTCATAAACTTCTGCAGTCTTCTGTCTTCCTTCTAACTCTCTTAATATAATGTCTGTAAATACTTTAAAATAAGGATTTCTCCTTCTCACTCCAGGTTCTTTAAAAAAAGCATGCGTAACTCTTGCCCAATATTCTCTAGTTTTTTCAGTGTATTCTTCATTACTTGCATCACTATCAAATTTAGGAATATTTAAATCGGCAGTAAATGGAATTAGTAAAACTCTCAATCCTTTTGAGTGTATATCTGAAGAAATTTCCGCATCTCGCGGCATTAATGGCTCAAGTATTGGCTGTATGGCCATGTCACGATATGTTTTCTTTACTCCCTCATCAAATTCTCTAAATTTTCTTAAAGCATGAGTCATTCCTAAAAAAAATGGAAATGCGCCCCTGCTAGGGATTACTAACGTGTCTATCGGTGCTTTTTTTGCGCGAGTGTCTGCAAAGTCTAACGCTAAATTAGTGCAAGCATCAGAATAAGCAATCATATTTTTTTTAGAAAATGTTTCTTCTAATGTCATTTTGCACCACCTACTCCTAGATAAAACTCAATCTTAGCTCTAAATTCTTCTGCATTAAATATTTGAGGACTCCAAGGTTTTTGTATTGCTTCTACTATCCCTCTGTGCTTTCTCCAATCAGCAGGAGGCAAACTTGATAAAATAATCATCGGCACCTTTAAATCAGAGTATAAACAATAAAGAGTGTCTACAATTTGCTTCCAAGAAGAATCATTAGGTCTTTGCCCAGGTTTATCTGGAAGATGCCTATCGCATACATATAGATCTGCATAAGGATAATTTGCTCTTCGAAGGTCTTCTACACATCCAAATGCAAGAACCGGACCTATATTCGGATTAGGAGCTAATGCACTTCGAACTGCTTCTTGCCAACAAGGATTGTCTTCTATGTGGATTATTTTTTTCATTTTTCAATAAAATAGCCTATCCCGAAATCCTTTTAAACCTTTCGATTTTGTTATGTCTCTTAAGTGACAACATAAAGAAAAATAAAACATAAATTTTACATAAAAATCTCTTAAAAAATAAATCTTTTTATCTGTAAGAAGTTTGTCTTTTCGCCCTTGCCTTGGAATCTCCAGGTTTGTATTGTTCTTTTCTTCTTGTATCAGCCACAAGCATATTTCTATCATAGACTAAAAATGCAACTCTTAATTTTTCATCTTTTGTAAATTCAATAATTGCCTTTGCCATTGCAAGTCTCGATGCTTCGATTCTGGATGCCATTCCGCCGCCAGTTACATTTACAGAAATATCAAAATTTAATTTGCCCAAAACTTGATTTGCAATAATTAACGGCTCTCTCAATTCTAATTGCTGTAGCATTGGTAATGAGTCAATTACATTATGATTTATCAAAACTTTTCCTGTTCCTTCTTTTATTGCCGCTTTAGCGACTGCCGATTTTCTTTTTCCTGAAACAATAATCATATTCTGTGAGCAATATCTCCAAGCTTTACGAATTTAATTGGTCTTTTAACTTCTACTTTTTGAGCAAGCTTAACTTCAGCTTCACTTAATGGTCCTTTCCCCAAATAGCATCTAAATCTTCTATAAGCATCTCTTCCTTTTGGTCTATCCCAAGGCAACATTCCCCTTATCATTCTTTTCATTAATCTATCTGGGGATCTTAAAACTCTCGGACCTTTCAATCCAATTCCGCCCTTCTCTCTCCAATTTGCTAGCGTCGCCATTATTTCTTCTTCATTACCCGAAATAATAACTTTTTCAGCATTAATTATAGCAACTTCTTTTCCTTTCAATAATTCTTTGCAAGCTATACTTCCCAATCTTCCCAAAACTGCGCCGTCTGCATCAAAATAAATTTTCATAATATTCTAACTCCTTTCAAATCTTTATTTGTTTTAATTTCATCAACTAGATATATAAATTCTGCTTTTGCAGCTTTTATTTTTTCAATTGCTTTTGCAGACGCATTAAATGAAACAATTTTTATTTTTTTTGTAATTTCGCCAGATGATAAAACTTTCCCAGGAACAAAAACTTTTTCTCCATCCTTTGTAGCTTTATCAATTTGAGATAAATTTATTGAAGCTTGTTTTTTCTTTGGTAAAACTAATAATTTTGCCACTTCAGGATTTGTTTTCTTTAACTGAACAACTGCATTAACTAAGATAAGATTAGTTTTCTGTCTCATTCTGTTTTCAATTTTTGTCTTGCTTATTTCATTTTCCATTTTGTAAATATCCTACAGAAATCAATTACGATTTCCTACTCAACGCGTGAGCTCGCAGGATAAAAGTTAATCATGAGGAGGGTTTATAAATCTTTGTTCATCCAAAAAATTATTGGGGAGATGCCGGAGCGGTCAAACGGGTAACGTTAAGGCCGTTATAGCGTAAGCTTACAGGGGTTCGAATCCTCTTCTCCCCATTTTATTCTAATTCAACTTCGTCAAAATTATAAAGAACTTTTTTGTCTAAATCGTAATGTGAAGCATAATAGGGGTTTTCATTTTTGTCCTTTTCTTTTCTTGGCAGAACGTTTTTTTGCCATTGATAAATATCGGCTTTTAATGGGGCACCAGGATATGCGATTAGTCTAAAATTATCTTTTCTAACCAACGTCTTTGGAAATTCAATCATTCTTTGTCTAATTAGATGCGTAACTGCAATTTCTTCTAAAATAAATGTTACATTAGCCTCGCTTTCTTTTCTATCTTTTAAAACATCTAAAACTAATTTGTGAAAAGTTTTATCTTCCTTATCAAACTTCTTTAACAAATTATAATATGCATCAAATTCTGGAGAATTTAAAATAATATAATCCCATGGAACGAAGTGCATTGCCTGTGGCATAAACTCTCTTTTTTTAATTACCAATTTTCTAACTGCGTTACTGTGGCTAATCATTTGCCCATTTGTTTTCTTTCTTACTTCTAAGGCAGGCGAATCATCGTTGTAATAAAGTCCATTAGTATAAAGAAAAACAGCGTCTAATCCATACATAGAAATCTTTTTCTCAAAAAATGCAAGCCATTTGTAGCATTCTTCTGCACTTTGTGCATTAGAAATTCTGCCCATAGAAAGCGGGAAAACAATATAGCCGTCAGCAGGCAATTGGTTCAAGTCATGTAACTCCTTTCCTTTCATGTTTAATAAACAGCTTTCTACTTTTTAAATATTACTTAGAATTACTTCAAAGCCTTCGTAACTTCATCTAAATTCTTATTCAAAGCTTTAATAGCTCCTTCAAAAATATCTTCTGCTGGAATTTGTCCCCAGGACTCGATATAGAAAACAATTTCGTCTGTTGGAATTGTCTTAATTCCAGAAAATTCTTTTAAATCTTCAACTTCTAAATCAAATGCCCAGTCATTGACAACTTTTAATTTTCCACCTTCAAATGAAAATGCGTTTGGATAAAGTTCAGCAAGCTCTTGTCTTTTCTCGCCTTCTTTGTTTATCTCAATCTTATTTAAAATTCTATAATAAACTAATCCTGCAGCAAATTTAGAATGTTCTACTGCTTTTCCTTGTTTTGCTCTAGCAACGACTTCAACTTCTTGATCTTTTTCCAAGATTACCAAAGGTATTTCATCATAAACGACATTATCTCCAAATGAACCTGACAAAACAGGAATTTGTTGCCCTTTAGCTTGAACATTCAATTTCATCTCAACAAAATCTCCTTCTTTCGTTTTTTGATTTTTTAATGGAACAAAAGCCATTCTATGTGCTAACGTCTCATCATAAAGCGCAGAATCATTTTTGTAAATATCTACTTCATCAATAGCCAGTATTGGAATTTCTCCAGCACTTCTTCTTATCGCATTCGCTAAAGTTAGGTTCATATCTGTTGTGAAAACAGCCTTCTCATCATTTTTTATTATTTTCTTCATGTTTGTCTTAAATAAATTTGATTTTTAAATGTAATTAAACTCTACGTCCTCTACGTCCGCCACCTTTTTTAGGTCCGCCTCTTGGAATTCGAGTAATATCTGCAATACTTATAATTCTAAATCCTTCTTTTGAAAGTGTTTTTACCAAAGCATGCGCTCCAGGACCAGGCCCAGTACTTGTGGTTTGTCCTCTAACTCTAACATATAAAGAATTTATTTCGTAATCTTTAGCAACTTCTTTTAATCTTTTTGCAATAAACATAGCAATGGTTGGATTTGCTTTAAGTCTGTCTTGTTTTGTTATAACTCCTCCGGAGATTTTTGCAATTGTATTTCCCGCTAAATCAGTTAATTGCGCAATAGTATTATTGAAAGTGCTATAAACATTAATTATTCCTACTTTTTCTGTATTACTCATTGTGCATCTCCTTCTGTAGAACTGACGTTCACACTTGCTTTTTTAGTTTTTTCTTTCCTTTCCTTTAAAGATATCTTTTTTTCTACATTCTCATCTACCATAAAAGAAGGAATATTAACAATTCTTCCATCAACTAAAATATTTTTATGAGTAATTAACTGCCTTGCGCCAAGTGCTGTTGTTGCAAGTCCCTTTTTAAAAACAATAGTTTGCAGTCTTCTATTCAATAAATCTTCAGTAGTCAAACCTAAAACTTCTGCAATTGCGCTAACTTTCAGCCCTTGCGCCTGCAACCGTTGGAAAAATTCTTCTTTCTCTTCTTCAGATTTAGGAATCAATTTTTTTGCTCTATTTCTCAACTCCGAAACTCTCGCGGCAGTTTTCCAAATTTCTTTTTTGTTTTTCAATCCAAACTTCTTGACAATATCTCCTTCCGCAGCTATTCTCGCAGAGTCGAACATTTTTCTTGGTCTAGAGTACCTATTTGATTTTCTTTTAATATCTCCCATCTTACTTCTTAGCTCCTTTCTTTTCTGGCGCAGGTGTTGCTGCCTTCTTTACCATTGGTGCTGCAGGTTTGATAACTCCGCCGCTATGTTTTTTATTTCTTCTAAAGTGTGATTTTGTTCTTTGTCCTCTTACTGGTTGCCCTAGTGTGTGTCTCATTCCCTTAAACGATTTTATTTTCTTCATTCTTTTTATATCAAAATCAACTTGTAAATCTAAGTCAGCCCCATACACGTGCTTGTTCAATCCATCGTCCCTATCTTTTCTTCGATTAAGCATATATTCTGGAATGCCTAACGGACTCATAATAAATTGTTCAATTTTTTTTATTTCATCTTGTGTCAAATCTTGAATTTTTTTGTCTTTATCTAATTCTAAGATTTTACAAACAGCATTTGATATTGCCCAAGAAACGCCATTTATATCACATAATCCATGATATAGTTTTCTATCTCCCCTAATATCTTTAGCTAGAATTCTAACTAGTTTTACTAAATCTTCCGGTTTCGGCTGCGGTCTTCCAGATGGTTTCTTTTGCCCTTCGGAGTTAACACTAGCCTGTGCCTGTTCTTGTTTATTTTGTTTTTTTTCTTCTGCCATTTTATCTAATAAATAAATTATGTCTTTGGATTTCTGTTAATTCCTCAAAAATTCTCTTTTCAACTGCTTTTTGAGGGTCAGGAACACCAGACACACGTGCCTTTATTTCTTCAAACGATTCGAAAATCTTCTTGTCTCTCTCGTCGAGAATTGCCTGACAATGCTTTTTTCCGAATCCTGGTAGCAATTCAAATTGGTGAAGTCGGGTATTTATAGCTTGCGCTTTATTAAAAAATTCAACAAACTTGGCTTCCTTTTCTTTTACGGCCTTTGTAACAAATTCAGCCAACTGCACCTTCGCGCTTTCGGTTAATTTTTCTCTTAACAACCTTCCTTGAATAAACTGCACTTTATCTCTTTTTCCGTCGCCAATGTATACTTCTTCTTGTGGCTCAAATGTAACGCCCTTTCGTGGAGCTATTTGTAACAGAGTAAAATTGGCTTTTCCAATCGCTTGGACAACAGCCATATTTCTATTTTCTAAAGGATATCCATAAGGTAGATAATCTAAAACAACTGCTATTTCTTCTTTTTCCATTTTTCCTAATATTTCTTAATAACATCTAGAATTTTATTTATTTCCTCTTGATCTAAAGATGTGTCTGGTAAAACCTTAATTACATCAGAAGCATCTTGCGGTAAAAAATTTACAAGATTAACAACGTATTCTTCCTTCAACTTAAGTAAGTTTAGTTTGGTAAGTTCCTCTTTTAGCTTAATTGCTTCAGTAGGTTTTAGTTTGTAATATTCTTTAATAAACTCTTTTACTTTTTTCGCTTTTTCGCCGTCTCCGACTAATTCTAGAACTTCCGAATATGTTAATGCTTTCTGGTCTTTTATCATTTTAACTTCTTCAAATGAATTGGATGAATTATATAAGTCTTTGGTAAATTTCCATCATTGATATTTATAACCTTGCAAGTTCCTCGTTCACCAATAACAACCCCGGTCATTCCTATAATTCTTTTAGGATATGAAGAGGGAATGCTCTGTTCTTCTACGACTGCAACTTTTTCTCCTTTCTTAATTTTTTTGAAGTACTGACTAAGTTGTATCTTTCCCTTCATTCTTACGTTTTTTCTTTTTGTCATTTTATTTTACTTCTTGTTTATAGCATGATTTACTTCATTTAACAGCTTTTCCATTACAGCATCAATTGCCACGAACGGATTTGTGTCCTGATTTTCGGATACTGCTCGGCCTCTGGAATAATCCAGATGAGCCTTTATCTCAAAATGTTTGTTTTTTCCTTTCTGATGAACTCTCATCTCAAGTTTTATTTGCTGATATTCTGTTACTCTTTTTATCTTTTCAGCATATTTACCGACGAGATTCCTCGCAACAAGCATCTCTTCGTCATCAAGCTCAAACTTTTCAAGCAAGATATTGCCCTGAAGTTCGCCTATTACCATTTTAAACAAACAAAATAGTCATTTTTAAACCTTTCCTGTTAAAGGGTTAAATTGAAACATCGAAGATATTACCTTTCAGAATTTAACTCTCACTTACTCTTCCAAGTTCTAAATTCCCTTTCGCCATTTCATTATCTGTACCGTCTACAATTGCTCGAAACATTTTTTCGCCCCAAACGGCTTTACCACATCTATCACAAACATCCATAGCTCTCTCTTCAGGAACATCTCCTTTGCAATAAACACAACATTTTTTCGCCATCTTTTTTATTGTTCTTTCTATATAGGCTGCTTTTTAAATACTTCTATTTTTTTGAATATATTTGCTTTTTAATTCCAAACATTTAAAAACAAGAAGAAGGTTTCTCTTTTATGAAGAGGTTAATTATATTTATTTTAGTATTCACTTTTGTCTTAGCAACTGCCTCAGCAGACATAGGGCCTGCATGCGACTTAAGCGTTAGTCTTCTAAATCAAGACCCTTATCCTGCAATACCTGGAAGTTATGTTAAACTAGTTTTTCAAATAAATGGGCTAGAAAATCCTAATTGCGGAGATGTAACGTTCCAACTCTTGGAGAAATATCCAATTGCACTTGACGAGTCAACTGAAAAAATAGTTTCTCTAAATTCTGGGACTTTTGTCAGAACCTTCTCTTCTTATGCCACTGTTGCTTTTCAAGCAATAGTAGACGAGAATGCACTAGGAGGAGAGAATGCCATAGAAACAAAAATTACTATAAAAGGAACAACAGATTCTTATGAAATAAATAGATTTAATTTAAGTGTAGAAAAGTCTCGCGCTTCTTTTGAAGTATATGTAAAAGATTTTGATTCACTTACAAATGAAATAACTTTTGAAATTTTGAACATCGCAGATTTCGACGTAAGTGCAGTCACATTAGAGCTACTAGATTCAGAAAGCTTAAAAGTTTATGGCTCAAAAACAAGAATAGTGGGAGATTTAGACTCCAATGAGTATACTACTTCTGATTTTACAATCGCTCCGATAAACGTCGAGATTCCTATAAAAATTCTATATACGGACAGTGCAGGAATAAGGAGATCAACTCAGGCTTCTGTAAAATTTAATCCAACTGACTTTGAAAGCGCAGTTACAAAATCTTCTTCTACAAAATATTGGATTATTGCAATTATTATTGTGGTAATTGGTTTTTGGTTATACAGAAGGAAAAAAAATAAAAAAAGAAACTAATATGAATTATTTTTTTGAATACGAAAAAAAACTAAAACAACTTTGCAAATCTAAACATCTTATTCTAAAAAACCTCGGCAAAATAGGAAGAGACGCAAAATTTGATATTTATGCAGTAGAAAACAGAGTCGTTTCCACTAAAAAAACAATTTGTTTTTTATCTGGATGTCACGGCGAAGAATATGCAGGGCCGTTGGCGATATTAGAATTCTTAGAAAAGGAGGATATAAATAAAATTAAGATTAAATTAGTTTTTGTTCCAATTGTAAATCCCTCAGGCTTTAATATTCATAATAGATATAATTACCTTGGCCAGCAGTTAAACAGCAGACCAAAAGGCAAGAAACTCGCCCAAGAAGTCAAGTTAATTTGCAACTATCTACAAAAGTATAGCTTTGATTTTTTCCACGCAATTCATGAAGATTCCGATAAAAAAGCTTTTTACGCGTACATTTTTGAGAATAAAAAAGAAAAAATCTACCGCGATATTCTTTCTATTGCGAAAAGATATTTCAAAATTGACAGAAGTAAAACCCTAGAAGGAGACAAAATGCAAAACGGACTAATAATTAATATTCATGACAACTCTTTTGAGGATGTATTCTTTAAGAAAGGAGCAAAATATTCTTGTTGTACAGAAACTCCCGGAAGGATGCCTGTTAAAAAAAGAATTAAGCTCAATGCCGAAATAATGCACAAGATTATTTCATTTATGCAAACAAACTAATTCTTATTTATATCTCTAGCCGAGCTTTGTGAAGACAGTGTTACGAATTCATTCGTAACGCAACGCATCAACAATTTTTATTCTCGATGCATTTATTGCAGGAGCAACTCCTGAAACTGCACCGGTTATTGTTGCAAACAAAATACACCCAATAAATAGTGTAGCAGAATAATGCGGGCTCAAAAATCCCCAACCTAAATTGTCAAGAACAACTCCCCCTATATAAGTTAGTACTCCTCCAAGTAAAACACCGACACACCCAGCAACAAATCCCAAAAACGCAGATTCAAATAAAAATATAGATAATATTTCTCTATTCCTCGCGCCAATAGCTTTTATTATACCGATTTCTTTTGTTCTTTCTAAAACAGAAGTTATCATTGTGTTCGCAGTATTAACAGCGGAAACAAGAACAGAAATCAGGGCAATTAAGATTACAAAACCAATAATAATCCCCAATGCGCTTGTATACGAAGCAACCAAATCCGTAAATGATGCAACATAAAAATCTTCCTTTCCTTCATCGACATTTCGAGAATTTCTTAAATTTCTCTCCACATTTTTTATAACAGTATCCATATTTGAGACATCAACTTTTCCGATAATCATTGCATATCCAACAACAGACGGGCTAATGAAATGAACAGAATCAGTTAAAATATAAACATTAGAGTCGTCTTGAGGATTACCTAGCTCTTCATAAAATCCAACAATTCTGAACTCTTCCTCATTCAGTAAAATTTTCTGATTTATATCCACTGCTTTAGGAAATATCTTGTCATCTAATAAGTAATTATAACCCAAAACAACTTTTTTAGAGTCCCCGCTTAAAAGTTCTCGGCCTTTGTAGAGCTCCAAATTGCTTAATTCCTTCACCAAGTTCGTATCCGGATTTATTGATCCAAACATTACATACTTCATCACATCGTTTTTTTTCACAGCAACAACACCCATATACACTCCTTCAGCAGAATAAACGCCCGAGGACTTTTCAACAGCCCGAAGATCCTCTGCTGTCAAAGCAAATGTACTGTCAAGACCTGGAGCTCCAACACCAGCAGGTTGAACAGTTATTTTATCTGCAGCAGTACTTGAAGTAAAACTGTTAACGTAATCATACAACCCCCATCCGAAACTCACAAAAATAAAAATTGTAGTAATTCCAATAAAAATAGATAGTATAGTTAACAAACTCCTATTTTTCCTACTCCAAATATTTTTCAACGAATAGTCTATATTTTCTTTGCTTATCATTTTATTTTCTTCCCCATGAGAATTAACTTAAATTTTATTCCCGATTCTTCCTCGAAGATGTCTCTATTCTTTTTAAATCCACATTTTTCATAGAATCTTTTTGCTCCAATACTACTTTGTACTACTATCTTTTTTTCTCCTCTTTCTTTTAGAATTTTTTCCACAGCCCCTATTAACTTTTTCCCAAAACCCTTTTTATGATAGTCCGGATCTATATGTAGTTTTTTTATTTCAAAGTTTTCACAACTGATATAACCTCTAACGATACTTTTTTCTGTAACAACAAAACAAAGTCTTTCTTTAGATTTATTTATTATATAGTCCGCATTTAATCTCGCACTCCAAAGGCGAATAACCTCGTTTGAGTAATCTCTAGAAGAAATTTCTTCATCGCATCTTTTGATTATCTCAACAACGCGTTTAGCATCTTTATCTTTAAATTTCCTTATTTTCATTTTCTCAGAGCCTCCACAGGATTCATTCTAGCAGCTCTCATCGCAGGAGCAACTCCCGAAATACAACCAATTAAAAAGCTCCCTATCAATGTTCCAAAAATTAAAATTAAATTTGGATTAAAAGGAGTCGATGCACCGATAAAACTGTTTATTCCTTGAATACCTATAAAACCAATTCCAGTTCCAATTAAAACACCTACAAACCCTCCAACAAAACCTAGCAGCCCTGCTTCAATAAAAAACTGAAAGAAGATATCGGAATTTTTTGCACCAATTGCTTTCATAATTCCAATTTCTTTTACCCGTTCCATTACAGAAGTAGTCATCGTATTAACAATGCCTATCGCCCCGACAAAAATAGAAATCAGAGCAACCAAAACAATAAATGCTTGAACCCCTCCCAAAATAGAATTCACAGTTGCCAACATCGCTTCAGGAGTAGAAACCTCAAAATCTTCCTGTCCAACTTTCACATCTCTTCTTTGTCTCATTAATTTTTCTATGTCTTGCGCTGTTTTACTCATTAAAGTTTTATCTTTAACCCTTACTGCAATCAAGTCTAGAGTATCTCCTGCGTTTGTCAAATCCTTAAGTTCGTTTTCATTAATCAAAAATATTTTATCCCAAATAAAGCTCCCTTCTTTTTTTAGAATTCCAACAACTCTAAAACTTTTGTTATTAATATCTATGCTATCTCCTACCTGAACTGCCTTATCAAATCCGCTCTTGCTAGCAACTGAAAAGTCATTTCCTATAACAATCTTATTTGTGTCTCCCTCATATAATAGCCTTCCCGCACTAACCTCCAGCCCAGTATTATCATAAAAATAACTTCCTTTAATTCCAGAAGGCACATTTGTTGCAAATCCTATTTGCAATTTAGAATTATATTCTACTTTTAAGGTTTCTACTAGTCTCCCAATAGTATATTTAACATTGTTTATATTTTCAATAGCTCTTTCATCGCCAGTAGTCAACGGGTTTATAACTCCGCTTCCGGGCGGGCCATAGCCAGAAAGTCCTCCTGCTTGAACAGTAATTACCTCTGTAGAGTCTGCTCCAAACTGGGAATTTATCGCAAGCTTTAATCCATCGCCTAAAGAAATCAGAGAAACAACAGCAATTATTCCAATAACAATTCCCAGTAAAGTTAGCCAGCTTCTAATTCCTCTTCTCCTAAGATTTTTAATAGCCATTATGGCGTAGTCTGATTTCATATTTCTAAAAAGTTTTTTATAATTTTTTTATTTATTTTATTATTCATTTTTTCAGGATGAAATTGAACACCATAAATTTCTTTTGTAGGATGTTTTACTGCTTCAACGTAATTAGCTGATACAGCCAATGTTTTCAAGAAAGTATTTTTTTTAACAATCCAACGATGTTTTTCATAGACTTTAAATTTTTCAGGAACGCCCACAAAGATTTTCTCAGAAGAAACTATTCTAATTTCCTTTTTTCCTTTAATCCACTTACTTTCTTTAGCGAGTTTTTCTCCAAAAGTAAAATTAATTAGCTCAAAACCCAAACAAATGCCTAGAATTGGCACTTTGCTTTTTTTTATAATTTCTATCTCTTTTGAGTACTCTTTCTTATGATTTTTCACCGCTAAAAAATTTCCACCTGAAAGAATGATATAATCAAATTTTTCATTCAGATAATTTATTTTTTCAAAGTCTATTATCTTGGCATCCCCTACCTCTTTTATCAAGTTAACCAAATATTTAGAGTGGTTATTAATAATAAGTATCTTCTTCATTATTTCCTCTTTGTTGTTTTTTCCAATCTTCCGTCTTTAAGCCAATAAACAATTTTTGCATGTTTTTGTGCAAGCTCAGAAGAATGTGTAACCATGATAATTGTTTTTCCTTCTTTGTTTAACTTGTCTAAAAATTGCATAACAATCTCACCAGTCTTTGTGTCAAGATTTCCGGTGGGTTCATCTGCTAAAATTACTTCAGGGTCATTTGCCAGAGAACGCGCGATTGCAACTCTTTGCTGTTGCCCTCCCGAGATGTTTAACCTTAGGTTAAGGTTCTCCCGCTAAATTTAGGATTTTTGTCGACGCTGACTAAAAAGCACTAAAAAAGTTGGCATTAAATTTTGAATGAGGTTAAACTCTGCAAAAATGAGCAGTTATGTGCTCCCCTGAGCTGAATTATAAAAAAATAAATCCTAAGGAGAAAAGGCAAATCCTTAGGATGAGGCTAAGTTTTCAGAGCTTTTCTTCTTTTTGGCTTTAGAATATTTCCACTTTTGGAGTTTAAGATATAGTAACTTTGCACCCTTTTTGTTGAGTTGAGGATAAGCTTGTTGTAAATCTTCTTCGTCATATTCTGCTCTGTCTTCTAATAAGTCATCTTTTCTAAAAGAATTAAACAATCTATCCACCTCTTTCTTCTTTAATGGTTGTTTTTTAACTATTATCATAATCTAAGAATAAGATGCAAGAATTTAAAGGTTGTTCCGACGATAACTATGATTATTATTAATGATAATAATAATTTCTTACATTTTATTTCTTGTGAGCTTCTACGAAATCAATCAGCTTATTTCCTTTGTCAATCCAATCTGTAAGTTCCTGACTGTCTTTGTAATTATTAACAACCGTCTTGGTCAGTTGACAAACCTGTGCATCATACTGTTTGCATATCTCCTCTGTTTGTTGGTTTAATGCTGTTTGCAAGGTTTCTTGAACATAGGTTGGGATTCCGATTAGAAACCATACATCATTCCATGCTTCTAGTGATGCTCTACCCTCATCTGTTGTAGGAATCTCTTGGATAAGACTGCCTGTAATGTTTGCTCCAGCTATGCAGATTATAAAAAACAGCACAGAAACACCAGTTAGAATTGAAAACAATCCGGGCTCATCATCTCTGTTGATATAAATCATTATTCCACAGCCAATAGCCGCTATGCCTGAAAGGATATAAAATAAAACAAATAGAGGAAAAAGTTTTACGGAGATATAATATAAGATAGCATATCCAAACACTGCTAAGACTATAATTCCCAATACAACATATCCAAAAATCTGCGTAATTAAATCATTCTTAGGCATAGGAAAGTAATTGAAAACATGTTTTTATGGATTTATATACTGCAGAATCGATTTAAAAATTTAGTATAAATAAGATTTTAGTTGTAATACGAATCCTATTAAAACAAATAAAAATCCAATTATGTTCCATTGATGTTTAGGTGGAATAAATCCATATCTTACCACCATACTATTTAATTTTATATGCCACTTCAATGTTTTAGTATTTCTATAAGCTGGTCTCCAACCTTGCCACCAATATCTTTTCCACCATTCTTTCTCTCCAAAAATTCTTTGATGGGGATAATCAATAATAGCAACAGCAGTTAATATGAAAACGCCAATTATATCAAAAACCAAACCAATAATAGCTAAGTTCATTTTCCATCGCACCAAACACAGGATTCTTTAGGACAATCACAATTAAGCATTTTTATTGCTTTTGTAAATAATTTTTCTGCATCTTCTGGGCTTATTTTCATCCTCTTTAAATCTGTATTAAAGACTACTTCTCCAGTTTCTAAAACTTCTTTTGGATGATAGAATAACAAATAAGCAAAATTTTCTACTTTGTGTCCTAATTTCTCAAGAAGCCAAGCATAAATGTTAAGCTGGTCTTGATAGTGTTCGTGAGTGTCTTCTTTTAATGGAAAGCCACGAGTTTTATAGTCAAGAACAACCAACTTATTATTTGTTTTATTTACAAGCAGATTATCTATTCCACCATGTAAAATGTTGCATTCTTTGTCTTCAAACCATAGTCCTTTTCTTGAGTTTCTCCATTCTTTTAATAATTCTTGGTCATCAAACAATTTAAGATTTTTACATTCAGAGTTATCGCATAGTTCAGGAGGAAGTTTTCCCTTTTCCATGAATTTATCAAAATGTTTTTTTAAAACACCATCCATTCCAGAAGGAAGACTCGGAAATATTCCAACAGGTCTACTCCAAACTTTATGCACGGATAGCCAAAAACAACGAGGGCATTCATGCATTAAGTTTAATGTTGATGGCGATAATTTGAATGACATTGTTATTTATCAAGGGATTTAATGTTTAAAATCCTATCTTTTATTGTAGGATGATTTTTTAAGTTTGATTTAATCAGCCCCTGTTTTTCAAAACTATTCAATTTATTCAAGAGACCTAATACAGACACAGAACTTGTTTTAATAGAAGCATATCTATCTGCATCAAACTCTTCTAATTGGCTGACTTTATATCTTCTTTTTTCTTTATTGAATACTCGTTTCAAAGGTAACCAAAAAAAGAGCTTAATCCCTGTAGAAGATTTAGTGTGATAAATCTCATGCCAGACCGCAGATATTTGTTCTTCTTTGCTTAATCTATAAAATAAATCATCGATTAAAATCCCATAAAACTTTTTGAAAGCAACAATGGGCTTTTTAGGTTTTTTTATATATATTAAAGGAAAAATCTTTCTGTTATTCAATTTAAATTTGACTAATTTATATCCATTAATGTTACAAACAATTTTTGGAATTATAAATTTCATTTATCTCTCCTTAAAGGTTATCCAAAAATCAAGATAAACCAATCCTATAATTATAGCATTGGGGATAATTATGTTAACCCATCCAGTCATATTAGAAATAAAATTATCTGATATGGTCTTGCCAAGATAAGAACCAACAATAGTTCCAACAAGGATATATACCAAAAATACTAAATAACCATGTCCTTCGTGTTGGGTTTTTGTTGTTCCAAGAAAAGGAATCTGGATTATACCCTTTTCACCTTTGATTAACAAGGATTTAGCGACATCTGCGATTAAATACGCTATAAGAATAGACACTATGTATTTCCAACTATTGGGATAGATGTTGTAAAAAATTAATAATATCCCAAGAGAAAATAATATGGCAAACCATTTCTTCTCTAATTTTTGTAATAATCCCATTTATCTCCTCTTAAACTCTTCTTCAGTGATGATAGTATCAAATCCTCCAACCTCTAACCCTTTATGCTTGCTTATACCCGTATAAGCCAAGCTGGAATCTTCATATCTTCTAAATTTAAAAACAGCATCATTCATTAGATTACTATTAAATAATCCCAGACCGACTAATAACTCAAAATCTTTTACGGTTAGCCCAGTAACTTTTTTAAACAAACTTGGTTCGAGCTTGGTTATAACATCTTTTAAAGTTCTTTCTCTAAAGTCAGTTAGATACATAAAAATAGGAATACGTGTAGCAAATTTAATTAATTTTTGTTGTATTTCTTTTCTTTTGCTCATATACTCTTTTTCTTCTTCGGATAATTTCTTTTTCTCCTTAGGAGATATATTTTCTTGTTCCGCCAATTTCTTTTTAGCCTTTTTAACTGCTTCCGACTTATTTATAATTGTCTCAATATCTTTATTCAAGTTTCTAAACCCCTCAATACTCATTAATGCTTTCATTGCTCCTGGATTCTTTAAGAGCCGATTTAGTGTTTCATTATCCACATTTACAAGCAATGCACTCTCCCATCTTCGTGCAAGTAATGTTGAAGTTGTTCCGCTCATGGCAATATCAAGAACTCCAGCAGCATCAATTTGTTTCATTGAACTTCCATCATAAGCAAGAACTGGTAAAAAATCAATAAATTCCTGAACTTTTTTTTCAGAGTCCATCTTTTCATTAATATTTAATTTACAGCTATAATCTGCAATTTGTTTTAGTGCTCTATTTGGGGCGAAATCAAAGACGTAACATTCTTTTTTTATTACTTCTTCTTTATTGGGAGATTTTCCATCAGGGTTCTTAATCGTCCAAGGAGATTGAACTCTAAAAGCCGCCTGAAAATAAGTTTCTGGACTAGATAAATTTCTTAGCATAAAAATTCCAGTCCAAGGTTTTACTGTTACGCCTGTTGTCAATTTTCCACAAGAAAGAGTTATAGATTTACTTTTTAACGGGCCCTCCATTGCTCTTTGAACTGGGGGAAGAGCATCTATACCTATGCCTGCACTTGTTCCTGCTGCAACAACAATATTATAATCATGATAAAACTTATTTTGTTTTTGCATCAAAAGATTATACATTGCATTACAGGAAGCAACATTAGGTAGAAACCAAAATGTGTGAGATAGAACATTTAAAAGTCTAGTATCTGAAAACGGAAACGGAGGTTTTTTAGCACCCAATTTAAGATTATCTAAACTTGTTTCCAAATAATTACCTCTGATTAAATCAAGCCATTTTTGGACTTCATTTTCATAAAGGAATTTTGCTTCTTTTCCAGTGCCACTTGCAGTAAAAAAAACATTAAGATCAAAACGGTCGAATTCTCCTCCGCTAGCAATATGCATTATAGAATCAGGTAATTGATAGGTTAAAAGAACCATCTTTGGAAGAGCTAAATAGGGGTTGTCTTTTACTTTCCATTTCTCTTTTGCTCTTTGTTCATCCGTATAAGTCCAATGAAATATTTGTTCTTCAATAAATTCTCCAGAAAGAATTGCTCTAAAGGGTGTCCCAGATAGATAGAGATATGCTCCCGTTTTTATAGGAATAATTTTTTCTAAGTAATCTACTCTATCTTGTTCCTCAATTGTATCTTCTGATTCTACTTCTTCCTTTATAGAATATTCTTTTTCCTCATCAAATAAACCCCTTGCTAACTCTCTCCAAGCACCATAGTGGTATTCGTCAAAAATAACACAATCCCAATTTGTTTCATGAACCCATTCATTTTTTGTTTTAATTCCCCCTATATCATTTTACCAAGATAATCTTGAAAAGAACCAAAACAAACAAACGGTTTCTTTTTATTTAAGTTCTCATATTTCAATCCATTATGTTTAGAAACAAATTGCCAACCTTCAAAGTCGATATGATTCATTAAATCATCTTTCCAAGCGTTTTCAACAGCAGGTTTAAAGGTTAAAACTAAAATCTTTTTCCAACCCATTTCCTTAGCAAGCTGATAAGAAGAAAAAGTTTTACCGAATCGCATTTTTGCATTCCATAAAAAGTGAGGGGTTCTTTTAGCATCTTTTTTGTAGCTCTTAAAATAATTAACTGCTTTCTTAATCGCTTCTTTTTGTTCTGGTCTTAATTTATGACTTAGAGTTCTATTTTCTTCATTTTCAATTCCTGTTTTAAGTGCTAAAACTGCTGCCTTTACTTGTTCAATAGAACATTCAAACCATTCCCCTCCCTTATGGTTTACTCCTTTTTTCTTGAGGTATCTATGAACTGCGTGATCATCAAAAGAGCTACCATCATTACGCATAGCAGAGTCTTCAAAAACAATCTTGTAAGGTATATCTCCTGGTCTTTTTGTAGGGTATTGTTCAGAAACTCTTTTTTGAACCTCAACAACAGTATAACCAATTTTCAGTAAGCCCTTATAAGTTATATCGGTATAAGCATAAATCTTTGGGCGAAGATTTGTTTTTTCAGAAAATAAATCTTTAGTTGTCTTCAGAGCCATTTTCTTCCTCATTATTATTTTCTAAATTTTCCTTTTCTGGTCTGACCATGCCCTCAATAAAATCAATTTCTTCTTTAGTTAAATTATATTTTTTATAAAGTTCTTCGTCAGTCCAAGTTTTAGAAAAATCTTGATTAGGAATGAAACCATAAACTTTAGCTGTTGCATCTTGTGTTATTTTCTTCAAGGTTAATAAAAAATGGAAAAACTTTGTTTGAGTATAAGTCAAGACATTTTCAGCATATTTTTTTGTTTCATAAGGTCCGAAAACTATATACGTCTCAGTGCAAATAGAGTTAGGTTCACCGATTATAGGATTTAACCAATCAGTTTTACTATCTCCACTGCCTATAGCTTTCGGAACATATAATTTCCACTTATGTAACCACTCTTTATTTTTATTTATTACAAAACTCTTTGGTAAGTAACCAATTACATGATTCCCATATAACTTTACAGAAGAAGAGTCTCCCGTAGGCAAAAAATTATTAAAATTTGTTGGAAGATCGAAGGGTTTTCTTGAACTAACATTTATATTAAACAAGGCTTCTTTTTTAGATCTTATTTTACTTAAAATAGGAAGAGCTTCATTATATCTAATAAATACATCACAATCTTTCTCTAAAAGAGGTCTTTCTAAAGTAGAAATTATATTATTTTTCTCATGTGTTATAACTTTACATAAACCGGGATTATCTCTATCCCAAAGAAGATAACAAACACCGCCCTTGATATCCACTCCAGGAAAACACTCTTGGGCATTTAAAAAATCATGCAAAATTCTTATTCTTTTGTCATTTAACATTTTGTCTCTAAATTCATCTAATCCTTTTCCTCCCGAAAACCATCTTGAAGGAATAATCATAGTTAGAAAACGAGGATTAAGCTTTTTAGCTTGTTGAACAAATTTATGGTAAAGAGGTATGGCACTAGCTTGTGCTCCGCCATCGCTCAACTGATAAGGTGGATTTCCAACGATTACATCGAATTTCATTTTAAATATCTCCTCTGGTTTAAGAGTATGTATAAATTGATAAGCATGTGATTCGAGTTCGTCTCCTCTATCATAAACTTCTTTACTCGCTCCACAATGAATACATCTCTCACCCTCCCAAGTATGCTCTATTTTATAAAACTTTATATTGCCATCATTATTTTTAAAATATTCACATACAGAATACTTTCCATTTGCATTTTTAGAGCAGTATAAACTTCTCCTGGATAAGAGAGATGTTAATTCAGTTATGGCAATACCGTAAAGTTGGTTACTAAAAATATGATTTATTCTTTTTTGTCTATTAGGTATTTTTCTCTCTAATCCTTTAATTAATCTCTTAGCAATTTCTCTTAAGAATACACCTGTTTTGCATGCAGGGTCTAGAAATTTTGCATCCTTATTACTCCATATTTCCTTAGGTAACATATCCAACATTTCGTTTACAACTTTAACAGAAGTAAAAACTTCGTCATTA
>Ga0247842_10003692_pt1 | contig 20152 bp, 24 predicted proteins | sample LaCruzMarch2015__3_FD_192411 | JGI IMG/M metagenome (GOLD analysis project Ga0247842, IMG submission 192411) | Freshwater microbial communities from meromictic Lake La Cruz, Castile-La Mancha, Spain - LaCruzMarch2015_19m | ecosystem: Environmental > Aquatic > Freshwater > Lake | place: Spain...
ACTTACGGTCCTGGAGCCATAGTGGATTTGCAGGTCGCAAATCATCATATTTAGCCATAATTTCCGTATATTTCTGAGGTTCGAGCCAACCCTTATATTCGGTTGCCCAATTTTCTTTGTTTGCTAGAACTCCATATTCTTTTTTCAAGGTAACATCCAATACTTTGTTGTTATTTAATATAAGGTTCGAGCCAATAGTTAAAAGTATTACCTGTTTGTCTTCTCGTGTACCGTTTTGGAATTTATATTGGCTTACCCTGGCAAACTCGATTGTATTTTCCACCCTCTTTCTCCAGTCATCCAAATCGTCACTGGTGTTGGCTAATTTTGCCAAAATCTTAGTCTTTTCTTGTTCAAGTATTTGTTTTTTACTTGTATAAGTTTCATTATCTACGACTCCATCAATTTTCAAGTCCAACAAACTACTTAATCGTTTTTCGATATTAGTTAATTCGGTTTGCTGTGATTTAAGAGTTTCAACCTTAAAATTAGATTCGTCTTTGTGAACTACTGCCAGCCAACGATTTGACCATTCGACAAAGTCTTGGTCTGGAGTTATATATATCAATATATTGTTAATCTGATTCATAATGTCAGACTCAGTTAACGGTTTTGAATGACATTTTATTTTTTTATTCTTTTTGGTGCAATGGTAATAGGTGTAAATAGCAAGTCGGTCCGTTTTTTTATAATACTTGGGTTTTTGGGTACAAGTAATTGCACAACCACATTCTTGACACCTAAACAGTCCCGTTAGGTCAAATGTGTGGCTGTGTGCCACTGGTCTACCAAACTTTCCTAAGGCTTTTTGCACTAAATCAAATTCTTCCTTTGTAATCATCGGCTCGTGTTGACCTTTAATCCAATTTCCAGACCCCTTTGGGTATTCATATTCACCATAATAAAACGGTTTGGTGAGGATGTTATAAAAAGTAGACCTAGAAATAATTTTCCCGTGTTGATTGGTTAGTTTCCAGATTGTTGAAGCTTCTATGTATACTTGTGATGCCTGTTTGCCTTTTAATACTTCGGTCATACATCTCTTTACCAAATCAAAACGCTCCTCATCCTTAACAATTATTTTGAATCCTTTTTTTAGGTCAGGAGTATTTTTATATCCTAAGGTTGCAGATGATGGCATCCAACCCATATTTGCTTTTGTTGCCATTCCTCTTTTTGCATTTACTCCTTTATCATCAGATTCCTTTTTTGACATCATAAAAACCATACTCATCCAGCTTTTATCATCTGGTGTATTTCTGTAAATCTTTCCTGGTTTATATATCTCTACAATTTGTTTCAAGTCCATCATATAAATTACCTTGCCCCCATCAAGTGAATTTCTGGCAATACGAGATTCGTCCCAAACAACTATTCCTTGGGCTTCACCATTCTCTATTCTTGTTAACATTTCATTGAAACATTTCCTGCCAATAACGTGAGCGCTTCCTGACTCCTTATATGTTTGGATGACATCAAGGTTATTTTCCTTAACAACCTTTTCCAATTCAACTTCCTGTGAGTCAAGGGATAAAACTTGTCTATCCTCTTGCTCGGATGACTTCCTGCAATATACAAAAACTTTATTCATATTTTTTCTCCATAAAACTTAAATGACCGTTCTGGTGCAACCAATCAAGAATCGCTTCCGATTGTCCAAAACGGTCATTAAAAGAGACGATTCCTACACTGATTGGTTGCATAATAATTATACTATTTTTGGTCTTGTTTTGCACTACTTTTGTCATTTTTGGTGGTGATTAAATAACGTAAATTAAGGAAAGCTTTTGCTCTGATTTCGGCTTCATTAAATTCCAAAAGTACCCCAAATTTGTTTTGGTATATTTCTTGAAATTCAATAACGGCTTCCTTGGGGAGGTTCATTTTTTGGGCACTATGAACCAATAAGTTTTAGTATTTTCGTCAAACCCTATACTTTTTTCTTCTACCAATACTTTTATTGCACTTTTGATAGTCCCTTCTTTTAGCCAAGTGTTCTCTTTGGCAACAAGTTCGATAATCTCAACCTGTTTTTTGTTTGGTTCTTTTTGGAGAGCATTTATAATTGATTGTTTTGCTTTATCAATTTTGGAAACAATAGTTTTTGCTTCTACATATCCACCAAAACTATATGTTGTTTTATTTTCTTCAAAATTCACTTCGACCATAAAATCTGGACTGCTTTGGGCAGAACGCATAAGAGGATTGGATATTTTTATCTTCCCAGCGACAGTTCTTTGGACAGTAATAAGTGAATCTGACATTGCTGTGATATCACTTGAACCTCTAACTCTATCCTGTGCCGACCTTGGGATTGCTCCCTCTTTCCCCATATGGTGAATAAAAATTATCGTACAACCTATTTCTTGAAGCTTCTTAAACTTATTATGTATTTGGGAAATTGTTTGTGAACTGTTTTCTTCCCCAGTAAAAAATCTTCTAAAACTATCAAAAATAATATAATTTACCCCTTCATCCTCAACCTGTTGTTTTAATCTTTGAAAACAAAGCTCATTATCCAGAAATATGTCACTGCTGTCGGTGTAAATAATTGGTAAATCTTTTTCACCAGTTAATGCTAATAATCTGTTTTTTGTAGTTCGTGGGTTATCTTCTTTGCTTATTAAGAAAACCTTTCCTTGTACGGTATCAAAATTATTTAGGAATGAATTGCCAGAGGCTAGAGAGATTGCCAATAGGAGAGATATATAGCTTTTTCCAGATTTTGGTGCACCAGCAATACAAGTTATTCCATTTTTCGGAATCAGTTTTTCCACCGCCCATTCATCTTTACCAAAATCCTTATTTATTAGTTCATTAAAAGTCAAAAAGTTACTACTATATATATTCTGACTTTCTGACTTATTTGATAATTCTTCTTTTTTAATACTTTCAAAACAACTTATTAGCTCCCTCATTCCTAAAGGAGGGTCGTTGTTAGTTAGGTTGTATGCCTGAATAAATTGCCAACAAATATCATCCCATTGGTGTGGTGGATAATGTGAAAGTAATGAGCCTATGACTCTTGTCGTAGTGTCATTTCTGGTTCCAAGTTGGTTTGTTTCTTGGTTAAATGGTTTATTGTCTTCCTTAATTGGATTTATGATAAAAAACTTTGGCGGTAATTCATCCAGTGTTGTCGTTGGTGTTAATTCGCGAATCCATTGATATTGCCCATCTGGTACCTTTTGTTCATTGAAATGAGTACTAGGAGGCACAATTACATATCCACCATCACCTCGTATATCCATATCTTTTCCGTTGTATTTAACGGAATTCCTAATTGTGATATTTGGGTATTTGAAAAATAAATGAAAATGATTTGGCGATGTCTGGGATATGGCTACATTTAGTTTTTCAAGTTCTTCTGGAACTGATTCTCCGTCAAAGTCCAATGCAACTATTCCACTAATTTTCCCAGTTATCAGACCAATGTTTGCATTTGAATTATTGTTCCACCATTGGTTTATTTCAGCCTCGGTTGGCAATACCTCTTGATATTTTTTCCAACTTGGAAGAGCTGATACTTTTCCGTTTGTAGGTATTATTGAATAGCCCATTTTTAGGTATTCCAGTGCCCATTCTCGGTTGCTTTTTTGTGGGGTTGTCAGTGGCATATTTATATTTATTTGGATATTAAATACCTATGCTATGAATAAAGTCGTGTTTTAACCTCTTTCAAACTTTGAAAGTATTCCATTGGTGAAACTGTTAAAGTTCTGTCCCAAAAAGATGAAACAATCCCTTGAAGTTGTTCCGAATCCACAAAAATAAATTCGCTTTCTTTGGGATTTGATTTATCGACCTCTTGCATTGGGAGAAATATGTTTATTACTCCAGCTAGTGCAAGTGAATTAGTTTTATATAAATTCTTATTTACCATAATCAATGGTAGTAAGAATGTCCGTTACTTTGGGTTGAAAAAGCGTTACAAATCCGTTACTTTTGGTCTGTCATTATCAGTCCAATTTTATTTCTTGTTAGTATCATTGATTTGATGGAATCCATATTGACCCCAACTTCTTCCAATAATTTACACATACCATTTTTTACTTTTCTCAGGTTGCTATTCATTTTTTCTGTGTCTGACTCGTCTGGAACAATATCTAATTCTTGGTATATTTTCTTAAATGTCACCAGACCTATGTTTCCCATAAGAATTGAGAGTAGCCTGACAGATTTTTGATAGGTTCGAATGTCAATTTTCTTATTATTTTGAAAGCTCAAAACCCCATTTTTCAGGTCAAGAACGATGTCATTCTTGGACAATACTTTACCATTAAAACTAGAGAATCCCACAAAACTAGATTCAAAACTTGTTTCGTTTATAAACTCTGAAAGTTTTGTACCGTCAATGTCTAAGGTGTATAAGTCGGATTTTCCACTACCAAAATCACCTGTATATGATTTGTCTTTTTCCACTAAATAGCAATTTATAATTTTATTAGTTTTTAGGAAATCCAAGATTTTTGTCAAGTCAGTGTCACTTTTTATGTTATTTATTCTCGTGAAAAATTCATCGCTGGTTATTTCTATCTTGTCAGCACTAAAAGATGAGTAATCAAATGTATTTTTAATCAGTTTAGCCACATCAAATACAATTCGCTTAAATGGCTCATTCTTATTTATATCCATATGTTACCGCAATTATACGACTTTTTAGTTATGAGTGTTTTATACTAAATATAGTTGAAAGATATGTTTTTGTAGACAATTCAAACTATTTCCGGTAAATAAAAATCAAAATTATAGAATAGTTAGGCAAATTATGAATTATTTCTGGGATAATTTCCAAAACCATTTGGCAACAATCTCCAACCCCTCTCTTAATAAATCTGCGATATTACCCAAGACAAAAGTTATATTGCTCCACCAACTACGGTAGACGTACTCGGTTTTTATTTCTGCCGGTTTTTCAATGATTTTATAATTATCCTTTCCAAATTTTTCTTTTAGAACTATATTTTTCCCAAAAGGTAACCTAACTCCAACAAGTGTTCGACCTGGAATTGGAGCTTCAATTTTTACCGACCCTGTCGGAGATGCCAAAGCCATTGCAATAGTTGAATCAATTTTTTCAATTTTCTTGATATTTGTACCAAGAGCAACTTCAAGACAAAACTCAACCTCATTTTCTAAAACATTTATTTCAACAACTCGATTATGAATTCCAAAACTTTCCAGTGTTTGTTCAATCATTAAAGCATTTGCCTTGACTTCGTTTTCGTGATTATTTTTTAGTTTTGTTTTCATACACAAGGATATTACATTTTTAATAATTTGCCGAATTTACTCATATTGACCGTAACACATATCGTATGAAGCATAATGCATTTGTTCTTGAACATAGAACTCACAACCTTCTCTAAAAGATAATGATTTTCCACCATCACAACCAGATGGGTTTGACAGACTTTTTTGCTTTGCCCAATTATAACCAGCCTGATGACCAGAACAGTCACCAGTACAAACCCAAGGTTCTGGAGCAGGAACAACGTAACATTTAGATAATGTTTTTACTGGAGTGGAACTTTCAAATCCACCTTCCTGATTACTAGTAAAAATTAGTAAAAGAGAAAATAAGACAAAAAATATACCTACGATAATAAATATCCTTTTGAAGTTAATTTTGCGAAACATAGTTTATAACCATAACTTGTAGTTAATGAAAATATACCATTTAACGGTTCAAAACATAACCACCAGTTAATAAACTTATTTCGGCAAGATTGGTAACTTGTTGTGTGGAAGACAGAAAAATAACTAATAAAGATTTACAATTCGGAAGAAAACTTCAACGAGTCAGGAAGAAAACTGGATTAACCCAAGAGAAACTGGCTGATGCCACGAGATTAAGTACAACTTTCATTGGATTAATTGAAACAGGAAGACGAAAACCAAGTTTGAAAACATTGCAAAAAATAGCTTCGGCGTTGAATGTAAGCATTAAAGAATTGTTCTAATCTCCAAACAAATTTTTCCAACGGAAAGACATATCATAACTTCTAGTTTATAATCGGATGTATATAGTTGGGTATATATAAATATGGATATAAATAAAAAAGATTTGACTGAACAAGATATTTGTACGAAATACATTGTACCTGCATTAGAAACAGCAGGTTGGAATATAAAAAATCAAGTAAGGGAACAGGTTACTTTCACCAAAGGAAGGATAATTGTCAAAGGCAAAACTATTTCAAGAGGTGAGCCAAAACGCGCTGATTTTATACTTTACTGCAAACCTAATCAGCCAATTGCCATTATTGAAGCCAAGGATAACAACAAATCATTGGGTGGAGGTATGCAACAAGCCTTAGATTATGCTGATATATTAGAGATTCCATTTGTTTTTTCCTCTAATGGTGACGGCTTTTTAGAACACGATAAAACAATTATTAATGGACAAGTTGAAAAAGAGTTAAGCCTCGAATCGTTTCCATCTCCCGAAGAACTATACAATCGGTATTTAGTCAGTAAAGGACTTACTCCAGAACAAGAAAAAGTGGTTGCACAGGATTATTATTACGACTCCCAAGGCAAAACACCCAGATATTATCAACAAATAGCTATCAATAAAACAGTTGAAGCGGTATCAAAAGGTCAAGACCGTGTCTTGTTGGTTATGGCAACAGGAACAGGGAAGACATATGTAGCTTTCCAAACAATTTGGAAATTGTGGAAATCAGGACTAAAGAAAAGAATTTTATTTTTAGCTGACAGAAACATTTTAGTTGACCAAGCCAAAACTAATGACTTTAAGTATTTTGGTGACAAAATGACCAAAATAACTAATCGACAAATTGACAAATCCTATGAAATTTATTTGTCACTTTATCAAGCAGTTACTGGAACCGAAGATATAAAAAATATATATCGTCAATTTTCACCAGATTTTTTTGACTTAATTGTCATTGATGAATGTCATCGCGGTAGTGCACCAGCAGATTCTAGTTGGCACGAAATACTTCAATACTTTACATCTGCAACCCATATTGGTTTAACTGCAACTCCCAAAGAAACCAAGGAAGTTTCAAACATTGAGTACTTTGGTGACCCAATTTATACCTATTCATTGAAACAGGGAATTGAGGATGGATTTTTGGCTCCATATAAAGTTGTCCGCATTACTTTAGACAAAGACCAAGGTTGGCGACCAGAAGTTGGGACTGTTGATACGGAAGGAAACGAAGTACCAGATGAAATTTATTCTGGCGCTGATTTTGATAGAAAAGTAATTTTGGATGAGCGAACTAAATTGGTAGCCAAAAAAATTAGTGACTTTCTCAAAGAAACCAATCGTTTCGATAAAACAATTGTTTTTTGTATTGATATTGACCACGCTGAGAGAATGAGGCAATGCCTCGTTAATGAAAATAGTGATTTGGTAAATAGTCATCCCAAATACATAATGAGAATTACTGGTGATAACGATATTGGCAAAGCTGAATTGGACAACTTTATTGACCCTGAAAGTCGTTTTCCTGTTATCGTCACCACCTCAAAATTACTTACGACAGGTGTTGATGCCCAAACTTGCAAATTGATTGTTTTGGACTCCAATATCAAATCGATGACCGAATTCAAGCAAATTATCGGACGCGGGACTAGGGTTCGAGAAGATTATGACAAATTCTTTTTTACAATAATGGATTTTAGGGATGTCACTGATAAGTTTGCTGATAAAGATTTTGACGGTCCACCAATTCAAATTTATGAACCACAAGGTGATGACCCAGTCGCACCACCTGAAATTACTGATGAAGAAACAAATGAAGATACTACTGGTATTGAATCTGACCCAATTGAAACAGTTGTTTCAAAAGGTGGAGTACTTGTTGATTTTCCACCAAAACAAAAAAAGATAACAATCAGAGGGGTGGAAGTAAAAGTAATAAATGAGAGGGTTCAATATATTGATGGAAACGGAAAACTAATTACTGAATCTCTAAAAGATTTCACTAGAAAAAATGTTCGTCAGGAATATGCCTCGCTAAACGACTTTATTCAGAAATGGAATTCGACTGATAGTAAAAAGGCAATTATTGCTGAACTTGAACAACAAGGAGTTTTGTTTGATGAACTAAACCACGAAATTGGCAAAGACCTCGACCCATTGGATTTAATTTGTCATATTGTTTTTGATAAGCCACCTTTAACCAGAAAAGAACGAGCAGAAAATGTTAAAAAAAGAAACTATTTCACCAAATATGGTGACAAAGCAAAGGCAGTATTAAATGCCTTGCTTGATAAATATGCCGATGAAGGCATTCAACATATCGAAGATTTATATATCCTTCGGGTCGACCCATTCCGACAGTTTGGCACACCCTCGGAAATTATCGACGATTATTTTGGCGGTAAAGATAAATATATGGAAGCTTTAACCGACCTAGAAAAATACTTATATATGCAACCAACTGGAGGAATAAACAATGTCGCTATCAGCCACAATTAAATCAATCCAAGATATTATGAGAAAGGATACGGGTGTCGATGGTGATGCTCAAAGAATTTCTCAATTAGGATGGATGATTTTCCTTAAAATCTTTGACGATAGTGAGAAAGAGCAAGGATTGATGAATCCTAATTACAAGTCAATAATTCCAACTCATTTGCAGTGGCGTAACTGGGCTGAAAATGATGAGGGAATTACGGGGGATGAGTTAGTCGATTTCGTCAATAATAAGCTATTCAAGGGGCTAAAAGAGCTTCCTGTTACTGAAGGAAGTGACCCTCGCAATCAAATTGTTCGAGAAGTGTTTGGTGATGCCTACAATTATATGAAATCGGGCACACTTATTCGCCAAGTCATCAACAAATTAGATGAAATTGACTTCAATAAAATGTCGGAAAGACATTTAATGAATGATGTTTATGAACAAATTCTAAAAGACCTCCAAAGTGCTGGAAACGCGGGAGAGTATTACACACCAAGAGCAGTCACTCAATTTTTAGTTGAAATGGTTGACCCAAAACTTGGTGAAAAGATTCTTGACCCTGCTTGTGGAACTGGTGGATTTTTAATTTCTACCTTGGAATACATTCGAAGCAAAGATGTTAAAACTGCTCAGGACGAAGAAGTATTAAAGGAAAGCATTCACGGTATTGAGAAAAAACCAATGCCACATTTGCTTTGTACGACCAATATGATTCTTCACGGAATTGACGTGCCAAGTAATATCCGACACGACAATTCATTAACTCGACCAATTCGTGATTATTCTGAAAAAGACCGAGTAAATGTCATTATCACCAATCCACCTTTTGGTGGGATTGAAGAAGATGGAATTGAAACAAATTTCCCAAAAAACTTTCAGACAAAAGAAACGGCAGATTTGTTTTTGGTTTTAATTTTGCAATTACTTAAAGAAGGCGGAAGAGCAGGTCTAGTTTTGCCCGACGGCACGCTGTTTGGTGAAGGTATTAAAACAAAAATTAAAGAAAAACTTTTAGAAGAATGTAACCTTCACACAATTGTTCGGTTGCCCAATGGTGTTTTTGCTCCATATACAGGTATTACAACGAACCTTTTATTTTTTACAAAAGGTGAACCAACTAAAGAAGTTTGGTATTTTGAACATCCATATCCTGATGGTACAAAAAGCTATAACAAAACTAAGCCAATCAATATCAAGGAATTCGATTTAGAAAAAGAGTGGTGGAATAACAGAGTTGAAAATGAACACGCTTGGAAAGTTTCAATTGAAGATATAAAAACAAGAAACTACAATCTAGATATTAAAAATCCCAAGAAAGTTGATACAAGTGCTAATTTGTCTTCGTTGGAACTGGTTGAAGAACTTAAAAAATCTACAATTAAACTCCAGGAAAATCTAGAAATTATCAGCAAAGAAATTTATGCCAATCGTTAAAATTAGTGATTTTCTGACAAGAGTAAAAAAACCAATTGACATCAAGGATGATGAACGCTACAAGAGAATCACTATTAAAATCAATCATTTGGGGGTATTACTCCGTGATATTCAAGAAGGTCATTTAATTGGAACCAAAAAACAATTTGTCGTAAGCAAAGGGCAGTTTATTCTTTCAAAAATAGATGCGATGAATGGGGCTTTTGGTATAGTAAGTGACGATTTGGATAATGCAATAATTACTGGTAATTTTTGGACTTTTGATTTTGACGACAATAAAGTTAATTTAGATTGGTTTAATCTTTTCACTTCGTCAAATGAGTTTGTAGAAATATGTAGAAAAGCCAGTTCGGGAACAACGCACCGAAAATACTTAGACGAGAAGAAATTCAATAATTACGAACTTGAACTTCCAGATAAAAAATCACAGGCTGAAGTTGTTAAAAAAATTAAAGCTATTGTGGTGTACCAGGGACAGATAAAAAATGAAATAGAAAGTCAAGTTCAAGCTATTTCTGCACTTAAACAATCAATACTTCAAGATGCCATCAAAGGGAAACTTATTCCACAAGACCCAAACGACGAATCTGCTGAAAAACTTTTAGATAAAATTAAAATAGAAAAAGAAAAACTAATCAATGAGGGGAAGATAAAGAAAGAAAATTTATTATCTTTCGTTTTAGAAAAGGAAATTCCGTTTGAATTACCAAAAGGTTGGAAATGGAGTAGGGCAGAGAACTTTTGCACACAAATCACCGATGGGACTCATCATACACCGACATATGTTCAATCAGGTATACCTTTTCTCTCAGTTAAAGATTTAACAGGTGGAAAACTAGAGTTCAATAATAGTAAATTTATTGCCGAAGCAGAACATTTAGAACTTTCGAAAAGATGTCATCCGGAATTTAATAACATTTTATTGACGAAGGTCGGAACTACTGGGATTGCTCGCATAGTTGATACCAAGGAAGAATTTAGCATTTTTGTTAGCTTGTCTCTGCTTAAATTTAATGCCGATTTTATAGACCCTCACTATTTAGAGTTGTGTATAAATTCTCCGTATGTAAGGAAGCTTTCCAAAGATGGAACAGAAGGAATTGGCAACAAAAATTTAGTTTTAAGAAAAATAAAATCATTTTTAATACCAATACCCCCAATAAATGAGCAGAAAAGAATTGTAGAAAAAGTTCATTCTTTGATGAAAATTTGTGACGAACAAGAAAAAAATATCAACGAAGCCAAAGAAAATATAAATAAATTAAATCAATCAATTTTGAGGGAGATGTTTGTATGAAATGTTGCCAGTGTAATAATCAAGCAGTAATAAAATATGATTTTGGAGCACTTTGTATAAACTGCAACCTAAAGTATCAACAGACTGTTGATATGCAAATTGCGAGAGACGAAAGACATATAAACTTCTTGATGGATGAAATGGAAGCGATTTCTGGAGTAAAACTTGGTGGCGGGAGATATCCCACGAGAACACCAAATATATATACTGGAAATATAAATTTTAAGCCGATAACCCTAAATGGAAGCGTAATTGGGAGTATTAATCAAGGGACGATAAACGGGTTAAATGTAAATTTATCAAACATTAGCATAGGAAACCCAGAGCTTGCCCAAAAAGTTAGAGAGTTTACAGAGGCAGTTATCGCCGATAAAACTGTAAACGATGAGGCGAAAAAAGAAACAGTAGATAGTTTGAAATACCTTTCCGAGCAAATTAGTAATCAAAATAAAAATCCAACCATAATAAAAACGGTAGTATTATCCGTAGCTAAGATAGTTGAGGTATCTGCGAACCTTGCATCTTTATGGGCGATATTGTCACCATTTTTTGTTCATTAAGAATATGGCATTACTACCAACTTTGAGAAGTAAAAAGTTTACTGTTTCAATTGAAGTCGGTGGAGTAAGACATAAGATATTTCAAATAATTTTTCAAGTTGGGAAAGATAGTGGAAACACATATCTTATGATTAATTTCCCATACTTTTCTGAGTCAAAAGGTTTGTTAAGTAGAGCAACATTTCCAGCAAATACTAAAACGTGTCCATCAATTTCATTGATTCCAGAAGGAAAAGTAACCTCACATTTAGTAAAGTACTCCCATCCATTAGACGGTAATGCTCATTTTTCAGGAGATGGTAAAATTTATACCGTTTTAAGGAACAAATCTAGAAGATTAGATGTAACACATAATCATATGTTTACTATTCAAATACAGAATCTTAATGCTTTTGCTATCAAGGATGACGAAAAAAAATTAACTATAACTAAAACAGATGTTGATTTCAAATTTATTGACCAAGAACCACCTGCAATTAAATTTATTGGTAGATGGGCTAAAGTTACGGATATTAAAGGGACAATGAATCCAGGTCAGCCACAGCCTCAATTTGCTTTTCGAGATAACGGCGAAACTGGTTTCATTTTGAGTCCACCCGAAGAATCGTTGATTTCTGATTTTGTTTTACTATTAAGTTGTAAAGGAATCTCTTCCCTAGACCCAAATAGGAAGTCGGTTTTTTCATTTATTGGTGGGTTTAACGAAGAAGTTGGTAATATAACAAAAGATGCAACTTTTTTAACCTGTATTTATCCTTCTGAAGATTTTGAAAATTTACAAAAAACTATCGGTTCCGTTGACTTCGAAAGCAAAAAATACAAAAACTCCTAAGTGGGATTATTATATATACCCTTTACCCTAACTTCTGGGAGGTCGATACCCTTTGACCCCACCCCCCCTCGCTTCAACACCACCTAGGGTGGACTCAAAAAATAAACAATAGGATAGAATAGGGGTGTGAACAGATATAAGTTAAAAGCAATTATTAAAAAGTATTGGCTTGATTTGAAGTCTGTATTTATCCATCCAGATATTGCCGATGACCCATCATACTTTGATGCAGTAGATTTTATTAAAGGGAAGTCATATATAACCTACAATCAATTACAGAAAGGTCTAAACATTGGCTATGCCAGAACCGCACATATTTTGGAGCTACTCGAAACTAACCATAAAATTGGGGTTAAAAAAGAGGGAAGAGAAAAAAGAAAAGTTAAAATATAAAAGATGAAACAAACACTACATTTTCAATCAGAACAAGAATTTCAAAATTTTGTTGGTCAATTATTTTCAGCAGAGTTTCCAAATTTTCAAGCTATCGAAGGAGCGGGAGGCGATGGAGGATTCGATGGTTTAGACGGAAATACGGTGTATCAAGTATTTTTTCCAGACCTAAAAAATCGAAATCATAGAAAATACAAAGGAAAAATTGATAATGATTTACCAAAGGCTATAAAAACTGCTGAACAACTAGATATTAACTTAGTGCGTTGGGTACTAATTGTGCCAGAAGATTTGAGATTTGAAACGATTGGTTATCTAAGTCAAAAAAGCAAAGAAAACGGTATTGTTTGTTTGGCTTGGGGAGCTACCAAATTAAATGAACTAATAAACAAACACCCCCACATCAGAAATTCCTTTCCTGGAATTTTTTTACCAGATGTTAGAACTGATATTGGAGAAGTAAAAATTAGTATTGATAATCTTTCACGACCAAAAACTTTGACAAACGTTGACATAGTTACTGATAAAGATTTTCAGAACATAAAAAATCAAATTACTGAGGAATTTCATCAAAAGGCTAAGGGGGCTAGCATTAGGTTTGGAGATTCAAGCGCAACACAGGCATCAAGTGTGATATATCAAAAAGAAGCAAACACAAAAATGGATGAACTTAGAATTAAAAAAGAAAGAAGCGATAAAGCATTTGAATTAGAAAAACAGGATATAGAAGCAGCATATGACAAAATTCTTCAAACTGCAAAGGAAGAAATGAATAGAAGAGGGTTGCAGATTTCTGGTATTGCCAATAAGCGATACTCTGAAATTGAAGACCAAAAAAACCGAGAAATCGGAAAACTTAAACTAAAATACGGTAAAGATGGTGATTAAATCACCTCTTTTTCATCTTTAATACCCACACACAGCAGTCCTGATTGAGTCCAAGACGGGGAGCCAAATTGATATAATCAACTTATGTCTAAGAATCCTATTATTAATGCCCTTAGCGCTTCAGCGTACATCATCCTCATTGTCGCTATTATGACCTTCGTGACTCAACCACTGAAGAACAAACCCGATACTTTTTTTGCTCCCATCACGTTTTTATCAGTGCTTACCCTATCGGTTGCAGTAATGGCATACCTGTTTTTTTATCAACCTCTTCAGCTCTTTATTGAAGGCAAGAAAAAAGAGGCGGTAAACCTATTTGTTAAAACTGTAGGTATCTTTGCGGCCATCACGGCTGTGACTTTGGTTCTGCTTTTTTCCGGACTTATTTAAATTGTTCTAAAATCGTTCCAGAGTTCGAGCACCGCATTTAGGACATATTTAATTTTTTTGTTTCATACGTTTTAGGTATTAACACGTTTTAAAGATTAATAAGGAATAAATATTTGTTTTATAGTGTATTATTTAATAGTTATTTGATTGAAATAATGGTTATTTTGGTATGAAAAATTTAGAAAAAATTTCAGAAAAACTGACTACTTTGATAGGAACACCATTGTCAATAATTGTTCATACAGTATTGTTTGTAAGTATTTTTGCTTTAAAGTTGGTGGGGTTTGCATTTGACGATATCTTGTTAATTTTGACTACAGTATTGTCTTTAGAGGCGATTTATTTGGCGATATTTATTCAAATGACAGTGAACAAAACAACAAAAAGTTTAAAGGAAGTGGAAAGGGATATTGATGATATACAGGAAGATGTTGAAGATTTGGGATCTGATGTTAAGGAAATTTCTGATGATCACACGGAAGATGAGCAAGAAGAGAGTGAGGTATTGTTGGCGATAAAAGATATTGAAAAGAGACTGGAAAAATTATACAAAGATGTGATTGAAATGAACAGGAAAAACGGAATTTAAGGCTATTTGTATTTTTTATTTCAAAATTTTATTGAGGAGGTCTTCTTGAACCGCTTCAAATTGCGTAATGAAGTATGCGGAGTTGGGATAGGTAGGGGAGAATGAAAATTTGGAGATAGTTTTAGCAGTGATGTAAAAGGGAATGTTAGAAAAATCGCCTAAGTTGAAGGTAATAACTTAAATAATTGTTCTAAAATCGTTCCAGAGTTCGAGCAAAATAACGTGAACATTTTTTTTGGGTATAATTAAGTATGATTAAACAATTTTTTGTTTCTCTTCTAGCCTTTTTGTTAATTGATGGAATTTGGTTGACGGTAGTGGCCAAAAATTTTTATGCCAAATATTTAGGGTATTTGATGTCTAAAACTCCCAATTTAGCTGCAGCTGGAATATTTTATTTAATTTATATTTTAGGAATGGTGGTTCTTGTTATTTCTCCAGCCCTTCAAAAAGGATCGATTATAACGGCTATTTTAACGGGAGCTTTATTTGGATTATGTGGCTATGCTACCTACGATCTAACCAATTTGGCCACTATTAAAGATTGGCCAATATTAGTAACTATTGTTGATCTAATTTGGGGAACATTTCTTTCGGGAGCTGTGGCTGGTATAAGTTATTGGATTTTAACCAAATGGTTTTCCTAAATAGCGCTATTTTAATTTGGATCTACATGACAGTGTGGTATTTGGTCTCTATTGTAAAAAAACGAAATGATATTGTCGATACTGCCTGGGGAATAGGTTTTATTTTTGTGACAATATTTAATTTAATATTCAGTCCCGGTATTAAATTAATAATCTCTTTAGTACTAATCTTGGTCTGGGGAACAAGGTTAGCATTTCATATTTACAATCGTAATAATAACAAGAAAGAAGATTACCGTTACGAACAATGGAAAAATAATGCCTACTTAAAAGTATTTATAACTCAGGGATTTTTTATGTGGCTAATCTGCTGGCCGATCTTATTTTCTTCCGGGTCTTTTAATTTGTTTAATTATCTGGGAATAATGATTTGGATTATCGGTTTTTATTTCGAGGCGACAGCTGACACGCAGTTAAAAGAATTTATCCGGAACCCGGAAAATAAAGGCAGAATAATGCAAGGTGGCCTTTGGGCATATAGCCGACATCCAAATTATTTTGGAGAAGTCACCATGTGGTGGGGGATTTGGCTTCTTAATTTTGGTTCTAATTGGTGGACCATGGTTGGTCCTTTAACGATTACTTTTTTGATTTTGAAAGTATCAGGGGTGCCATTGCTCGAGAAAAAATACGAAGGAAATAAAGAATTTGAAGATTATAAAAAAAGAGTTTCAGTTTTTATTCCATGGTGGTCTAAAAAGTAGTTTCTTACCCATTTTTCAATCCGAGTACCATCCCAACGGGAGAGCAAAGTAAACCTAAAGGGGTTTTGTTTGTCAATTGAGGCATTCTTTCATACTCAAAAGAAATGGTATAATTTTTTATATCAGTTTTAATAGAAATTTATGTCTATAAAAAGGTCATTTTTAGAGAGTAAATGGTATTATCGGATAGCTAGGGTGATATTTCTTTGGGTACCTCCCGTTCTGGTTGTAGTTGGTATTATTTTGGTGATTATTTCAAATATGAGCGGTAAATCTCTAGAGGATATTACTGTGGTTTTACAAAGTAACCGCTCTATTATTATTTATACCTTGATAGGGCTCTTTGCTTACCTTTTGATTTTAAAAGGGATTTGGAGAGGTTTTCTTTACATTGTCTTTGGCGGAGTGGAAGACGATACAAAGCCAAAAGTAATTGCTGTCGCGCCGCCAGTTGGCCAGGTTAGCCAACCGATGGTCGCTCAAGATGGCTCGGCGGCGATGGTTAATTATCTCAAGCAAGCTGAGCAAAAACGTAGTGAGGGAGTAACCTGGATTATTCTAATAATCATAGTTATTTGGATTGCTTATTATTATAGTAGTACGCCTTCGTCATATACTACCGGAGGGGGTAGTAAAACCAAAACCAGTACCAGCACTTGTATCCCTACTGGCTGTGGTTCTAATTGGCACTGCAGTGGGAGTTATTATTCTTCCAGTGGGGCGCAAAAAAGCATAAGCGGTTGCTATGCAAATAAGACGTCAGTTACCTCACTTAATAGCTGGTCCGGTATTTGTCGTCAGTGTCCCTAATTAATGGATTAAAGTTTAGAATATAATGAAAGCTAAAATTGTGAGCAAAATATCCGGCTGGATTATTGTGATTTTAGTTATCTTGGGAATCTTTGTTTATTTTTTTTCTAATTTAAATCCTAAGGTTGTTGATCCCAACATTATTACCATAACGGAAGGGACACAAGGTTTTAAAGACAATATTAGAATTGGTGTTGCCAACATTCAGAACGGCTTGGGTGTTATATACCTAGCTTCCCAAGCCAATAGTATTAATAAAGATATAAATACCGGAGATAATTTTGATTTTCAGAATTATCACATTCAGGTTATTGAGGTTAAGGAAAATACTAAAATTTTGCCCGCGGGCCTTACGGGTGGGAGTAATGGGTCGGTCACTCTGAAAATAACAGAGAAATAGTTATACAAGGCTTTGCTTTAGCAGAATATAATTAAAACATGGAAATTTCAATCTATCTGGCTAGATTTTGGGGTAGTCTTTTTATAATTCTTGGTCTAATGTCTGTTGGGGCAAAGCTTTTGGGGCGGATTATAGAATATACAGAAAATAAAACTATTACCATTTCAACGGGGTATATTACCTTTCTTTTGGGATTAGTTACTGTAACATTGCACAATATTTGGACGATTGACTGGAGGGTGGCTATCACCATTTTGGGATGGGTTACCTTGTTAAAAGGGATTGAAAAAATTGGATTTCCTGATCGGGTCAATAAGAAAGCTCAGATGTTCAAAGGGGGGCAGGTATTTTGGGGATTCGTGATTTTTCTAATTGGAGTGGGTTATTTTTGCATAAGTCTAAAACTTCGATAAAATACTATCATATATGTGGACTTGTTTAAGATGTGACAGAATTTTTGAAAAAGTAGAACAGATTCATAGTTGTCAAAAGGTTCCCCTGGAACAGCATTTCAAAAATAAAGAAAAAGCAAAAGAGTTGTTTAATCATCTGGTAAAACGAATTGAGGGTGAAATTGGTAAGTGTCAAATAATTTCCCTACCGTGTTGTGTTCATTTGTTTGGTAACTATGATTTTTTGGCGACTCTTCCTAAGAAAAATAAACTGGAAATTAGGTTTAGTTTAAACAGAGAACTTAATAGTCCCAGATTAAAGCAAAGTGTGCCAGTTTCTTTAAAATATTTTAAAAATTGTATTGATTTACTGACCGGAGACGAGATTAACGAAGAACTTCTTGAGTGGTTGAATGAATCCTATCATTTAAAAGATTAGTTTTGGTTGAATTCGGATTTATTCCAGTAATCAATTACTTTTTTACGCCGCTCTTCTATAGTTAGGGGACTGACTATCCCCGGGCCGCTGATGCAACCACCTTCACAAAAAAGAATATCGAGTAGCCGGAGGTGATCGGAATTGAGAAATCGCTTAATGGCTTCTTCAATATTTTTTCTGCCCGAGACCACTTCAATATCGTCCTCACTTAACAAGTCCCGGACCCCGCTGCTTTGGGCTAATCCACCGGAAACAGGATACAATCGGGTCGTTTTTTCAATTAAATCAAAAGTATTATTTTTATCTGTAGCTTTTGCTTCGATTTTTAAATCAATAAAAATCTGTTGTAAATCTTTATAAGTTACACAGAGAATATTTAATTCAGGATGGTCTTCGGAGGCTTCTAGCCTTTTGACCAGGCATGGTCCAATAAAAATTGGGCGTTTATCGGGAAATTTTTCAATAACTTGGCGGGTAGTGGCGACCATAGGCGAGTCAACATTGGAAGTTAGGTATTTTATGGCTTCAGGAAATTTGGTACGTATTATCCGAACAATATTAGGACATGGGCTGGTGATAAATCGGGTGGTATCGTCTTTTTTTAGAGTAGCGATGACCATTTCATTGGTGTGTTTGGCCCCAACGGAGATCTCAATAACTTGTTGAAAACCGGCTCGTTTTAATTGTCCGACAATTGTTTCCGGATTAAAAATAATCGGAAATGATGGTGCCAACATGGCTACCATTGGTTCACCCTTTTTTAGTAGTTCTGATAAAATTTGACTTTCGTTCATATGGTGGCGGCTATCAGTCCGCCAATTAAAGCCGTGACTAATTGGATGGTTCCCATGCTATTAACCAAGACGGCTGGGATCATCTTTAGTTGAAATAATAATGTAGCACCGGCTATTAGTATTAGTGTTTTAATGATGGCGGCTGCCGGCAATTTTATTTTTGATAAAACTTTTAATTTACTTTGATTAACACTCATATACACCCAATTTCCCAAAGTAATTATTGGCCACAAATACAATAAATAGATAGTAAAAGAACTAAATAATACCCCATGGATTATCACTGCTAAGCTGGGTAGGGCGGCTTTTAGATACCAGTGCCTTGGTTGACTGGTGGCTGCTGTCAGACATAACAATAAATTTACAACTGAACCGATTAAAAGTTGTGGTCCACTCCAAATTAGAGGAATCAAAATTAAAGTTCCGGTTAAAATCAAATTTTTGGTTTTGGTATCTAGAATTGGTTTGACGGCGATTGTTTGTATTCTGTCCATATCCATGGAGTAGTTTAGCAAATTTTCCTCTTGTCTCTAAGGCTCAATAAGATAGAATTATATTAACCTATTTATTAATCAAATTCTTTATGAAACTAGAAAACAAAATCGCTATTGTTACCGGAGCGGCAAGTGGAATTGGCAAAGCTATTGCCGTTTTATATGCCCAAGAAGGCGCTAAAGTGGTGGTCGCGGATATTAATTTGGAGGCGGCCCAGGCGGTGGTGGCCGAAATTATTGCCGGCGAAGGTGTGGCCACGGCGATAGTAGCCAACGTTGCCAAACAAGAGGATGTAGATAATTTAATTGATTCGACTGTTAAAACCTATGGAACACTGGATATTTTAGTTAATAATGCCGGTATTATGGACAATTTTGTTCCAGTGGCGGCACTTACTGATGAACTTTGGGAAAAAGTTATTAGTGTTAATGTGACCGGCCCTATGCGCGCCATTCGTAAAGCTATGCCCATATTTTTAGAAAAAAAGAAGGGGGTAATCATCAATACAGCCTCTATTGGTGGACTTTGTGGTTCCCGTGCCGGTGTGGCTTACACTGCCTCTAAATACGCCGTTATTGGTCTGACTAAAAACATTGGTTTTCAATATGCTCTTTTAGGTATTCGTTGCAATGCCATTGCTCCGGGTG
>Ga0247842_10003698_pt1 | contig 20125 bp, 18 predicted proteins | sample LaCruzMarch2015__3_FD_192411 | JGI IMG/M metagenome (GOLD analysis project Ga0247842, IMG submission 192411) | Freshwater microbial communities from meromictic Lake La Cruz, Castile-La Mancha, Spain - LaCruzMarch2015_19m | ecosystem: Environmental > Aquatic > Freshwater > Lake | place: Spain...
GGAAGGTATCACGCGCCGAATGTCCCACGGCGAGGTAGAGGGTTGACGCACGATAGTCAGCCGCACCATTGATCACGACCCCTGTTACCATGCCATCGGACACAAGCACATCCGTCAACCGCGAGGAATAATGGATCTCGCCGCCCCGGGAGAGGATATGATTCCTGATGTTGCGGACAATCCCGCGCAGGACATCAGTCCCCAGGTGGGGTTTGCGGAGGTATCCGATTTCCCCCGGCGCGCCAAACCTGATGAGGGTATCCAGCACCCTGTTGGCATAAGGCGAATTATTGATTCGCGAGAACAGTTTCCCATCGGAATAGGAACCGGCCCCGCCTTCCCCAAACTGGATATTGGACTCGGGATCCAGCGTCCTGTCCCGGATAAATCCCAGGATGTCGAGATCGCGCTCCTCGATTCTTTTTCCCCGCTCGAAGATCAGGGGTTTAATTCCATGATCGAGAAGCTCGAGCGCGGCGAACATCCCGGCAGGACCAAAGCCGATGATGACCGGCCTTTCCGCGGGAATGGCGGCGGTCCTGCCCGGCCTTGCCGCCTCCGCATGAAGGGGGAACCCCTCCTCGTTGGCAAAAGAATCCGGCACCCTGACGACAATGGACACGAGAAAGAAGAACTGCTCTTCATTCGTCGCATCCAATGATTTGCTGAGAATTTTGACAACGCTGAGATCAGGCACACTGAGCTTCAGCTTGGCTGACGCGGCCTTGCCATATTCCTCAAGCCCGTCCCGTTCAACGGCGATTCGCAAATTACTGATGATTAAATCCAAAACATTACCCCTTTGCGGCTTTCGCGAAACCCCCCTAAAAAAACACATCCTCGCTGTCAGGACACAAAGAAATCCCAAGAGTTTTTTAGTCCCCAGTCGCCGCGTCTTCACCTTCACGGCAATGCGCAATAGACATATTCACAGAAATTCCCCTCAAAATATTGGCGGCTCACAACGTGCGGAGGAGTAGGTCCGCGCAGGCAAGGACTCAGGCGCCATGACAGTTCGCACCCCACAAAGCCAGAGACCCCAATCCAGGCCGGCAGAAATAGCCATCGATTTTGCCCGCTCCGGGGTAAATCCGAACAAGGGCTCACACTGCCGGTGCATCACCGTTTCGGTTTTTCAGGGGCGTCAAATGTGGAGCCGAAGTGCGAAAGGAAGAACATTTTCCCGCCCGTCCACCACCCGGCCTCCGGCTTCACCAGCATCGGGCGCAGGCAGGTTGCCATCTGGAGGGTCACCAGTGCCAGAATAAAGAACCATGTCTTGATCCCCGTGGCCTGGCGGAACAGCACATGCCGCTGCAGCTTCGCAATGAACCCAACGGCAAACGAGGCCGCCACGGCCCAGATAAACACCACCAGCATGGTCAGGAACGGCACGCTTTCCGTCGACACGGAAAACAACCATGCCACCGGCGCCAACCCCACCAGGATCAACCCCAGCAGGGCCAGGCAGGACGCACCCAGCACAAAAGCCCGTGCAAACGTCAGCGGCGCCCCGCCGACGCAGGCAAAGACATAAAGCGCCGGATAGCACAACAGCAACGCGCACACTGCCGTCAACGGCACCTTCACCATATCCATCAGGGCAACCGGCCACCCCCCGAATAACCCCATTGCCAGGCCAAACAACGCATGGAACACCACGGCGGCAGCGAGCAACACCGCGCCGCCCCCGAGCGCGTTCTTCCCGCTGGCAATCACCTCCACGACAGCCTCGGGGGATTTCAGCAGCGCCGTGACAATGTTTTCCGGTTTCGGCACGTGATCACCATTCAAAGGCGGCGGTATCGGACTTCCTGAACTCATCATCGAATCTTCATTCATGGTCGGCTCTCCCTTTTATTTGGAACCCGTAAGCAGGTACGGCAACACTTCCCTAAACACAAATTCATAGAAATTCCGCTCCAGGCAATCCGGCCTCATCCAGGCAACCGGATAGAACGGACTCCCCACAAATGGCCGGAGGATCCAGGACATCTGGCATCCGACAAACGCAAAGGCCACCACCCACAGCACAAACAACGAACCCGCAGGGCATCGCGGCAGCACCACCCGGCGCAACCCCTTCAACAGGGCCATATTGCCGCCAAACCCGGCCAGGGACAGAATGACAATGTGCGTCAGGAGAATCGAATTGTGGGCATAACGCAGCTCATCATGCGAGCCCGAACCGGGAACCCCGGACAAAAGGAAAAACAACGCCACCGGCGCCAGGCTGATAAGAATCCAGCCACTGATTGTCATGGCCGCGAATACTGAAAAAACCGTTGCCTTGAAAGACAGCCCCGACCCCAGCAAGCTGGCCGTCATCCAGTTGAACCCGGCAACGAGTATTGTCGTCCCCAGGAAAAGGACCGGCAGTTTGATGGCGACATAGGACACCAGTAGCGGAGAACGCCATCCCGCCAGTACGGCACCGTAGATAGCACAAGCCAGCACGATGAAGGCCGCCAACCCAATCAAGTCGGCCCAGCAAAGCTCCTGATTGCGGACACGCACCCAGAACGCCTCACGATCTTTCAACAACAAAACCGGCAGGGGCATCTTTCCAACAACATGCATTCAGGAACTTTATAAACTTCCCTGAAAGGTTGCAAAGCAATATCCGGAAGTCGCGTAAGAGGTCAGTTACAGGGGGTGCCCCGCCACCTTGCGTGGCGGGAACCGAACATTTTTGCGCCCCGTGGCACAAGGCCACGGGGACGCCCCCCCCTGTAACTGACCCAATACGAAGTCGCGACCCGGCGAGTCCTGCGACAGACGGCCCTTCCCAAGTGCCCGCAGGGAGATTCGTTAGGCACCCCGTCCTAATCGGACTCGAATCGGACGCTTGTTTGGAATTTGCCAAGAGGGTAACGCGTGGTATAGTCCGGCTTTGAAAACCATGAAAACGAATACCATCACATTTCCGACTTTGGGCCTGCTCGCCACCCTCCTCTTGACCTCGGGATGCGGGCGGGACCCCCTCTCCACCAGTATCAAGGCAATTGGCAACGGAGACTTGAAGGGCGCCGAAACGATCCTGATCCAGATCCTGAAACAGGATCCCTCGGACGCCTCGGCCATGATGAACCTGGCCATCATTCACCTTGAAAACGGCAGGACCGATGATGCGCTCGCCGGTTTTTCAAAGGTCGCCGACCTGGCTCCGGAGGATTCCCGGCCCCTCGAGTATATGGCCGCCATTTTGTTGGACAACAACCAGTGGCGCGAGGCGGGCATGGTCCTGAACGATGCGGACCGGCGCAATCCGAACGCTCCCGCGATTCAGGCCGCACTGGCGCTGGTGGATATCAATACGACGAGTGCCGCATCCGCCAGAACGCGCCTGCTCCAGGTTCTCGCCCGGAATCCCGCCTACCCGCCCGCCCTATTCAACCTGGCCGTGATTGAGCGGGACTGGTTGAAAAACCCTGCCGAGGGACGGAAATACTTTCAGCGTTATCTCGTGGTCGCCCCCACGGATTCCCATGCCGTAATCGCCCGCTCCGCCATGGCAGCCAAAACGGCAGTGCCCCCGGCCGGAGCCCCCCAGCCCGTCACCTCCCGCACCACACCGGCTCACATAACCCGCAGCATTCCCGCTCCTGCCACCACCGAGCCCGCCACCAGCGCTCCGCCCCTGCCGCGTAATCCAGCCGAAGCGCTGGAAGCCTGCCGGCTGGCAACACAATTCCATCAGGCAGGGAACTATGAAAAGGCCCTGCAGGAATATACGCGGGCCATCCGAAACGACCCCGGTCTCACGCGCGCCCATTTCAATCTCGGACTCCTGTATCGCACAAGGCAGGACCTTCAAGCCGCCCGCACCTCCTTCGAAACCGTGCTCAAGCTCTCCCCGGCAATGACGGATGCCCGTTACATGCTGGCGCTTGTCATGACGGAACAAGGTAAAGATGACGAAGCCGTCAAGCAATTGACGACCATCATCGGGAAAAATCCGGATCATGCCGATGCCCACCTGGCTCTTGGTCTTCTGTACAAGAAAGACAAATCCAAGGTATCACTTGCCCGCAAGGAACTCTCAATCTACCTGAAACTTCAACCGGACAGCCTCAAGTCGAAAGACATCCGTAACTGGCTCAAGTATCAGTAGACGAAACCAGGACAAGGAAATGGCATCATGACCGAACTGCTAGGTTTCAACAGTGCCGACATCATCGCGCTCATCATCATTCTCATCAGCATGGGTGCGGGATTCAAGCACGGCCTCTCCGCACAAATGGCACTCCTTCTGATGGCACTCTCCGCCTGGACCGCACTGGTCAATGGCCTTGATCCCTGCCAGCACTGGCTGGCCGCCCGATATGCCATGCCGGCCGATTATGCCCGCATCATCTCGATGATCATCCTGATTGCCGTCCCGATCCTGGTGATAACCCTGCTCTACACGTTCCTGAGGTATGTCCTGAAGATCACCTTCACCACCTGGGTGGACCGGATTGGCGGCGCCATTGCCGGCGGATTGACCGCGGCGGGGATCATCACCCTCGTCTTCCTGCTCATTGAATGCTTGCCGCCGGAGCGGCGCCCCGCCATGATCGGCCCGCAATCCTGGATCATGCGGGAAGTGGTGGGCACACAAACCCAACTCGTCCAATCGATCATGAACCGGGTTGAGAGGGGCGAAAACGTCATCGAAAAGGCCAGGGAAAACAGCGCCGGGCGCCGTGAAAAGTGGGAAGAATAATGGCGGGAATGGTTTCAAAGTCCGTGCTTGATGACATCCGGTTTCGGTGTGACATCGTGGACGTGATCGACTCCTACATCACACTGCCCCGCAAGGGAACCGTGATCAAGACCCTCTGCCCGTTCCACAAGGAGAAGTCTCCGTCTTTCTCCGTCAACCGGCAGCGCCAGATGTTCCACTGCTTCGGATGCGGCGCAGGCGGCGATGTCTTCAAGTTCGTAATGCTTTACGAGCACACCGATTTCCCGGGCGCCATCCAGATCCTCGCCGAGAAAGCGGGCATCACGCTGCAATACGAGAAAGGCGCCGGCCCTTCCGAAGACAAAACGCTCCTTCTGACGATCAACGAGGAGGCCGCCGCCTATTTCCACAAGTGCCTACTCCAGTCCCCCGATGCCCAGCCTGCCCGGGAATACCTTAAGAAACGCCAGATCAACTCGGAAATCGCCGTGGACTTCATGATCGGGTACGCCCCGGAGAAACGGGATTTCATCATCGACTGGGCCCGCCATAAGAACTACCCCCTGGCCAAGCTTGAACTCGCAGGTCTCATCGGAAAACGGGAGGAGGATGGCGGAAGCCACCCCTATTACGACCGGTTCCGGGGACGGGTCATGTTTCCAATCCGTAACGAGCAGGGCCGGATCGTCGGCTTCAGCGGACGCACCCTGTTGCAGGATGCCAAAACAGCCAAGTACGTCAACAGCCCGGAAACCCCCCTGTTCCGGAAAAGCCACATCCTCTACGCCCTGGACCGTGCCCGCCGCGATATTGTCGAGACGCGCGAGGCCATCATCTGCGAGGGCCAGATTGACGTCATCCGCTGCCACCAGGCTGGCTTCAAGACGGCTGTGGCCGCCCAGGGCACGGCTTTCACCGAGGACCATGCCCGCATGATCAAGCGCTATGCCGACGGGGTGGTGCTGGTGTTCGACTCCGACAATGCCGGGCGCAACGCCGCCCTGAAGGCATCCGTGATGTTCCTGCAGGCAGGCTTGGCCGTCCGGGTCGCCTCCCTGCCCCAGGGAGAAGACCCCGATTCACTCATCCTCAAGCAGGGAGCCAATGCCTTTGCCGAAGCGCTGAGCCGGGCGGTTCCCGCCATTGACTTCCAGCTCAACCTGTTGCTGGCCCAGGAGGATATCCGCACGGAGATCGGGATGATGCAGGCGTGCAAGTCGGTCCTGGCGACCATCAGCCAGAGCCCCAATGCCGTTCAGCGTGATGTCCTCATCCAGACCGCCGCACGCCGGCTTGGCGTCTCGGCCGCCGCCCTGCAGGTCGAACTTCGCCCCCTGCTGAAAACCCAAGCCCAACGTGAAGCCACCACGCCCACCAGGGTTCCCGACGTTCGCCCAGCCAATGAAGTCCTGCTGACGGAACACCTGGGGTCGCACCCCGACCTCCTCACCCTGCTCGAGTTATACCTGCCCATCACCATGATCACTGACCCGCTCTGCCGCCGCCTCATCGAGACCCTGCGGGACAGCCAGCGCGACGGGGGTGATGTCATGCAACTGATCGCCGAACGCGATGATGAGGATCGATCCCTTTCCAGTTTTGCCGCACAGGTACTCAGCGCTCCCCCCAAGACCGGAAGCGACGGGACCCATAAACAAGCCGTTGAAAGCCTTATCCTCGGATTCTGGCGCGCCGAACTTCAAAGGCGCAGGACCGCGCTCGAACAGCAATCGCAATCCTCTGCGGATGAGCTGACCCGGGACGAAACCATGGCGCAAGCCTCGCAATTGACCACGGATCTTAAACGCCTCCAACGCTGGGAAACCGGCGAATCCGTGATCCGGATGTACATCTGACAGCCCTTACAGCGTCACTCGCTTTTCCATCGCCATGAACCGGCGCTGGCCTTGGTATTCGAGCAATACCCCGGTGGCACGGATGGAATGAACCGTAATGCCATCAACCTCCCCGCCCGACTCAATGATCTGTCCGTTCAGGATGGCACAGGCGCGCACCTTGCCGCAGGCCATCAGGGCGGAAAGACTTAAGACAGGCCATCCATCCTGGATCGTCTTCACGGGCTGAACGGGAACTGAACCGGTAACCGAAGGCAGTTGCTGGCCAGTTATTACCGGATCCGGCTTCATCCAGCCGTCCCACCGCTCAACAGCCTGAAGCACGCCTACACCCAACAGGGCCACGAGTCCAGCCGCCACGGCCAGGCGCTTGATCCATTTCCCCGTGTGGCGGGGGAATGGAGTCACGGTTTCCGGGGCCTCGTTGCATTCCTTCAACACGACACCCAGATCCCGGTTGATATTCCTCGCCGGAAACGCCGTACTTTCACCCAGCTCGAACCGGCCATGGGCAAGGTTCACCATGGACTTGAGCGCTTTTTCCCCTACCTCATCCTGCCACTGGGCCGCTATCGGCATTCCCTTGCGCAACCCTATCTGACCCCGCTGCTTGAAGCCATAGACATCAATAAAGCCATTGAAACTCTGATTTAAACCCATTTTCTGCAACAGGTTAATCAGCGAACCCTGACTCAACTCACCCCGCCTTGAACAGTCATTTTCCATGGTCTTTCATTCCTTCTGACAGTTCTGTAGCAATTGGGATGCCAAATTGAAATTATGCCCACAACCTTCTCAAATGTGACAATATCCAAAGACTTCTGTCCCGCACTTTAAAATATTGTTCTTAAAAATGATTAACGCCTGAGTGAATCTCCAACTCCGCGTCACAACCCGGCCGCCTCCAATCCCACTCTTGACATCTCCTTCTTACATCGGCACCATTTCGCGCCTTATGAACAAACCAGCACAGATTGCCGTATTGAGTGGGGATGGCATTGGCCCCGAAGTAATGGAACAAGCCCTGACGGTTATAAAGGCCGTCCAGAAGCGGTTTAATTTCGACCTGATCCTTACCCCAGCGGATGTCGGTGGAGCGGCCATTGATCGTCAGGGCAGCGCCCTGCCGGCCAGCACAATCAAAATCTGTGAAGCCAGCCAGGCGATCCTATTCGGCTCGGTGGGTGGACCCAAGTGGGAAAAGCTCCCCCCGGAGCAACAGCCGGAACGCGGCGCCCTGCTCCCGATTCGCCGCCATTTTTCCCTGTTCTGCAATCTCCGCCCCTCGAAAATGCCCGCCAGCATGCTGTCAAACTGCCCCCTCCGGCCGGAACTCTGCCCGGAAGGGTTTGACATCCTGTGCGTCCGGGAATTGACAGGCGACGTCTATTTCGGCCAGCCCAAGGGCCGGGAGGGATCCGGTCCTTCGGAACGGGCCTTCGACACCATGGTCTATACCCGGCAGGAAATCGAGCGGGTGGCGCATGCCGCCTTCAAGTTTGCCCGGCAACGCCAGAAGAAAGTAACTTCGGTGGACAAGGCAAACGTACTGACCACGATGGTTCTGTGGCGCGAAGTGGTCACGGAAATTGGCCGCGCCTACCCGGATGTGGCACTGCAACACATGTATGTCGACAATGTCGCCATGCAGTTGATCCGTCGCCCCCAGCAATTTGATGTACTCCTGTGCGGAAACATGTTCGGGGATATCATCAGCGATGAATGCGCCATGCTGGCTGGCTCACTGGGCATGCTACCCTCCGCCAGCCTGAACGAATCCGGCTTCGGTCTCTATGAACCTGCAGGCGGCTCCGCCCCGGACATCGCCGGGCAGAATATTGCCAACCCGATCGCCCAGATCCTCTCCGCCGCCATGATGATGCGCCACTCGCTCGGCCGCCATGATGCCGCCACGGCCATTGAGCAGGCCGTTGATTCCGTGCTGGCCGCAGGACTGCGCACTCGTGACATCGCGGGGGATTCCGGAAAGACCCTTGTCGGTACAGAAGCCATGGGTGTCGCCATTGCCAAGGCAATCCTGGCGTGATAAAGTCCGCAACCATGACAACACAAGCAACCACCCGACTTGGAAAACGGAAGCCTTCACTTCCCCGCCCCGCCGATTATGTCCGAAAGGGACGTGACATCATCGAGATGGAAGTCGAGGGCCTCCGGAAAGTCGGGGCCAATCTTAACTCCGGTTTCGGAAATGCCGTGGCAATGATCATCAAGGCCACCAATGCCGGCGGCAAGGTTGTTGTGACCGGTGTCGGAAAAAACCTGCACATCGGCGAAAAGATCTCGGCCACCCTGGCCAGCACCGGCACCACCAGCGTCATGCTGAATCCCATCCAGGCCATGCATGGCGACCTCGGCATACTCGCACCCGCCGACATCCTGCTGGCCCTCAGCTACAGTGGCGAATCCGAGGAAGTGCTCACCCTGCTCCCGCTCGTGCGCCGATTCGGAATCAAGGTCATTTCCCTCACCGGAAAGCTGAACAGCTCCATGGCAAAACTCAGCGATGAAGTCATCTCGGTGGCCGTGGATCGGGAAGCGTGCCCCTTCAACATGGCCCCGACGACCAGTACCACGGCCACGCTGGCTGTAGGCGATGCGCTGGCCATGGTCCTCCTGAATGCCCGCGGCTTCAAGATCGAGGACTATGCCAAGCGGCATCCCGCAGGCGCCATTGGACGCGCCCTCCTGCTCCGTGTTTCCGACATGATGCGGCGCGGCGACCGCTTGGCCTCCATCCGCTCCGGGGCCAAGGTCAAGGACGCCATCCTGGCCATGACCAAAGCCCGCACGGGATCAGCTGGAATTCTTGACCGGCATGACCGCGTCCTCGGCATTTTCACCGACGGCGACCTCCGGCGGCACCTGCCTGACCATCCGGACCTCGTTAATGCGCCAGTGGACTCCCTGATGACCCGAAACCCCATCACGGTCAAGGCGGATGACCTGGTCGCCGACGTCCTGCGTGTTTTCGAGAAACACAATATTGACGACCTGCTGGTGGTCGATGACAAGAACCGGCTGGTCGGTGCCGTCGACATCCAGGACCTGCCGAAGCTCAAGATTATGTGACCTGAAGGAGTCCTTCCATGTCCGCACCTGAAATGACCCTGATCCAGGCAGCCATCCTGGGCATCGTGGAAGGCATCACCGAATATTTGCCCGTCAGTTCAACAGGCCATCTGCTCCTCACCCAGAAGCTGATGAACATCGGCCAGTCCGCATCCACCCGCAACGCCTCAGAGGCCTATGCCATCTGCATCCAGGCGGGCGCCATTCTTGCCGTGGCCGGCCTGTATTTCCGCCGGCTCCGCGAAGTGGTTCAAGGATTTGCCGGCCGCAATCCAGCCGGTCTGCGGCTCGGCACCAACATGATCCTGGCATTTATCCCCGCCGCGATCATGGGACTGACCCTCGAGAAATGGATCAAACACAACCTGTTCGGTGGAGGGGAATGGGGCTTGTGGCCGGTTGTGGCCGCGTGGTTTGTCGGCGGGATTGTCATCCTGCTGGTCGAGCGTCACCGCCGGATTGCCGGCAAGGATAGCACCACCGGGCTGACGATCCAGGAGATCACCTGGAAACTGGCGCTCCTCATCGGATTCATGCAAGTCCTGGCGATGTGGCCCGGCGTAAGCCGGAGCCTGGCAACGATTCTGGGCGGACTTTTCGCAGGGCTCTCCCTGGTCGCCGCCGTTGAATTCAGCTTTCTCCTCGGGCTGATCACCTTGGGCGCGGCAACCGCGCTGGACACGTTGAAATATGGAGGCGACATTCTCGCCCTCTACGGGTGGCAAACGCCGCTCGCGGGCCTGGTCACCACATTTGTCTCCGCCGCGCTGGCCGTCAAGTGGCTTGTCCGGTATCTCCAACGCCATCCCCTTTCCCTCTTCGGCTACTACCGGATAGCCCTCGCCATTGTCGCCGCAATTTTCCTCCTGCTTTAACCCTGGAAGGATCACGGCAGGACCACTTCGGGGCGCAAAATTCATTCAAAACACAAACTGGCCCCAGCCCCTCATGTCTGGGAAAAAACTTTTCTTCCTTTTTATGTTGAAATCCAAAGCAAGTTTCGACATGATGCGCGCCTGTTTTTGGGGGGACGTAGCTCAATTGGTTAGAGCGCTGCCCTGTCACGGCAGAGGTCGCGGGTTCGAGCCCCGTCGTCCCCGCCAGTTCTAGCATAGGACTGGACCCCATTTAACCCCGAAATGATTCGGGACAACCTGTAGTTCGAGGTAATATTTATGGCTGACGATAAACTTCCTTTGTCCAAGATTCGCAACATCGGCATCATGGCCCACATTGACGCGGGGAAAACCACCGTCAGCGAACGCATCCTTTTTTATTCCGGAAAAACCCACAAGATGGGCGAAGTCCACGACGGTGCGGCGACCATGGACTGGATGGAGCAGGAACAGGAACGCGGAATCACCATCACATCGGCCGCTACGACCACCACATGGGGCGACTATCGGATTTCGCTGATCGACACTCCCGGGCACGTTGACTTTACGGCCGAGGTGGAGCGTAGTCTGCGCGTCCTGGATGGCGCGGTAGCCCTGTACTGCGCCGTTGGCGGGGTTCAGCCCCAGTCCGAGCAGGTCTGGCGGCAGAGCGAGAAATACAGCGTTCCGAAGATCGCCTTCATCAACAAGATGGATCGCACCGGCGCCGACTTCTTCGGCGTCGTCGACAAGATTCAAAGCATCCTTGGCGCCAACGCCGTGCCCGTCGTGATTCCGATCGGGAAAGAGGAAAACTTCGAGGGCATCATCGACCTGGTGAAGATGAAGGCCATCCATTACAACGAGGCGGATCGCGGACGTACCTGGACCGAGGACCCGATTCCCGCCGACAAGATGGAGAAAGCCAAAAAGTGGCGCGCCAACCTCGTCGAAAAATGCGCCGAGCAGTGCGATGCGCTTCTTGAAAAATTCCTTGAGACAGGCGATCTCTCTGAAGAGGAAATCAAGGCCATCATCCGCAAGGCCACCATCGCCCGCCGCGTGATTCCAGTCTACTGCGGCTCCGCCTTCAAAAACAAGGGCGTCCAGCGCATGCTCGATGGCGTTGTGGATTTCCTTCCCTCGCCTGAGGATATCGCCCCGGTCATCGGCAGGGTCGGTGAAGGCGAAGAGCACCGGAAACATTCCGAAGATGAGCCGTTTTCCGCCCTTGCGTTCAAAATCATGTCCGACAAGCACATGGGTAAGCTCGTCTATATGCGTGTTTACTCCGGCAAGATCGCAGCCGGCACCCCGGTTTATAACAGCACCCAGAAAAAGGAACAGCGGATCGGCCGCCTGTTGCGCATGCACGCCAATCGCCAGGAGGCCATTGACGTCGCACGCTGCGGCGATATTGTGGCCGTTGTGGGTCTCCAGCAGACCAAGACCGGCGACACCCTGTGCTGCGAGGACAACCCGATCCTTCTTGAGTCAATCGAGTTCCCCGCGCCCGTGATCTCAATCAGCATCAAGCCGGAAAGCCGGTCGGATGATGAGAAATTGAGCCATGCCCTGCATGCCCTCGCCGATGAGGATCCAACTTTCGTGGTCAGCTTCGATGACGAGACCAAGGAAACCATCATTGCGGGAATGGGCGAGCTTCACTTGGAAATCCTGGTAGATCGCATGAAACGGGAACACGGCGTGGTGGCCCAGATCGGCCGCCCCGAAGTGGCCTATCGCGAAACCGGCACCACCAAAACGGATGGCGAATACAAGCACGTCAAACAGTCGGGCGGTCGCGGTCAATACGCGCATGTCTGCCTCAAACTGGAACCCCTTTCCCCGGGCGAGGGTTTCGAATTCGTCAACGAAGTCCGCGGCGGACGCATTCCCCAGAACTTTATCCCCTCCGTCGAGAAGGGTATTGTCAAGGCCATGCTCAAGGGACCCGTGGGTGGATATCCCGTGGTGGATATCCGCGTCACCCTGTACGACGGATCTTTCCATGAGGTCGACTCGAACGAATTCGCCTTCATTGAGGCAGCGCGCGCCGGCTTCCACAAGCTGTTTCTGGAATGCCGTCCCGTCCTGCTGGAACCCGTGATGTCCGTTGAGGTGGTGACGCCTGAGGATTACATGGGTGGAGCAACCGGCTCCGTCTGCCAGCGCCGTGGCCGTATCGAGTCCATGGACGAGCAAGCCGAATACAAGGTGGTCCGCGGCATGGTCCCGTTGAGCGAAATGTTCGGGTACTCGAATGTGATCCGCACGATCTCGCAGGGCCGCGCATCCTTCACGATGCATTTCGAGCACTACGAGGCGGTGCCGTTTTCCTTGGCCGAGGAAATCGTGGCCAAGCGCCGCGAAGCCAAGAAGGTCAACTAGGGAACCCTGTAAAGCGGATGGAAACCGGCTCAGTAATGAGACGGTTTTTTATTTTACAAGACCGGACTGGACGGCGGGGTGCCGTCAGATTTTCGGCCAGTGATCCCGCGTGAACTGGGGCTCAATCTGCCTTGGCCAATGATCCCGATGCGGGACTGGCGCCGGGCTGTGCCCCCCGGCCGGATGGAATGACGGCCGGCGCTCATGGTCCCCGCGACGCTGAGGAAACCGGGGAGACCCTTCAGCTCCCTGCGACGCCATCATCTGACGCTCCTCGATTTCAAGCGTTCGCTTTCGGCGCACATATTCACCCGCGAATTGCTCGGTGGACCGCCCGGCCTCCACGTCCAGCGCCATCCCCGCATCACAACGGGTACGCCGCATCACCCCCAGAACACGATCCACAACCGCTTCGTACTCGCCAAGCGGGCGGGTCCGAACCTTGGAGGAAAAGTCATCATCGCCGGTTTTTTTCTCCGCACCCAGGATGGCGTCAAGGATGCGCACGACTACCCTGATGTCCCAGCCCTGCCCTTTTCTGTTTTCCAGCAACTCCTCCGCCAGGAAATGAGCGGCATACGGCATCGTATTGCGCAATTCATCAAGGGTCTTCCGTCGGTCGAGAATGGCGGGCTGCAACTCCTTGCAACGCCCTACCCGATCCAGCAACCTCGCTTCTTTCAAGCTGATCAAGCGTTCCGCAATGGCCAGGGCAATCCAGGGCGAAACATTGAGCTGCCTGCTCAGCACAACAGCCCGCTGCGCCACCGCCTTGGTATCGCCGCGGTTGGCCGCCACTTCCAAAAGGGACTGAACCCACCGCTCGGGATTATTGTCCTTTTTCTTTTTAAAAACCGTGTTCACACTCATGGGACCTATCCTGCTGATGCAATGCCCGCGTGTCCAGACTGAAATCGCTGAAATCACTTGATTCTCACCACACCAAAACCCATACTGATGCGACAACACTTCAACGAATAACGGAGATTTGTCCCATGAGCTTGAATGCCTTTGTGCAGTCCTTTATGGAAAAGTTCCCCCAGGAGGGGCTGACGTTCGACGATGTCTCCCTGATCACCCAGTATGCCGACTTTCTCCCGGAGGAAGCCGACATCAAAAGCCGCCTGACCCGCAACATCACCCTCAACATCCCCTTCGTCAGTGCCGCCATGGACACCGTGACTGAAAGTCCCATGGCCATCGGCATGGCCCTGCTCGGCGGCATGGGCATCATCCACAAGAACCTTTCGCCCAAACGGCAGGCTGACCATGTTGCCCGGGTGAAGCACTACCTCAACGGCCTGATCCGCGCCCCCATCGCGTTCCGCAACACCGACACCCTCGAAACCGTCCACAAGACAAAGCAGCAGAAAGGATTCACCTTCAGCGGCTTTCCGATCCTGGATGAGAACGACCGCGTGGTCGGCATTCTGACCGCCGCCGATATCAAGTTCGCGAGTGACAACAAGATACGTGTTGTTGACGTGATGACCGCCAACGTGATTTGCGCCCCTGCAGAGACCACCCTTCAGGAGGCTTACACCTTGATGAAGAAGCACCGTATCGGCAAGCTACCCCTCGTGGACCAGGCGGGCAAGCTCGCCGGGCTTTACAGTTTTTGTGATGTCCGCACGCTCATCGAGAATGTAGAGCCCCTGTACAACCGGGATGCCCGCTACCGCCTGCGCGTTGGCGCCGCCATTGGCCCGAACGACCAGGACCGGGTCGCTGTCCTTGCCCGCGAGGATGTGGATGTGGTCGTCGTGGACACGGCGCACGGACACAGCCGCGGCGTGATTGAAATGGTGAAGTGGGTCAAGAAGCATCACCCTGAAATTGACGTGATTGCAGGTAATATTGCCACCGGGGAGGCGGCCCTCGCCCTGAGGGATGCGGGAGCCGACGGCGTCAAGGTGGGTATTGGGCCGGGTTCCATCTGCACCACGCGGGTCGTGGCCGGTGTCGGCATCCCCCAGGTTAGCGCCATCTATGAATGCGCCAAGGCTCTTGCGGGATCGATCCCCATCATCGCCGATGGCGGCATCCGGCATTCCGGGGATGTTCCAAAAGCCATTGTGGCGGGCGCCAATACGATCATGGCGGGCTCGCTCTTCGCTGGAACCGATGAGAGCCCGGGCGAAAAAATCATCCATCAGGGACGCCAGTACGTTGTGTATCGCGGAATGGGAAGCCTTTCCGCCATGCGCGAGGGTGCCGCCAGCCGTGAACGTTACGGGCAGGGCAACATCCGTGAAGAGGAACTGGTTCCCCAGGGCATCGAAGGCATCATCCCCTACACGGGATCGGTCCGCAAGGTCATGGTCCAGTTCTGCGGCGGCATACGGGCATCCATGGGGTACTGCGGCTGCCGGTCTATTGATGAGCTTCAACAGCGAGGCAGGTTCATCCGGGTCTCCCAGGCGGGCGTGACGGAGGCCCATCCCCATGACGTCAAGATCATGAAGGAAGCCCCGAACTATCGTTCCTGAGGCTTTGCCCCATGAGTCCTAAAGTGTATAGCCTCGCTATTGACCGGGAACGTTGCAAGGGGTGCGAACTGTGCGTCGACTTTTGCCCCCGTACCGTTCTCGCCTTGTCCCCGAAACTCAACTCCCGTGGCCAGCATTATGCGTTTGTCACCGCCCCTGCTAATTGCATCGGATGCGCCCAGTGCTCCGACATATGTCCCGATGCCGCCATCGAGATAGACGAAGGGGTGCCCTCCCATGCGTAAACGCGTCCTCATGAACGGTAACGATGCCATCGGCGAAGGCGCCATCCGGGCCGGGTGCGACGCCTACTTTGGATACCCCATTACCCCCCAGAACGAATTGACCTCCTACATGGCCAACCATATGCAGGCGCACGGGCGGGTGTTCATCCAGGCGGAAAGTGAAGTGGCGGCCGTCAACATGGTGTTCGGTGCCGCGGTGACGGGCCGGCGCGCCATGACAAGCTCCTCATCCCCCGGCATCAGCCTGAAACAGGAAGGCCTTTCCTATCTGGCTGCCGCCGAATTGCCGTCCGTAATTGTCAATGTTCAGCGGGGCGGTCCCGGACTCGGGAATATCGCCCCCTCGCAGTCCGACTACTTCCAGGCCACCAAGGGCGGCGGGCATGGCGATTACCACCTGATCGTTCTGGCGCCTTACACCGTCCAGGAAATGCATGATTTCACCATCAACGCGTTCGCTCTTGCAGACCGCTATCGAAACCCCGTCATGCTACTTACCGACGGCCGCCTGGGCCAGATGATGGAACCGCTCACGCTTTATTCGGGACTCCCGCATAAAATTCCCCCGAAACCCTGGGCGCTGACGGGAGCCAGAGGACGGAAACCCAATCACATCCGCTCCTTGCTTCTGGAGGAAGGCGCCCTTGAACAACGAAACCTTCATCTGCAGGCCAAATACAAGACGATCATGAACGAGCTGGTCGGCTATGATGAATACCTCACCCATGATGCCACAGTGCTGGTGGTCGCCTATGGTAGCAGCGCCCGGATCGCACGCGGTGCCGTTGACCAGGCCCGGGCAAAAGGCGTCAAAGCCGGACTCCTGCGTCCCATCACGCTCTGGCCTTTTCCCCGCGCCCGAATCCGACAACTCGCCCGGAAGGTTCACGGCATCCTGGTCGTGGAGATGAGCGCCGGCCAGATGATCGAGGATGTCCAACTTTCAGCAGGTGACCGTATTCCCATTGCCTTCGAGGGGCGGATGGGCGGGGGAATTCCCGAGGAATCCGCCGTGGTCCGGGCCATGCAGCGCCTGGCAAAGTCATCCCCGAGGAGTGCCCGGAAATGAGCCCGTCCAGAAAACCATCCAAAACGAGCAGGCGCAGCGTGTACCATCGGCCCGTTTCCCTGGTGAACAAGCCCACCCACTTCTGCCCCGGGTGCGGTCATGGAACCGCCCACAAACTCATCGCGGAAGTCCTGGACTCCCTGAAGATCAGGGAGAAAACAATTGGCGTGGCACCGGTTGGTTGCGCCGTCATGGCCTACTATTATCTCAATTGCGACATCAGCGAGGCCGCGCATGGACGCACCCCCGCAGTGGCCACGGGAATCAAGCGGTGCCTGCCGGACCGAATCGTCTTCTCGTATCAGGGCGATGGCGATCTGGCAGCCATTGGAATGGCGGAAACCATCCATGCCGCTAACCGTGGTGAAAACATCACCGTCATCTTTGTCAATAATTCGGTCTATGGCATGACCGGAGGCCAGATGGCGCCCACCACGCTTTCGGGCCAAAAGACCGTGACTTCTCCCTGCGGGCGGGATGCGCGCACGATGGGAAGTCCCATCCGCGTTTGTGAACTGCTCAACACCCTTGACGCGCCCTGGCATATCGAGCGGGTGGCGCTCGACAGCCCGGCGGGGATCCGTAAAACCAGAAAAGCCCTGCTCACCGCCTTCAAGGGCCAGATGGAGGGAAAAGGCTACAGTCTGATCGAAATCCTGTCGCCCTGCCCCATTCACATGCGACTGAGCCCGATGGAGGCTGTCCGCTTCGTGAAAGAGGGCATGATTCCGGCATTTCCCCTAGGTGTTTTTCGCATGGGGGGCAAGCCTGCCGTATGAGCGCGGAACGGATCCTGATTGCAGGCGCGGGAGGACAAGGCATTGTCTTCATCGGAAAACTTTTAGCCAATGCAGCCATCTCCTCCACCCCGCACATCACTTTTTTCCCCTCTTACGGCGCTGAAGTAAGGGGGGGCGACTCCTCCTGCCAGGTCATCCTGAGCACGAGGGAAATATCCTCGCCGGTTTCACGCGAATTTGACCTCATGATCGTCATGAATCCGGCCAGCACGGCAAAATTCAGGCCCCAGCTGGCGCCTGACGGCGTGGCAATCGTAAACAGTTCACTGGCCCGGGGTACGCCCTGCCCCTGTTGCGTAATGGTGCCTGCTACCGAGGAAGCCGACCGGCTGGGCGACCAGCGCGTGGCCAACCTGATCATGCTGGGGACCTTGCTGGCCCATCGGCGCATTGTGGATCCTGCTCAGATCGAAATGTTGCTCCGTAACCTGCTCGCAGGCAACCCCGTTATCCTCGCCCGCAATCTGGCAGCCTTTAACGCTGGCCTCGCCTATACGGCGTAAGTGATGTTTTTCCTTGTCCGGAGACCTTCGTTTCCGCCATACTTCCGCGCATGAGCAATGTCCTGATCATTATTCCAACCTACGACGAAAAGGAAAATGTCGAGGCCATTGCAAAGGCTGTTTTTGAAGTCAAGCCCGACCTTCACATCCTCTTCGTTGATGCCAATTCCCCGGACGGAACAGGGCAAATCCTCGACCGGATGGTTTCCGAAGACCCCCGGATCTTCGTCATTCACCAGGCGGGCAAGTGCGGACTCGGGCGCGCCTATGTCGAGGGATTTGTCTGGGCACTGCAGCGCCAGTATGAATTCATCTTCGAAATGGATGCGGATTTCTCCCACAATCCCACTGAAATCCCCAATTTCCTGAAAGCCGCAGCGGAAAATGACCTGGTGCTCGGTTCACGCTACATCAACGGAATCCGCATCACCAACTGGCCCCTCAGCCGCCTGATCCTCAGCATGAGCGGCGGCCTGTATGTGCGGATCATCACCGGAATGCCCTACGAAGACCCAACCGGTGGTTTCAAATGCTTCCGCCGCAGGGTGTTGCAATCCATTAACCTGAACCGCGTGACCTCCAACGGATACTCATTCCAGATCGAAATGACCCACTCCACGTGGCGGCAGGGTTTCCGGATCAAGGAAATCCCCATTACTTTCGAGGATCGCCGTTCCGGTTACTCGAAAATGAGCAAGAAAATCGTCAGGGAGGCGCTCAAAATCGTCTGGACCCTCCTCTTTCGGAACGGGCTCCGCCGATCCCCCCGGCGGAATACTCCACCGGAAACGAACACATGAACCACCCCCTGGATATCCTCCGGATCCTTCGTCCGAACCAGTGGACCAAAAACCTCGTGGTGCTGGCGGCCTATTTCTTTGCTTTCGGCGACCAGCAGCAATCCCTCCCCAGCCATACCCTGGCGCGAATCCTGGTTGCATGCGCCATGTTCTGCCTCGCCTCCAGCAGCATCTATATCATCAACGACCTGCACGATGCCGCCGCCGACCGCCTCCATCCGACCAAACGATTCCGCCCGATTGCCGCCGGGCGGGTATCGCAAGCCCTGGCCGCGGGTATCGCGATAATACTTCTCGCCATCTCGCTCATGGGCGCCGCCCGCCTGGCACCCAACTTCGGACTGCTGGTGTGTGTCTATGTTGCCATGCAGGCAGCCTACACCTATGGCCTCAAGAAAATCGCCCTCTTGGATGTCTTCATTATTGCAACGGGGTTCGTTTTGCGGGCGGCGGGCGGCGGACTGGCCATTCACGTTCACGTTTCACCCTGGCTTCTGGTATGCGCCTTTCTGCTGGCCCTTTTCCTGGCCCTGTGCAAGCGGCGCCATGAAAAAATCCTGCTCGAGGACAACGCGGAAGGCCACCGGGCCAGCCTCGAGTATTACAACACGAAGCTACTGGACCAGCTTATCGCCATTGTCTGCGCCGCGACCATTGTCTCCTATTCGGTCTATACCCTCTCGACCGAGACGATTCAGAAGTTCGGAACCTCGCTCCTGTCGCTGACCATCCCTTTCGTGATTTTCGGGATTTTCCGGTATCTTGACCTCGTTTACAGGAAAGATGCGGGTGGCCGACCCGAGAAAACTCTTCTCACTGATGGAATCCTGATCGTTGACCTAGTCCTCTACGGACTGTGTTTGCTGGGGATCTTCACCTTCACCCGGTAAACAGCCCTATCTCATTCCCTGCCGGTAATTCCCCTCATGTCCTGGTACCGCTCCGCCATGGCGGAGCGCCCGCCACAGTCTCCGGACCTCCGTGGCATCATAGTGGTGATTGATGAAGTCGGCCCGGAAATGTATGGCGCCCATTTCCTTCAGCTCATCCAGATACCTGGCAAGCGAGTGCGGCTTTTTATGGAGGGCAATCGTCCGGCAGCCCTGCTGGACAAGCCGGATGGTATCCCCGCTACCCGACACCCATTCCTTGTCGGAATCCCGGCAATTCGCACCGGCCGGGCACTGGCCCGTCATGGCCGAGAGGGCGCAGGTTTCGGAAATAAACAGCGGGGTATCCTGATAGACAATGACCGTGGCCTGGCCACCAAACTGCGCCAGCAACGCATCCATATTCTCGCGCCCATCCTCAGGGGAAAGGGTGAAGCGGGATACCCCC
>Ga0247842_10003702_pt1 | contig 20106 bp, 20 predicted proteins | sample LaCruzMarch2015__3_FD_192411 | JGI IMG/M metagenome (GOLD analysis project Ga0247842, IMG submission 192411) | Freshwater microbial communities from meromictic Lake La Cruz, Castile-La Mancha, Spain - LaCruzMarch2015_19m | ecosystem: Environmental > Aquatic > Freshwater > Lake | place: Spain...
AGGCCGTCTTCGGACAGCTGGAACTCGGGCAAGCGCTGGTAGGCGCGCTGCACTTTCCTTCCGTGAAAAAGTCTGCGGACAGGCTTTTTCAGCATTGGATGTGCATTTTGCTAAGCAAAATGCATCAGACATCGGGCCTCACCGATGCTGAATGAGAATTCCAATCCAAAAAAAGCAAAGGAGGCGTTTTATGGAAGAGAAAATTTCCTATGATGACCGTGAATACACCGGCCTTAGCTTCCAGCTCGGGAATGTGCCGCTTCTCATCATCAAGGCGAAGAAAGGGTATGTTGCCTGCGGGTATGTTTCAAAGGAGGCGTCCGAGAAATTCGGCGACGTCGCTGCTTTTGTCACGGGCGTGAAGACTTTCGAGGACATGTTCAAGGCAAAGATAAAGACATTCACCACGTGGGCGGACGACTTGGGCATCCGCGAAGGAATGTCTGTCAAGAAGGCGCTTGAGCTCATGGACCAGTAGCCCGCGACTTAGGCGCAGGGCTTAAAAAAACATACGTTAATATACACACTACAACAGTTGGGGGTGCGGAAATGCATAAAGTGCTAACGCTATATGGCATGCGAAAAACAGACAGGCTGAACAAGGCGCAAGTGCGCAAGGTTGCAAAGCTCATTTTGAACGAGAAGGGGAACCTTGGGAGAGCGCCGGGAGCATTTGTCCGTGCCATGATTGAAGAATATCCTGCTCTCAAAAAGCCGGAACAGCAGCTGCGGGTCATGGAAAAGGTGGAGCCTGGCTTTACACATAGCCTGTTTGCCTCCAAGCTGCTTGAAAAGGTCGGCTGAGCTTGGAAGCCTTGCCAGGCAAGGGCTGCGAAAAAGCAGGCACAGCCAAACGCAATGAAGAAGCTTTAGGGTGCAATTGGCACCACGAATGTCTTCCCTATCTCGGACAGGAGCTGCTTCTGCTCCTTAGGCGTTGTCTGCTCTGAAAATGTCTTGAGAACCGCAAGCTGCTTCTGGAGATGCAAAAGCTTTGCCTTGAGCCAGCCGTCGCGCGTCTTTTCGCACATTTCCTTGAGGAGCTCGACGCGCTTTTCCAGGCTTGAAACCGTGCCATTGATGCTGAGCGAGAGGCTTTCGCGGTTTTCCGCAAGAGTTTGAAGAACAAATGGGGCAGTGACAACGCTGTTTGCGGGAAGGAGCCCGCCCTTGTTCACCAGGCCCTGGAGGTCGCTTATGAGCAGCTGTGAAGGGATGGAAAGCTTGGCAAATATTGAGATTGGCGCCTGCGCGCCATCCTGCGCCCTTGCCATGGGCTTGGGGGCGCCAAAGACGGTGTGCGCGAGGAAAAATGCTGATGCGACCAGGACCGTTGTTTTGATTGTAGCTGACCTGAAAGAAGACTGATGCATAGTTTTCTGCTTCACCACACCACCTTGGCAGTATTGGGCGGGAAGAAATTATAAAACGAGCGCAAATGCCGCGCATGGGACAAAATGTTTTGCATTTCGAGCGCGAGTTTCTTCCCGCTTTTGATTTGTTTCATTTCCCAAGCGCGAGTTTCGCAAGCCTCTTCCCGCTTTTGCTCTTTACCTGCCTAAGCGCGCTGTCAATGAATTCCTGCATGCGCGCGCTACCGCCTTTTTTGTTCTCAAGCGCGCGGAAGAGCATGTCCAGCCTGTCTGCGTCGTTTGCAAGCGTGAATAATTTGCCTTTGTTTGCAAGAAGCGTGATTTCTTTCTCAAAAAGAGTGCCTGAAAGCATCTCGCGCTCCACTTTTGCCTCGTCTGGCTTGATGCGCGCCTTCTGCGAGGGCACCAAGTCGCCAATGCGCGCCTCGTGGAGATCGTGCAGGAGCGCAATGCGAAGAAGCGTTGCCTCGTCCTTCGCGGAAAGCTTTTCCATTCTTGCAAGTGCAAGCGCGATTATTGCAGTGCCGTAAACGTGCTCTGCCACTGACTCGCGGGAAGCGCCGCGCAGAATCCAGCCTGTGCGCGGGAGATTCTTGAGGGAAAGGGCTTCGAGGAGAAGTGCGCCTGTTTTGTTTTTTGGCGGCATGGCAGAGCCTCAGTTCTTGCTTTCAATTATCGTGAAGTTCTTTTCCACTATTTTTTGCACGTCCTGGGCAGGGTAGCCAATCCTTATCAGGCGCGTCCTGCCGCGCATGCCTGCGCCGCTTTCTACCGTGGTTATCAGGCCCAGCATTTCCAGGTCATTCAAGTATTCCCTGTACCAGCGCGCGCTTCGGCGCGGCTTTCGGTGCTTGCGCGCAACTGTGCAGTAGCCTTCGTATACTTCGCCAGATGTAAGGAAGGAATCCTCCTCGTCAGATGTGCCAGTGGTGAGGCGGGTGTTTTTCCCTTTGTCAAGCGCGAGGTTGGCAATCGCAAGGAGAACGAGCTGTTGGTGGTCTGGCAGTGTTGAGATTGCCTCGAATGCAATGTCGGTGTCCACTGACTTGCGCGCGTCCTCCACTTCCTTGTCGGTAATCTTCACGATGCCCCGGTCGTCCGCTATCTCGCCTGCCTTGAGGAGCAGCTTGAGGGCATAGCGCGCGTCGCCAGAGTCGTTTGCAGTGAGCGCTGCTGATAAATTGATGGCGCTTTCCTCCACTACGTGGGGCTTGAAGCCCATTTTGGCGCGCTGGCGCACAATGGACTGCAGCTGGGTGGCAGTGTAGGGCGCAAAGACCATCTCGTTTTCGCAAAGCGAGCTTTTGCTCCTTGTTCCCAGCTGGTCCTTGAAGTTCACGCGGTTTGTTATGCCAAGTATGCTTATGCTCCCAGCTTTCAGCTCGTCGTTTGCGCGCGTGAGGGTGTAGAGAAGGTCGTCCAGGTCCTTTACCATGTCCACTTCGTCAAGCACCACGATGAGGTGCGTGCCTTTTGCCACTTCCTCCATCACTTTTTCGTAGAGCATGGCAAGCCCAAAGCCCATGGAGTCAAGCGCGGGGAGGAGCTCCTTGGCGATTTTCTGGATGACGCGGTAGCGGGAGTTGTACATCCTGCAGTTCATGAAGACGTGCCTGGCGTTTGACTTGTGCTCCGAGAATTTGATGAGGACGTGCTTCACCGAGCATGTTTTTCCGGTGCCGGTCTTTCCGTAAACGAACATGTTGTGGGGCCGCTCGTTCTTGAGAGCAGGCACCACGGACGCCATTATCTTCTCAATCTCCGCGTCCCTGAATGGGAGCGTGCCTGGCACATAGTGGGGGGACAGGACGTTCCTGTCCGAGAACACCGTGGGCTTGTTGAGAAGGTCTGAGAATGATTTCATAGTAAGCACTTTCCCGATTGCCTATGGGCTTGGTGTATGTTTGCGGGTGTTTTAAATCATTATGGGCGACCTGCACAAATGATGGGCGAGTTTCAGAGGCTAAAACCGGTCCGCCCCAAAAAGCCTTATTAATCTATACTCTGAATATCAGAGCACTGCTGCTAGAAATCACTGAGGTGAGAACATGGGCATATTTGAAAAGATTACCAAGAGCATCGGCGTCGGCAAGGACATGAACCTTGAGGAGTACATGAACACCGTCGAGATGGAGAACGTGGACGTTCTTCACGAGGCTGCTGATTTTTACGTAAAGCCAATCGCGCTTGAGTCCGAGAACGACGTGAGCGTGATAATGGAAGAGCTCAAGGCAAAGAACATCATCCTTCTCAATGTCTCGCCAATGAGCAAGCAGCCGAACAAGCTCAAGCAGACCATTGACAACATCAAGTCCTACATCACCAAGATAAACGGCGACATCGCGAGGATTGACACAGACAAGATACTGCTCACGCCTTCCAAAGTGAAGATCGTGAAGAGCAGGAAGAGATAAATTTTTTCTTACTTTTTGTTTTCATTTGCATTAGCGGAAGCGCTAGCTAATTTTCCTTAGCCAAGCCTTACTTTCTTTTTATCTCGCGCTCCGCGCGCCTCAGCACGCCCAAAATGGCTGCGCACTCCTTGTCGGTTGCCATGCTCTTGCCGATTATGCGCCTGAAGGCGACTTTCACTTTCCGCGGGTTGCGAAGCTCGCTTGAGAACTTGTCTGTAATGAGCGAAAACGCGCGTATTAGCGCCTCTTTTTCATTTTCCCCGACAGGAACATATGCGCGCGGGGCGTAAGTGGAAAGCTCGTAAAGCGTGATTGCAACCGCGTGGGAAAGGTTTAGGATTGGATATGCGTCCGCTGTTGGGATGGTGATGAGGAAATCGCAGCTTGAAATGTCCTCTTCAGACAATCCCACGCCTTCGCTTCCGAAGATGAGCGCTATTTTTCCTTCCTTCGCGCTCTTTGCCTTTTTTGCAAATGCCTCAAGCGAGATGGGCGAGCGGATGGTGGTGTGCCAGTGGCGATAAATTATTCCCGTGGTGCCCACCGCGAGCTTGCAGCCGCGCGTGGCCTGCGAAAGTGTCTTGCAGATTTTCGCGCTTTCAAGAAGCCCGCGCGCGTGCTTGCTGTGCATTATGGCGTCAAATCCGCGCGGGTCGCACTTGGGCGCCACTATGGCAAGGTCGGACAGGCCGAAGTTCGCCATTGCACGCGCAACCGCGCCAAGATTGATTTCATATTCTGGCGAAACGAGAACCACTCGGAAGCGCTGCTGCTTTGTTGCCATGGAAAAACCAGAAAAATAGGGGTGGCGCAGTTTAATTGGCTTTCGCAGGGATGGAATCTACGGCGAAGCTTTCAGGCACGCTCATGAAGATCGGGGCTGGCCAGGAAGCCCTCTCATCAGTTGTATAATCGGGCTTGTTGTCATTCCTTATCTTCTGGAAATGGCCTTCAACTGCATCCAGCTCTTTTTGCGCTGCCTGAAGGGCGGCTTTTTCATCGAAGGACAAGTATTGCTTGCCGCCCAGCATGCAGATTATGCCGTTGCATAATGCCCCAAGATTGGTGCGGGCGTGGTCGGTTTTGATGATTTCCAGCGCCTCTTTCATGCTGCCGATTGCTTCGATGAGATGGTTTGCCCAGTATGGCTCGCCAGCCTTTGACTTGGCAAAGCAGTAGATGAATTGCGAAACCGCCATGTTGCTCTTCACAATTGCGCGGATTTTTTCAGGCAGGCTGCCAACAGGCACCCTTTTGTAGAAATTAATGGCTTCCAGGTAGTTCTCATGGCCAGGCTTCAGGTATTCGCGCGCATTCTCGGCAAGGAAGATTAGCGCAGCTGGCGTGCCTGCTTCCTCAAGCATTTTCCTGGCTTCGCCTATTGTGCCTAATTTTTGCAGAAGAATCCTGCCAAGCATGGTTTTTGCGGTTTTTACCGAAGCTTCGTCCGCACCCAGGCTGATGACTTCCCTGCACAGCGACGCAGACCTTTCAAAATAATCCTTATCGCCGGGCTTTTGCGCTCCGCCTTTTTTTGGCTCTGCCTCGACATGTTTTTTCTTTTTGGGAGGATAGTAAAGGCCAGCCAGGTAAAGCGATTCTGCAAGCAGAAGAGATATGTGGGTTTGCTCCTTGCTTAGCTTCACCTCGCCAAGCGCTTTGACGGTTTTCTTTATTTTTTTGCCACTGCCAGTTTGGATGCCGGTGAAGAGGTAAGTAAGCCCTTTTTCCACTTGCAATGCTTGCCCATTCATTCTGTGCGCTGCCATCCAGTCTGAAACTGATTTTTTTACATGCTGCTCCCTTGCCTTGACCCTTTTTGAGAAGAATGCTTGTATGGACATGGATGCACCTCTTGTTTATGGTGTAAAAACTGCTAGGAAGTGTTTAAAAGAAGCGCTGTCGTGCCGTCAGCGCTTTTTTGCCTCGATGAGCGCGAGCTTTTCGAAAAAGAATTTCTCTTCCGCGAGGATTTGCGCGCTGCCCACGCGTGATTCCAGCAGTGCCATCGTCTTTTCTATCCCATTGCCAAGCGAGGTGGCAATCACTGCCACTTTTCCGCCCTCAGGCAGGTGCGCGGGCGCTTGCGCGATGAAGCGCTTGAAGACGCCGATGCCGGATGCTCCGCCGTCATACGCTGCGTTTTCCTCAGGCGATTTCAGGCGCTGTGCGCGCGAGGTGGGCAGGTAGGGCGGGTTGAAAAGGATGTAGTCGAACTTTTGGGAGGCTGGAACGTCGGAAAAGAGGTCGGAAAGAAGGAAAGTTGCGTTTGCTATGCCATTTGCGCGCGCGTTTGCCTGCGCGCACGCCACTGCTTTGGGGTTTATGTCCACGCCCAGAACAGTGTTTTTGGGATTTGCCTGTGCTGCAGAGAGGGAAACTATCCCGCTTCCGCAGCCAATCTCAAGTATGCTGCCAGATAAGCTGGAGGCATAAGTGGCTAGAAGAAAAGAGTCTTCCGCAGGCTCGTATACCCAATAGGGTATGGAAAGGCTGAGGGTGCCGAAGGAAACCTTGTTTTCAGAAGCGGGCTTTGCCATCATTCTTCCTTTTGTTCCTTCTTTTCCTTTTTCTCAATGACCACGATTTCTTCCATGGACACTGTGTCGTCATAGTCTTTCATGTACTTGTCCATGTCGGAATCGTATTCAGAGTGCCGCTCGGGCTTGGCGCGGCGGCGGGGCGCGTCGTCGAACCTGCGCTCAGGGCGCTCGGACCGCTCGCTTCTTTCCTGCCTGCCCTTCTGCCTCTGCTCGTAAGCTGCCTTGCGCTCAGAGACCACAACCGCGTATGCCTCGTCGCATGCCTTGCGGGTTTCCACAAGCTGGCGTTCCAAGTCTTTTATCTCAGACATTAGCGTGTTTAGTATGTGCCTTTCCGCGTCAATTGCCTTCCTTGCTGCATCCAGCTCCTTGTTCTTGGCAATTTCCGCCTTGACTTCCTTTAGCTGCTTGATGAGCTCCTTTTCCTTTTTCGGAGTGTCAGCCTCGGTTGCGATGGCAAACTCGATGCGCTCTGCCTCGTCGATGAGGCCGAAGGTCCTTCCGCCCCCTTTGCCGCGCATGGCGGCAATCAGGCCGGAGATTTTCCTGCGGATATCGGAAACTGCAGGGTTTTTTGCCTTCAGCTGGTCAAGTATGGCCTGCCTTTTTGCAATAAGCGTATCAAGCTCCTGCTCTTTTGGCGTCTTTTCGCGCGTTGGCGCTGCCTGCGCAGGGGCCTGTTCTTTCGGTTGGGATGAAGAAGTGTCAGCAGCGTTCTTCTCGCCTGGAATCTCCACCAGTTCCTTTATTCCCTGCGGGAGGTCGTGGGCGGTTCCTTTGTTTTCTTTTTCGCTTTCCAAAATATTACCTTTTTGTTGTTTTTTATGTCTGTATATATGCAAACCTTTAAATATATGCCACGAAATATAACTTCTGCAAGAAATGCCCGTCTTTTGTTCTGTCTCTGACAGAAAACTGGTCGCCTTGCCAGCGCTTTGCGCTGGCCTACTTTTTACAACCTTCAGCCAGAGGCAGATGAACTGCAAGTTGAAAATTGCAAAAGTGCGACCAAAAGGAACTCCTTACTATAACCTCATAGCGGCAGTTTTACGTTCGCTAAAGTTTATTTACCCTTCGCTATGGTGCGGGCAGTCGCCAGAAGCGACCAGTCGCGCACCTGCTCCAGCACTATGAGCGCAATTATTGCCATGAGGCGCACATTCACGTCGCTTGAGGCAAGCAGAAGGTAGATGCAGTATGCCATGGGCGCAAGTATGATGTAGCGCAGCAGGAAGGTTTTGAATATAGACAAGCCCATTTGCAAACCTCAACTAAGCATTTTTGCTGCAGACGCCCATTTCGGCATCAGCGCCCGTCCATTAGAACATCTTTGCAGCCATTTCCACCATCCTATTGGAAAAGCCCCATTCATTGTCATACCAGGAAAGCACCTTTGCCGTCTTCCCTATTGCAATGGTGGAAAGCCCGTCCACCACGGACGAGGCGGGGTTGTGGATAATGTCGGATGATACGATTGGCTCCTCGCTGTACTCCATTATGCCCTTTAGCCTGCCCTGCGATGCTTTCTTGAGCGCTGCGCCAATCTCTTCCTTTGTTGCAGCCTTGCCAAGCGTGCAGGATAGATCGTTTATCGAGCCAACTGGCGTGGGCACGCGAAGCGACAATCCGTCGAGCTTTCCCTTAAGCTCTGGAATCACCGCACCTATTGCCTTTGCAGCGCCTGTTGTGGTGGGGATGATATTCACTGCTCCGGCTCGCGCGCGGCGGAAGTCCTTATGGTGCCCGTCGAGGATGAGCTGGTCGTTGGTGTAGGCGTGCACGGTTGTCATGAAGCCGTTTTCTATGCCAAAATTGTCAAGAAGCGTCTTTGCCACTGGAGCAAGGCAGTTGGTGGTGCAGCTTCCCAGGGAAACTATGCTGTGCTTTTTCTTGTCATATGCCTCGTCGTTAACGCCAAGCACGATAGTTGCATCAGCCTCCCCGCTTTTGCAGGGCGCGGAGATAAGCACTTTTTTCGCGCCAGCTGCTATGTGCTTGCTGGAGCCTGCCCTATCCGTGAATGCGCCTGTGCACTCAAGCACAAGGTCCACGCCGAGCTTGCCCCATGGGAGGTTCGCTGGGTCGCGGTCTGCCGTGATGATAATTTCATGCCCGTCAATGGTCATCTTTCCCGGCTCGCCCTTTGCGCTGCCGTTGTAGTGCCCTTGCGTGGTGTCGTACTTGAACAGGTGCGCCGAAAGCTTGGGGTCGTGCGTGTCGTTTATGGCGACAATGTCGAATTTCTTGCCCACAAACCCGCGCTCGAACGCCGCGCGCGCAACGAGCTTGCCTATCCTTCCAAAGCCATTTATCGCTACTTTTATTGCCATGAGAACCCCTCCAAATAGAAAGTAAGGAAAGAACGGGGAGCAATAATAAAAACCTGCACGCGCGCCAGTCGCCATGCCGCACGCCCGTTTTTTTAACTTACCCGGAAAAATCAGTAGTGATGGAAAAGAAGGCAGAGAAGCGCCGCGCGGTGCTCATTGACGTCGACTACAGGATAGTGGATGACAAGACACAAGTGCGGCTGCTCATGAAGGGGAAGCGCTTCTTCAGGCTTTATGCGCACTATGAGCCCTATTTCTACGTGGACGCCCCCCTTGGCGCGGAAAAGGAAATCATGGCTGTGAAAGCGCAGTCGCGCGAGAGGATGGTCTCACCTGTGAAGCTTGCGCGCGCGAAGATGAATGTGCTTGGCAAGGAAAAGGAATTGTGGAAAGTCTACTGCGACCGCCCTTACGACGTGCCTTCAGTGAGCGGGGCACTGAAATTCCCCTGCTACGAGAACAATATCCCATTTGGAAGAAGGTACATGATTGACAATGGCCTCTCGCCATTCATGGAAATGACATATTTGCGCGAAGGAAGGCACATCAAGAAGATATTGCGCACGCGCGAGGTGAATACGCCCCTTCGCACCATGGCGTTTGACATTGAGACTTACAACCCGAAAGGGATGCCGCAGCCTGAGCGCGACGAAGTGATCATGATTTCATATGAGATGGATGGCGAGAGGAAAGTGATTACGAGCAAGCCAATCGACCGCCCGTTTGTGATTGCATGCAAGGACGAGCGCGAGATGATAAAGAAATTCCTGTCTGTGATAAAGGAAAAGGACGTGGAAGTGCTGCTTGGCTACAACTCCACTGTTTTTGACTTGCCCTACCTGGCAGCGCGCGCGTCTGTGAACGGGCTGGAGTTTGCAATCGGCAGGGACGGCAGCAGCTTCCGCGTGAAAAGGCGCGGCATCAGGGATGTTGCAGAGATTGTGGGAAGAATACATGTGGATTTGTACCCGCTTGTGCGCTTCATGGGATTCATCGGAGCATTCAAAATCAGCAAGTACACGCTTGAGAATGCATATTCTGAGCTGACAGGCAAGAAAAAGCTCATGGTGAAGAAGCTGGAAATCTACAAGATGTGGGATGACCCTGAGCTTGTGAAGGACCTTGCTGACTATTCCGCCTTTGACTCGCAGGCGACAATGGAAATAGGCAAGATGCTGGTGCCTTTGATGGTGGAGATGGGAAGGCTCACGCGCCTGCCGCTTTTCGATGCAGTTGGGGCAACTGCAGGGCAGCTGGTAGAATCGCTTCTTATGCAGAAAAGCTTTGAGTATCATCAGATTATCCCGAACAAGCCAGATGATGCCTTGGCGCAGGAAAGGGAGTTGGGCCCCATACAGGGCGCGTTTGTCAAGCTGCCCCAGCCAGGCATATACGAGAACATGGTGGTGTTTGACTTCAGGGGGCTGTACCCCTCAATTATCACGTCGCATAATATCGACCCCTACACGCTTAATCCTCCGGAAAGCGTGCCTGATTCCGAGTGCTATATTTCCCCGAATGGGCATCGGTTTTCCAAAAAGCCAAGGGGATTGCTGCCCACTGTGCTTGAGGAGCTCATAAAAATGAGAGGGGAAATGAAAAACAAGCTGAAAAAAGCCGAGAAGGACACGCGAGAATATGAAGAGCTGTTTGCGCGCGTGCAGTCCCTGAAAATCCTTGCGAATTCCTATTACGGGTACCTTGCCTATCCCCGCTCGAGATGGTACTCGCGCGAGTGCGGAGAATCTGTCACTGCATGGGGAAGGCACTTCATACAGGAGACGATTGAGAAGGGCGAGAAAGCTGGCTTTGCTGTTCTTTACGGAGACACTGATTCCATTTTCCTTCTTATGGGCGAGAAAAAGAAGGAAGATGCACTGGCATTCATGAAAAAAATAAATGACTCGCTGCCTGGCGATATGGAGCTGGAGTTGGAAGGCTTTTACCCGCGAGGGGTGTTTGTCACGAAAAAGCACATGGGCAAGGAAGACAAGGGCGCGAAGAAGAAGTATGCGCTCATCGGCGAGGACGGGCGCATCAAGATACGAGGGTTTGAGCTGGTGAGGCGAGACTGGTCCAATGTCGCAAAAACCACGCAGAGGAAAGTGCTTGAGGCCATCTTGAAAGACGGCAGCAAGGAAAAGGCAGTCAAGATCGTGAAGGACATCATTGAGGAGCTAAAGGGAGGCAATGTGCCCTTGGAAGACCTTACCATCTACACGCAGATGAGGAAAGACCCGAACAAGTACGACATTGTGTCGCCCGAGATTTCGGCTGCGAAGAAAGCAGCCGAGGCAGGCATGCAGATAGAGAAAGGAATGATGATAGGCTATGTGATTACCAAGAAAGGCGCGAGCATATCCGACAAGGCGCAGCTCGTGGAGCTTGCGAAAGACTATGACCCGAATTACTACATTGACAATCAAGTTCTCCCGTCAGTGCTGAAAATACTGAAAGAGCTTGGCTATTCCGAGGATGATTTGAAGTTCAAGGGCGAGCAGAAGGGGCTGAGCTCTTTTTTCTGATGTGATGAGATGGAACGGGAGAAAATTATTTTTGCTTTTTTAGTTTGCGTGATTCTTGCAGGCTTGGTGTTTTTGGCGCTCGGCGCAGCCCCGAAGCAGCCAGTTGCATTCTTTGCCTATGGCACCAATCTTGCTAAAAGCGCCATGAATGCGCGCGCAGGCGGCTTCATCAACGCCACGAAAGCGGAGATGCCGGGTTACTCGCTTGTTTTTGCAAGCCAGGATGCGCGCCCTGCTGAGTTCGGAGTTGCAACCCCTATGCAGAGTGAAAGCGCGAATGTGCTGGGCGCACTTTACTATTTGACTCCAGAACAGCTTTCTGCACTTGACAAGCAGTCGGGCGCGCCTGATTTTTATGAAAGGAAAGAAGTGACAGTAGCGCTGCCTGATGGCAGCACTGTAAAGGCGCGGGCATACTTTTTGTCAGGAGCTACGCACCCCGCGGCGCCCTCGCGCTCCTATTACACTGCTGCACAGAATGGGTTGAAAGAATGGGGCTATGATGAGGGCAGCTTAGAGGCTGCGGTTGCAGAGGCTGCTTCGTCTAACTAAAATCCGGCTGCAATGTAGTAGAGCAGGTCGCCGAAGAGAAGCGTGAATACCAGCCCTATGAACAAATAGGGAAGGAAAAACGGCATGCCTGTGTAGACGGGCACTGATTTTATTTTGGCGTGCTTGAGCGCTGCGATTGCCTTTTCGCTGATTACCGGGGAGAGCTTGAGCTTTTTTGCAAGCTCGGGCATTTGCTCAAGCGCCATTACGTCCTCGCACTGGAGTTGAGACGTTGGAATTTTCTCCACCATGCTTGCCTTTATCTCGGGCATGAAAAGCGAGAAGAAAACAAGGGCTGTGCCAAGGAATCCTATTATTGCGAAATAAGATGCTGGTAGGGAAACTGGTAGTGAGGAGACAATGGCGCCGAAGATGAGAAGGGAAATTACAATCAAGGCAGGCCCTGCCACTTTTTGAAGCGTGAATTTCACCTTGCCTTGCGCGAGCTGGTGTGAAATATAGGGGATGAAGCGCACGAGCATGTGCAATATGAATGCAATGCCTGTGGGCGCAAGCATGGAGAGGAAGAATGGATAGGGGATTGCCTGCGATGCTGCGAGAAGGGGCTTGGGAAGATAGGGAATGGCAAGCGCGATTGAAGCCATTACAAAAACATCTGCCCCTCCGAGCTGACCCATCCTGTAAAGCGCGTAGGTGAGCGCTGCGATGATGATTGCCACGAAAATTGCCTGCGTGGAGATTGCAGGGTCGAAAAATACCACGTTGAGGAGAAGGGACGCGCCCAAAAAGCCCCAGAGAAGGGAGTCTGGCACCCATTTCTTGTTGAATATGTCATAGTATGCCGCCGCGCCTGTGAATGCCACTGCCACAAGCATGCGGATGTCGAGGCCTGGCACTGCTGCAGGCGGCGAGAGAAGGGAGAAAGGGAGTTCGAACATGAGGAAGAAAACGAGGGGAAACAATAAAAGCAAAGCGCGTGCGCGGAATTAATCTTTCACAGTCTCCAGGAAGTAGTCGTGTATTGCCACCACGTCAAGAGAGTCGCATGCTGCGCGACATTTGAGCGCGGATGAGACACTCGGCGTTGTCCTGCCGTCGTCCGAGTGGATGAATTCCTTGATGTAGGTGCCTGCCTCGGCAAGTATGTGGAGCTTGAGCTTGCCGCCTTCCATTGTTTGCGCTGTGATTTTGTAAACTGTTCTCTTGCGCAGCATGTCAGTCCGCCTGGCAAGCACGCGCGTAGGAGTGTGCTGGTTAAGCGCGGTGCCTGAAAGCGCTGCGGCTTTTTTTGCGTCGGCGGAAGTGAGCGCGCGGTCTGCAGATACAATTGCTTCGTATTCCTTTTCAAAATGCGAATTGCACACGCTGTCTATGAAAGATTTGTGGACAAAGCGCAATCCGATGGCGCGCACGCTGACGTTCTTTGAAAATTCGCGCTCGAGGCTGCGGAGGCTTGCTGTTCTTTTTTTGGGAGAGGCAAGCTCTGCCACGAACGGGCGGCCGCCGCCCAGGCAGCGCACGTCAACATCTTCCCTTCCGCTTGCATGAAGAGTGCAGCCTGCTGCGCCAAACGCAGGTGCAAAGACCTTGCCGATTTCTTCCTCGACGGAGGGGTAGTTCATGCCGCTTCCGCTGCAGGAATCACATCCCTTTCCGCCACACTCTGAACAGTGCCATCGGCTTTGGCAAAAGCCGCGCGCGAGCTTGATGTAATGCCCGTGGATATAAAGCTGCATGGGGCGCGCAATTGCCTTTTTCGAGGTGAAATCCAATTCAAAAGAGGCGTCTGCCGCCCGTTGGTCGTTTTCCTTCCCAGATGCCTTTGCTATCTTTGAAGATATTTCAGAGTTCACACTGTTCTTGAGGGAAGTATATTGCCCTGGGAGAAAATTGGTTGCAACCTCGGCTTCGCGCATGAGCATGGCGCGGGAGAATGAGGATGAGACGGAAAATGTTTCCCATTCAAAGCCATCAGATTGGGCTAGCGCGGCGTCCACGAGAGAGGGAAGTGCAGAGAGTGCGCCCTGGCAGATGAAGCATTCCTCGCTGCGCCCCGAAGCGCGCACGCTTTCGCTTGAAAAGAAGCGCCGGGCGCATTCGTTGCATAATGGTGTTTTTTCCACAACTAAGATGGCAGAGCGCAGGGTTTATTAATCTGATTTCCGGAGCCCTATCGGGCAGGGTGCAAAGCGGTATTTTGCGGATGTTTGGGAAAGCCTTTTAAATGTGCATCTGCAGAAATAAGATGGTAAAGAATGGATATGTGGTATTTCTGCCCGAGAAGGTGACAACATGCCCCGTGGAAAAAGAATCGTAATTGAAAAGGTAATCAACGACCCAGTGGTGACCAGGCTCAAGTCGATGAAGATATCAGACATGAAGTCCAGGCGCAACACTGATGAGAAGTCGCTGCATTCGAACATTTCAGACATTGTCGGCAAGGCAAACGACTTGTATGCCCAGGACAAGCTCGAGCGCGAACGCCTGAAGGGCATGGGGCTGTTCTCGGTCGAGGAGGCATATGACGAGCTCAAGAAAGGGGGCGTCAGCCTGTCCTACCGCGCATTCGGCGGCCGTGTGGAGAGGCGCTCTGTCCATTCTGTGAAGATTGGCAACAAGAGGCTCATCCCCAAGCCCGTCGTGCACGACTGGATCGCGCTTGCGAATGAATATTACACTGTGAAGCAGGCATTCAACGAGCTCAAGAAGCACGAGAAGCTCAACCTGAGGGCGTTCATTGGAAGGATCGAGAAGAACTCCGTGCCGTCATTGAAGATCGGGACCGCGCGCTGGGTGCCAAAGTCAGCAATCGAGGGCATGGTGCACGTCTGCAAGAACTATTACGACGTCGGCGATGCAGTGCAGGAGATGAACTCCAAGGGCATCCGCATCAAGAGGAACGCATTCGAGAGGCGCCTGGACAGGAACCGCATCCCGCACGTGAAGATCGGCGGAAGGCGCGTGATTGCCAAGGATGTGCTCTCCGAGCTTGTGGGCAAGGAGCTCGCGCTTGCAGGCAAATCGCCGAGGATGCAGTAAGTTTCTTCTTCCTGTTTTATTTTATTTTCCTTAGCAGAAGCGCCATCATTCGGCTTTTGGCACTTCCTTTTTCTCCTCGGGCGGCGCGCGTTTTTTCCCTGCGAAGAAGTAGTATGCTGCGGCTGCGAGGAACGCCAATGAGATTAGCGCAAGCGCGATTGTTTGGAGGGGGTTGCCCCCTGCGCTTGCTTTTGAGAGCGCGGAGTTTGCAGCCTTTATTGCGCGGTCTGACGAGGCAAGCGAGTCTGAGTACATGGCACTTGCCAGGAAATCCTCAGCGCGCGCAACCTCGTCGCCAATCTGCCTTGCATCCTCTGCGCTTGCGCGCGATTTCACCTCCGCAAGCGCTGATTGCGCGACTGATAGGGAAGAGGAAGCAGATGATGAGAGCGATGTGAGCGCGTTTGAGAGCGACGTGTGGAGCGCTGAAAGCTTTGCGAGGGAGGAGTTTGCCTGCGAGAGAGCCTCGGAGGGCGCGAGGGTTGATTTCTTGGAAGCTGCAAGAAGCTTGTCTGCGTCGGAGAGGCGAGTGGTTGCAGCTGTTGGCGTGAATGGAAGCTGCCTGCGCGACTGAGTGGTGAGCGCAGCATACTGTGAAGAATAGTTTGCAAGCAGAGGCTCGACCTCGGCGCGAAGCGCAGCGTACTCTGAACGGAGATTTTCCGCCTGAGAGGCAATCTCTAATGCACTGATAGAGGATGCTTGCTCCAGTGAGGAAAGAATCGAGGTGGCTGCAGAGGCATGCAGGAGCGATTGCGCGAAATCGCCTTGCGTGTAATATGATTGTGCTTCGGAGAGCTCGCCTTGCGCTGCAGAGATGATAGTGGAGTTGCCTGCTCCTTGCTTTTGCGCAGCAGCGTATTTTTCAGAAGCTGATTCCAAAGAGGAGAGCGAAAGAGTGGCAAGCGAGGTGAACAGGTCCGTTTTCGCCTTGCGGAGGATGGAAACCGCCTTTTCATAGCCGCCTGCGTCGGCCTCGTCCGATGCTGATGCAAGAGAGGCTTGGTACTTGAAAAGCGTGGATGAGAATGTTGTTTTCGACGATGAATTTGAAAGCATCATGGAGTTTTGAATTGGGGTGAGTGAGGAAAGCGCGCTTCCTGCCTCTGATTTTTCTTGGAGGAAAAGCTGGTAGTCGCCTGTTGAGTAGGAAAGCTCCTGCGCGTCTTTCCGCATTTGGGAAAGAAGCAATAGCGCCTCGTTGCTCTTGCCCTGTGCTGCAAGGCTTTTGGCTTCGGCAAGCATGAGCGCGTCCTTTGTCCTGTTGTAGGTGAGAACGAGGAGCTCGGCCTGTGAAAAAGCTTCGGTGAGCGCCTGTGCAGTATCTTGCAAGATGTATGAGATGGCAAACGAAGATGCCTTGCCTTTTGCCAGCGGAGAGAATGCAAGAGATATTTGGGTTTCGCTTCCAGATGCAGCTGCAGATGCGCGCACCACTTTTTCACCTGAGAGAGGCGTGATGCTCAGGTTTGCTATGCCTATGTAGGGCTCGTAGAGAGAAATTGTGGCAGAGGGGCAGCTAAGAGATGCTGGAGAGAGCGAAAGTATGTAGGAAACTTTTTTGGCGCCAAGCGGAAGCGTTTCGTATTCGTGTGCGGAGAGCGACGTGATGAAGGGATGCGCGACAGAATAGGAGATGGTAAGCTCGCCTTTGCCCGAAGGCACTCCGCTTATTTCCCCTTGAAGTGAATCTTCATCGCCAGATGTGAAGGAAGATAGGGGGAATTTTTGCCCTGAGTAGGAAACTGATGCTGTGTGGGAGAACAGTGGCGCAGGCTGTGAAATGCTCAGAGCGGGAATAGCGCGCGAGGAGACGAATGTAATTGCACGGCTTGCCTGCGCAAGCTCTTCAGTGGCGAATGAACAGGAGTCAGTGGAGGAAATTATCTGCGCTGGCTGGTCTTTTTTCATGAATGTGAATGAGAAGGATTGGAATGGTGAAATGCCGGAAAGGATGATGGCGGTTTTGCCCTTGTCAGGATATGCGTCAGCCACTGCATCCCCGCTTGAGAAATCAGACGAGTAGATGGGCACTGAAGTGCGCGCTGTGAATGGAGTTTGGCTTGTGGAAGAAAGTGTGGAAGGATTTTTCGTGGTGATGTAGGCGCTGTAATCAGTCTGCCTGCCAAGCACGGGCGTTTCGTAAATTTCAGACACAAATGCATTTTGCGAGAGCGTGGAGGAGATGTATTGGGGTTTTTGCTGCTCAGATAAGATAAGAATGGAGTCGAGGCCTTGCTCTGTTTGCTTGATATGCCCAATCGCAGCCTCTGCATCAAGCTTGCCAGATGGGAAATATGTTGAAAACAGACTTAGCTTCTGCGAAAGGGCAGGCGCAAATGCGCGCATTTCATCCGACACTTCCGAGGCGCGCGCGTACTTTTCCTCAAGGTAGGAATATGCCTCATAGATTCTGAGGAGCAATGCCTGTTGGTCGCTTTCAGTTGCAGAAAGAACCGCAGAGATTATGTCTACTGAAGGAGAGGATGCTAGGAGGGCGCGGTATTCGGAGAGAGTTTCCTGTTCGTATGCAACGTCAATCCCGTCAATGCGCGCTGATGAGAGAAGTGAGGAATATTTTGAGAGCGCTTGCTCTGCAGCGAGCTGTGCACTAACGGCTTGCTGGCTTTGTGATAACAGGTACGCACGGTCGGCAAGGCGCGCGGCAGTAGTATATGCCTGGTAGCGCGCGCCAAGCGAGGAAAGTGTGCTTGCCGATGCGAATGAGTCTTCTGCCTGGGTGAGAAGCGCGCGGGCAGATGACAAGGCTTGTGCAGATGCCAGGGAGGAGGCAGATGCGCCAGTTGAGTTCTGCGCTGTTGTAATTGCCTCTTGCGCTGCTTTTTTCTGGGAAAACACGGCTGCTTCTGCATTGGAGCGCACGAGCCGAAGCGAGACAAGCGCTGCTTGCGAGATTTCTGAAGATGACTGCGCTTCGGAAATTGCTTGGGAGAGCCAGCCATCTGCCTCTTTTGAGGAAAAGCTTGCTTGGGAGGATAAAATGAGAGACTGCGCGCGGGAGGAATCGTCTTTTGCATTCAAGTAGCCGCTGTAGATGCCTGTGTAGATAGTGCCAATAATGAGCGAAGTGCCTCCTGATGAGGGAGAGGGGTCGCCAATAAGTTCAAGCTTTTCGCTGCCAAGCAAGGAGAGCTCGGAAGAAAGTGAGCGCAATGAGTCTTGCGCAGACAGCTTTGCTGTGGAGTATTCATCGAGCATGCTGCTTTTTGCCTCGGAAAGAAGCATGTAAAGAGAAAGGGTGCGCGCGATTGAGGAATTTTCGCCGGCATTGCCAAGCGCGTTTAGGCGCGAGGAGAAGCCAGCCTCGGAAAAATCAGGCAGTTGCGGGGATAATGCAAAGTAATTGTATGCTTTTTGATATGCTGCCTCTTCATTTACGCAAAAGCCGCTGCTTGGCGCAAGCAAAGACTCGGCGTAGTTGAATGCTGTGGAAGCTTCACCTGAGTAGTTTTGCGAGCCTGCCCCTGCCTTGTAAAGGAATTCGTATTCTGCTTGGGCAAGACGGGAAAGCGAGAGTGCAGAAAATTGCAAGGAGTCGTGCGCTGAGGCTGCGTGCTCAAGCACGGCGAAGTATTGCAGCGGGTAAAGCGAGATGAAGCTGCTTACATCAGTGACTTTCATCAAGATGTCCAGCTGCACAAATGCCGTGAGGAAAAATACGTTTGTAAGCAGAATGTTTTGCAGCCCGAAATTGTCGCGCACTGCTGCTTGCGCCTTGGTGGAAAGCTCGTGTGAGGAGTGCTTTGCCTCCTTTGCAAGCGCAAGCTCTTCAGACGCGCGCGTTAGGAGGGCCGCTGGCTCGGAAAGCGTGCTTCTATGCACAACAGGCACGCGCGCAAGAAGGGCGCTTCCATTCATTATGGAGATGTTTTCCAGCCCCAAGCTTTCCGTGGAATTGTCAAATGCAAACGCATAGGAGTGGATGGACCAGATGGTTATGATGTTCGGGTTGCTTGAAATGTAAGATGCGTCCTGCCAGAAGCGGGAAAGCTCGCCGCTTGGGAAGCAGTCTGAGAAACTTGCGCTGCCAGAGGCAAAAGTTGGCGCTATCATTGATGAAAAACACAGAAAAACTAGAATGAGGCGCCCCACATGCCACCCCATAATGGGATTTCCACCCCAATTTTATTATGGCTATCGGATTATTTTTTATCGACGGAGGATGGCTTTGCCTCGGATTTCTCTTTCTGAGAGGCAGCCTGCTCCGGCAGCGGGTGCGGAGGAGGGGCTTCCTGCTTCACCATCTTGTGCTCGGTCTCCGCGGTTTCGCACTTCTTTGATAGATCATCAAGCGTGAGCGCGAGGTATGCGCCTTTCTCGGTGAGGTGGAATATGTTCTGCTTGCCTTTTTTCTCAGAGGCCACGATTCCGAACTTCCGCAGGTTTGTGAGAAGGTTTATCACATGCACATAGGACGAACCTGACACGCGCGCGAGCTTGGACGGGTACCAGACCTGCTCTGCGTCCTTGAGGAGGAGAAGGATGGCGCAGGGCTTGGGCTTGAGAAGGAGCCTTTTGAGGGCAGAGGGTTTTTGCGCTGGTTGAGAAGACATCTCACTTGCCAAGGCAGCACCTCTTCAGTATTGCCATTCGCACCGGCACGCCGTTTTTCGCCTGCTCAAAGTATTTTGCGCGCGCGTCGGAATCGAATTCTTTCGGAAGCTCGTCTATTTTCGGGAGCGGGTGCAGCACTGCCATGCTCTTTGGCGCTGCGCGAAGCGCTGCCATGCTGAGACGGAACTCCTGCGACAAGCGAAGCGCCTCGTCGGGGTCTGCAAACCTTTCGCGCTGCACGCGGCAGATGTAAAGTATGTCGCAGCCGGCAAATGATGGCTTGGAAGTTTCCTTGATGTTTGCCCCGAATTCTTTTTTCGCGCGCGAGATTACATCAGGACCCATGGCAAGCAAGGCAGGCGAGCAAAGGGAAACATTTGCACCATACATTGCAAGCAGATGGAGGAGTGAACGCATGGCGCGCGCGTGCTTCAGGTCACCCATCAGCGTGACATTCAGGCCTGCGACTTTTCCCTTGAGCTTTTGGATGGTGTAGATGTCGATGAGTGCCTGTGTGGGGTGTTGATTGCCCCCATCGCCTGCGTTTATCACCGGGTGCTTCGCGATTTCCGCTGCAAGCTGAGGCATGCCTGGCTGTGGGTGGCGGATGATAAGCGCATCTGCATAGCCATCCATCATCTGGATGGTGTCGGAGAATGTCTCGCCTTTCTGAGCCGAGCTTTTGTCTGAATAAAAGGCAAGTGGCGTGGCGCCGAGGCGCGCGGCTGCGGATTGGAAGGAGAAGTTCGTGCGAGTGGAGGCTTCGAAGAACAGGTTTGCCGTGATTTTCCCTG
>Ga0247842_10003706_pt1 | contig 20087 bp, 16 predicted proteins | sample LaCruzMarch2015__3_FD_192411 | JGI IMG/M metagenome (GOLD analysis project Ga0247842, IMG submission 192411) | Freshwater microbial communities from meromictic Lake La Cruz, Castile-La Mancha, Spain - LaCruzMarch2015_19m | ecosystem: Environmental > Aquatic > Freshwater > Lake | place: Spain...
ATAAAAAATGATGCTGTGCAACTTATAGCGGGAAACTTGTGAGATATAAAATTTTAACACCTAACAAACCACCGCAGTGAATGGTGTTTCTCACTTTTGGCAAATTTGAGTGTGTAAGGGTCACACAGCCACCGTGCGACGAATCCGTCCGTTCTTACCATCAACCAGCCAAAATCCCAGCCGCGGCTTTCATAGCTCATAGGAATTGCAGGTTTGACTCGAACCGTCGGCTGACATCCCGCACTGAATACTTTACGCCCGGTGCTGTAGTATCCGGGTCCTGTATGCACAAAGACCTCGTGATCAATTTCACTTCCCATATCATCGCACAATCCGCGAATTCCAACTTTCACCTCGCAGCCACATAGGAATGCCTCTGTTAGTTTCTCCAGTGAACCTGTGTTCACTGTTCCATCAGCCTGGTGAGAAAAAACTTCACTCCACTCATCGCGCACGAAGTAGCGGAATGTTTCAAAATTGTAAGTAAAATTACTGCTGGGAGCATTGGTCCCGGTGTCCCACGCATCATGTTGGTGGTATTTTGGCATATCACTGTGATCATCCAAAGGAGAAGGGCCGATCGTGCCGTCTGTTGGCTTACCATCAAGAAACGGCCGCGCAATTGCCTGCCTGCCATCCTGATTATACATAAAAAACGACATCGAAGGACGTGGTCCAAAACCTTCAGGCGGATTGATCGGCATCCGCAGATTCATGATTCCTGCAACCCATCGATTATCCACCAGATATGTTACTCTAAAATCACTGACTTCTTGTATCAGTTCGCGGTTATCAGACCCAGGTTCAAGATGCTCATTATGTCTGAATTCTGTATATATCCGCAGGTCAGCACCGCGGCTGATTGCCGCCTGCAATGCCGTTTCAGCACCGGCAGTCACATTTAAATTACTGTCCAGTTCCAAAACACATTTCCATTCATTCATAAAATCATCCTCCAATTTTAACGTTGATCAAGAGTGAGATACAGGCATTGGGGTCAGTGTGCAATGGCGCTAACTTAAGACCAGTTTGGGATGCTGACCCTACAGGGCTTAAGTTAGCGCCATTCATTTCACAACCGGTTCATCTTCATTCCCTCCACGCCCTCACGGGCGCGGCTACAGTTCTTCTGAAACCGCTCCAGACTGCTCAAAATCCCGGCATTAGTCACGGCTATCATGGGCGACGCCTTTTTCTTGGGCTTATTGGTGCACGAAAATATTTCCCATCACCGTGGGCTCTTTGAAGTCGGTCCCGCTCGGTGAAAGCATGTAGTGCTCCGGCGTATTGCCCGTCATGCGCTGGCGGCAGATGTTGACCCCCCACGGATAATTCGGTGTGGGACGTTGGCCGGAAATCGGCTCCGCATCAATACGGACTTCAGCCGTCCAGCGGTCAGGATATTTTTTCACCGCGACTGCCCCGACCTTGTAGAATCCCGGCAGATCCTCGACCCGGCTGGTAAGACATTCGTCGAGAACCACCCCGGCGGAGTTGATGCCGATGAACGGGCGGATCCCTCCTGCGGTCTCCAAGCGGATTTCCACCATGTCATCGGCAAAAATGCTCGTGGAGTCGGGATCTTTGCAGGATTCGGCCAGCCGGTCCATCTTGGGTTCGTAACACTCGATGCCGACAATCAATGCCGAGTTGTCGTTGAGCCACCGGAAGGCAACCCGCGTTTTGACATGCTCCGGATGTTCTCCGGTGAGCATATCGCGCAGGAGGTGAAAGCCGTAACCGGCCGGATCATCGGCCGTCCAGAAGGCCTTGGTCAGGTCGCCATCGATCACAGGGGCTTCGTTTGCGGTCCTGATCTTCAGGTTTGGCCCGGTGCGCTTGAGTTTTTCGAACACCAGCTTGAGCGTTTCCATCTCTCCCTTGATGCCCGCGATGCGCTGTCCGTAAATGGAGTCTCCGGCCTTGGCTTTGGCGCGGTCCAGGATTTCGAAGAAGTGGTCCACATCCCCCGGTTTCAAAAAGCCGCCTGCAGAAGTGATCTGGCGCGGCTCGGGGCGCATCCAGACCGACTCGGCAAACTCAAAAAATTCTTTCATCTCGGCCTTTGCCGGGCCGTAGAAGAGCTCGTAATATTCATTGAGTGTGGCCTGGATATCCAGATCGCGGTCCCAGCAAAGCTTGCTGTGGAGATAGAGCATCAGGTGGCTGATCCATGGCCGGGCCATCACCGGCATGTTCGCCGCTTTTGAGTTGAAGCTACTCGGGCTCCAACCGACTTCCGCGAGAAAGCCGATGGTATGGTCATAAAGCCCATCGAAACTCCGCTTCATCTGGGAGGGGAAGATCACCGGGATGGGCGGCGCGTTGTAGGGAGCGGCGTGCTGCAGGTAATACTCCCAGATAACCAGTTGCTCCGGGCTGTTCATGGCGGCGATCCATTCCTTGCGGTTGGGCAGCTCATGCGCCCGTTCGGGCAAATGCCAGTCGGAACTGCTCTGGGTGAAGCCCACCACAAAATCGTCCGGCACTTCTTTAAGATTTGACGGGATGCGGCTGGTGATCCCGTAGGCAAACACCGGAAACTTCTTGCCCGGGTGTTTTTTTATCAGGCGTTGGCGCACATCGAGGTTGAAATCCCACACATAGTCGCTAAAGCGCCCACTCTGGCCGCGAGTCTTGAATTTATCCCAGCCGGCTGCGGCATCCTCGTCATCGATAAATGCTGGCCAGCCGTCCGGCTGCCCGATGCACATGTAATCCATGCCCGGGAAGAATTGATCCACCAGCTCGAGATACTCGGCCTGATCGGCCCGCAGCTGCGGGCTGCTGAACCGGGGCACATGGTAATCAACTTTTCCATTCACCCGTCCGTAATATTCCTGCGGCTGGGTTTCCGGATCGATTTCGATCGGGCCGCTGACACTGTGGTAAACCGGCAGGAAACGGTCGGCCCCGGCGCGCATGGCCTTCCACCATAAAAATTCCTCCGGGATGGAAGTCCCGACCTTGCAATCGGCAAAAAAGCGCACTGGAAATTCGGGCTCTTCAGTCGTGTTCTGCTTTTTGACGGCAAGGTTTTTGGATTTCGGAATAACCATGCCCAGTTCGGGAATCGGGGCATACCAGCGCATGCCCATCTGCTCGAGCAGCGCGTAAACCGCATACAGCGTCCCCGTGCCGTCATTCGAGTAGAAGCCAAACTCCTCGCTGAAATCCCGGTAGTCGATAATTGGCGGCCATCTCCACTTGCGGCCGATGGTTTTTTCCCAGTATTTTTGTCGCTCGAACCGGGGAACCTTCTCGAAGCGCGAAAACGACTTGGCGTAGTGGTAAAATTGTGGGCCGGCCACGATGACATGGTTGTCCGCAGCGACGATTTTAAAGCCGTCGTGTTTGAGTCCTTCCAGCGAAAATCCGAGCTTCCGGGTCCCGTCGCTCTCGCCCACGTAGATCTGGTTGGCGACACTGGTGGTTGGCTCGGCAACGATTGCCAGTTCGGCCCCCGACATCGCTTTGAGATGCTTTTGTAATTCTGCTGCCGCGGTTTTTACGCTCGGCGAGGCATCGGCGGCCAGCACGATTTCGGCTGCCGGCTTGCCCTCGACTACCAGCGGAACGTTGGACGCGCCATGGGCGGCGGACGCCATGAGGAGGGGAATCAAGATCGAAGGCATTTTCATGATGAGCTTAGTGAGGGGGCCTTGTGTTGATTGGTAATGACTGAACCGCAGAGAGTGCACGGAACCCAAAGCACTAGTATTTCTCTGCGTTCTTCCGGTCAAGGATCACCAAACTGGTGAGGGAAAATGACCTGTGGACCCTCGCATGGCATCCGCCCGCAGGCAGTGCCATTGTGAAAACGTCACGGAGATTCTGGAAAAAGGCTCCCGAATTTGTCTGTCTTTGGCAGAATGCTTGGACGCTCCTGCTTCCGGAGGTCACTTTTGTTTACCAGCAAAGCAAATCTTGGCAGACATTCTGTTTCGTGAACATCTCAAGGAAATTCGTCTCCGACTAATCTCCATGATTGTTCACGATTTGACTCATCCGGACTTCGATCCCCCGGATTGCCCCGCATGGGCCAGGGAGGACCTGCCACCCTCGATCAGGCCCTATTGCGGAAGAAATGGCCTGCCATCGCCTTGGCATGAGAGGAACTATGCGCTGGCCCTGACGGTTCGTGGCGTGGATCGTTATCATGCCAATCAGTTCATCGTCCACCGGCCGGAAACGGCTCACTATCTGTATACCGACTATACACCGCTGGAAGTCGGCTATCGGCAGGGAATGTTGCCATTACACGAAAAGCTTGCGGCGGAAGTGACTTCTTCCGGGCAGTCGCCAACGGAAAGGGCGGTGAGTCTCCTCAAACACGGCACCTCCAGGATGCGGCATCCGACCATGCCTCCGTGCGGACCCAATGTGAGGCCTGATCGCAACCTCGACGACGAATCCCTTTTGCAGAGCGGCGTCGGAGGTTGCAATGAGCAGACGAGAGTCTTCATCCGGCTGTGCCAGGTGTGCGGGATTCCTGCCCGCCTCATTCAGCTTTTTTACTCCGACGGCACCGGGCATTGCATTGCAGAATTCCATTCCGGGGAAGGTTGGCATATGGCGGATGCGAGCTGGTTCTGTGTGTTTCCCGACGCCAATGGGCACCTTCTCTCCGCGGCACAGTGCCACGACCGCGGGGAGGGGCAACGGTCTGCCGGCAAGGCCTATTTCGATCGTTTTCAAGAACTGTTGGCTTTGCCAAAGGAATCTCTTGGGCTGGGAAATGAGACCATGAGTTCCCCGGAAGAAACCAACCTGCAATACTGGACGCGCATCAGCGCCAGATCCGCCGAAACATTGGCGGCGGAATTCTATGTTTTTGGAGTGATCAATTACCCCTTGCCCGCATGAGAAGCAATGCGACCAGGCGGGTATCCGGGAGTGGCTTCGGGATGCGGATGTGGAATTTTGGGGCCGAGGCTGTCGGATCTTTGTGCGGGTTTTTCGCGACGGGAACCCACGAACCCTTTAATATAAAATTATCTACCATGAAAATTGCCTCCATCCCTCTCCTCTTTTTGTGCTTCGTTTGTCCCGTCTCGAGCCCGGCTGAAGTGGTGCGGGTGGATTGGGAAGGGGCGTTTGACGGGCAAATGGGTTCCGATTTGCGCGATCCGGAGCGCCGCCTCGTCATCGTTGGCGCGAGAAAGGAGACGCTGAGTTTTGTTGACAAGACATCCACCCCGCCGAGCCCCTTCGCCGGAGGCAAGACCGCTCTGGTGTTTGATTCGACGCCGGACAATCCGTATTGGGTGCGATTGTGCTTCCGCCCATTCGACACATCGGAGGCACCTCAAGGCGAGGCGGAATTCCTCCTTCAACCGGTGGAAGGCAGGGCGGAAGTTCAGGTCGGCCACCAAAGTGCTCCTTGGGACCCCCAGGTCAACCAAACTTATTACATTGAAAATGCGGCCTTCGATGTGGGACTGACTCCTGGCTCGGAACCGATGGTCGCCGGACGGCTTGGCGAGACGGACTCCGTCACCACGATCACCGCAGGAGAAACCTATCGGGTGACGATCAAATGGGACTTAACTCATTCCCCGCCCATCGCCCGCATCTTTCTTAACGGGGAGGTCTTGCGAGAAAAGGGGAAGGGGGACCCGCTCAACCCGCCACTGGGAACAATTGCGGGCAGCAAGGGTCTGAATGCTTTCAGGGTCTCTCTCGGAGGCCCCGAAGATCACGTGGGGAGGCTCCTGGTCGGTCCCATGGCCGCGTTCCTCGGCTCCATCCCCGATATGGAGCAGGCAGGAAATCTCAGTGATCTTTGAGACGGCGGAACCTCTCGTTGGAAGTCCAGGGACTGCCGACGCGATCCCGCCTGAGCGCGGCGACGCGGCATCCCACCGAAAGCGCCGCTAGCTGCAGGGATTGAGGTCCCGACCCGGAACTGGTCATTTTCGCTAACCACCGACTTTTCTCTTTACCGTCCGCAGAAGAGATGGCTCAATTGCGAGCAGGTCCAGGTAGGGGGGGACAATGGAATCATTTCAACCGGACATCTTCATTACTATGAACAAAAAGCCGTTCTCGTTTAGCAGGAACTCCTCATCTTGGGTATTGCTTGCCGCCGCTTGTGCGCTCGTCCTTGCTTTCCCGCATTCCGGCCGGGCCGACGATCGATTCAAAGGCAACAATACAATCAATTTGGACCAAACCACGAGTTGGGTTGGTGGGGTTGTTCCCACGAGCAGTGATGTGGCTGTCTGGGACGACACGGTCACCGCCGCCAACACGACCGCTCTCGGCGGCAACCTCTCCTGGCAGGGCATCCGCATCGGCGGAACCACCCGAAACGGGACGGTCACCGTCAGTACCGGGAACACCCTTACCCTCGGCTCTTCCGGAATCGACATGTCATCCACTTCAAGGAATCTCACTCTGTATAACGCGGTCACCGCAGGAGCAAACCAGAATTGGGCGGTGGGAACAGGGCGTACGTTGTCCTTCGGAGACCTCGCTAACAACGAGCTCAGCGGGAGTGGCAATGTGACAAAGACAGGCAATGGCATCCTGGTGACCGGTCATAACTCGCCGACCTATAACGGCACCTTCACGATCGAAAGCGGAACTTGGAATACCCGAGGCACCGGTTTTTCTGCGGTAGGGTCAGCCGTCGTCTTGAAACCTGGTGTGACGGTTTCAAATCTGACGACAGCAATTGCCACCGTCAGTGGAAGCACCGCAAATACTACCACCCACATCGACGGGAACGTGACCCTGATTGGAACCAATGGTGGCACAACGGACAGCACAAGCTTGGTATTCAACCGTGCGGCAGGCACTGCGGCCGTCAACCTGCGGGCGAATGCCGAGATTAATGTTTCCAATGCGCCTGTCGGCCCGAATTTGACCGGCGGACGGGTAATTTTCGGAGGCGTGAGCGAAAGCGGGGGGAACTTTAGTCTCACCAAAACGGGCCAAGGCATCTTGGAATTTAACAATGCAATCTCCACTAACTCAACCTACACAGGGGGAACCTTCGTCAACGCAGGCACACTGCGGCTGCTCAGTTACGGCAAACTGCCGACCGGGGGGAACGTCACCATCAACGACGGATCAACCCTCCATCTTGACCTTTTTATCGACCAATCGGTCGGCACCCTCACCCTTAATAACGGCAACATCACCCAGGGATTAAACAGTCCGACCAGAACCCTCTCTGCCACCAGCTTTGTGATGTCCAACGGCTCGGTCAGCCAGAGACTTGCCGGTGCGAACGCCACCATGACCAAGGGCACATCAGGCACGGTCACGCTCTCTGCGAACAATACCTTCACCGGCGCAACCGCGATCAACGCGGGCACGCTGATCATCAGCGGGTCGATCAGCAACAACAGCTCGGTCACCGTCGCTGCCGGCGCGCAGCTGCGATACAATTCCGCCAGTGCCCGGACAGGTTCACTCACGCTCAGCGGCAATGGGAGTGCGTCGCGCGCGATCCTTGGCGGCACGGGCAGCATCAATACGGCCATTACGCTGGACAACTTGGGCGACACACTCTCTCCGGGCAACAGCCCAGGCCTGCAGGGTTATGGAGTGAGCCAGACATGGGCCTCGATGACTTACCTTTGGGAAGTGAACAACTTCACCGGCACGACGGCCGGCACTGACTTCGATCAAATCAACGTGACCGGCAGCCTGACGCTATCGGGCGGCCTGGGTGCCTACCAACTCGACATCACCTCGCTCACGGGGCTGAACGCCAACGGAAATGTCGGCAACTTCAGCGAGGTGAACCGTTCCTGGACGATCCTCACCACCACCACCGGCATCAGCGGATTCAATGCAGCCAATTGGACACTCCTCACCACAAACTTCACGAGTAGCCCTGCCTACACGGGAACCTTCTCGCTCGCCCAGGTGAGCAATGACTTGGTGCTGAGCTATGCCGTGCCCGAGCCCTCCACTTGGGCGCTCCTGGCCGCCAGCCTGACAACCGTCATGGTCCTGCGCCGCCGCCGTCGGACGTCTTAAACTTCGGCCTTTTCTCGTCGGGGGAGGAGCGGGGTCTGTCGTCTATCCGTGGAGGGCACCGTAACTGAGGGCGGTTTTCGGGATATTGACGAGAAACCGAAATTCGGTCTGGACGTGCGCCTAGAGCGATCCTTGTTGGCTGGCACTCAGGGATGCCTGTCCCTCGCGTTCGGCGCGACGGAATTCCTCCATTTCGCGCTTGAGGGGGTCCCAGTAGGCGCGGTCTTTATCCTGTTCGGCCCGGACTTCGGCATCCAAGCTGGAGCGCAGGGCTGGAAGGTCGCCCGTCATGGCGTGGGCGAGCAGCGGACGGGAGGAGCGGAAGTGGGCGGCCTCGGCCGGGAAGCGGCTTGTAAGCTCAACGAGGCGTTCCGGGGTGCGGGATTCGTTCAACCAAAACGCAATCCGTTCAGGAGTCGGTTCATTGAGCAGCGATTGGTAGTGGCCCTCGACAAGAGCGCTGATCACGGGCCAATCCTTTTCCCTCTGAGTCTTCTTGGCGTTGACAAGATCTGGCACGGACAAGAGATGGATTTCCCGATTGTTTTCCTCAACGATCGTGGTGCGCCGTCTCCAGAGGACGTCGAAGCCGGGAAGATCGCGCAAGGTCGTCATGACATCAATCCTGAGACCAGCGACTCCGTCAGCCTTGCAGCGGTAATGGACGGCATGCCCCCGGGCAAGGACTGCGGAATCGAATCGAGGAACCGCGATACGTATGGCCCCGAGTTCTGCGAGCGCTGAGTGGAGTCCAACGAAATTTGACTCGCCAGCCAGTATGAGGAAATCGATGTCCTTGCTAAACTGGGCTGCGCCGTAGAACACGCAAGCCTGGCCGCCCATAAGCAATGCCTGAACTTGATGTTTCTGAATCGTAAAAAGGACTTGTCGGATCGGGGTCGGGATCAAGGCTGCCTCCCATGGCTAAGTATTGCGCAAAGATTTTCTCACTTTCCCGGAAGCGTTCGATTGGCGTGAGCTTCGCCCACTCCTGCCACTCCTCCGGCCAGTCTTCAAATCTCATGACATTGCAGTCTCTAGTGCAAAAGCATCCGTGTGTCGAGGAGGGAGAGACGGACGCTAAAACTTCGGACAGTAGCTCGTCGAAGACTTCCGCGTTATGTTCCCCCAGTCCCGGAGCGGGCTTTGCAGACCGGGGGCGCTCGCGATCAAACGAAATCGGGAGGCCGACGACCCGGATGCCGCTCTTCGGGAGATCTTGTAGGATGCTCACGGCGGCGAGTTGTTCGGACTCGGCAAGTTCCTTCATATTGTTCACCGGAGCGCAAGGCACGCCGACCGCCTCCAGAGCGGAGATCAAGGCGTCACGCGTATGAAGCGCGACCGCCGCGGACATGGCGGGAATCAAGGCTTCCCTGTTGCGAACCCGCTGAGGCGCTGTCATGAAGCGTGGGTCCGTGCTCCATTCCGGGTGTCCGAGCACGGCGGAGCAGGACGCAAACATCGGGTCGTTGCCCGCCGCGATCACCAAGGGAAGATCGGAGGCTTCAAAGACTTGGTAAGGGACGATAAATGCGCTGCCAGTGCCATGCCTTCCGGGAATCCGACCGGTCGCAATGTGAGCGTTTAGAGGTCCTTCGACCCAGTGCACTGCTGTTTCAAAGAGGGAGGTGTCGACGATGGATCCCCGTCCGGTGAGATCCCGTTTCCGGAGTGCGCCCAAGGCACCGATGACGCAAAACATTCCGGTGGCCTTGTCGTTGATCGATGCCCCGTTGAAAGTCGGTTCTTCGTCGGGACGTCCGGTGATGCTCATGATGCCGCCATAAGCTTGAAGCAAGGGGTCAAACCCCGGTTTTTTGCACATCGGTCCCGTTTGCCCGAAGGCCGAGATATTGCAATAGACCAGCCTGGGGAAACGTACGCACATCGTCTCAGCATCGATCCCGAGCTGCTCCACCAGACCCGGACGCAGAGTCTGGATCAGGATGTCTGCCGTCTCGCAAAGCGCGTTCAATTTTTCGACATCCGCCGCCGATTTGAGGTCCAGTGTGATGCTGCGCTTGTTGCGGTTTTGTGCATGAAAGTAGAGGCTCGTCAGATCATTCGGTCCAAACGGAGGGCCCCATTGCCGCGCATCGTCGCCGCCATTGGGTTTCTCCACCTTGATGACATCGGCTCCCATGTCGGCCATGATGTTGCCAGCGAGCGGGCCAGCCAGGGCATGGGCGATCTCTATGACTCGCACTCCGGCGAGAGGTAAGTTTTGTGAAGTATTCATGGCTGCATGTGGAGGCCTCCGGAAACCGTCATGTTTTCACCAGTGATATACATGGCGGCGTTGGAAAGAAGGAAGGCGACCATGGTGGCCGCTTCCTGGGGTTCGGCATAGCGCCCCAGCGGAATGCGCGCCAGGGTTTGCGCGGCAAACTTATCGCTTCGAAGAACCTCGGTCATGGCCGTGTTGACAGTTCCGAAGCCGACGGAATTGCATCGGATCCCATACTTGGCCCACTCCACCGCTCCCGTCATGGTCAGACCGAAAAGACCGGATTTGGCCGCGGCGTAGTTGGCCTGACCGAAAGAGCCACGCTTCGCACCGGTCGAGGAAATATTGACGATCGAGCCGGTTGTTCCCGCAGGCTGCGGGACATCCGGACGCGCCCGCTCGAGCATATGGCGGCCGACTGCCTGCATCATGAGATAGCATCCGGTGAGGTTCACATCGATCACGTCGCGCCACTGCTGGGCGGTCATGTTTTCCAAGCGGGCCGGGCGGGTGATGCCGGCGTTGTTGACCAAACCGTGGACTGCTCCGAATTTTTCCACGGCTGACTCGACGCACTGTGCTGCGAAGGCCTCGTCCGCCACACTGCCCGAGCAGGCGATTGTGCGTTCCTCCGGGAGTCCGGCCAGCGTGGCCGCAAGGATTTCTTCGTTCCTGTCCGCCAGCACGACGTTTGCTCCGAGGTTGGAGCACAAGCCCGCGATGGCTTGACCGATGCCTTGCGCGGCTCCGGTGACGATGACCGTGCGTGCGGATAGATCCATTGGGTTCGCGTTCGCACTCACGGTCGCTCCTTCCCGAAGACGATCGTGCCCGAGGAGGAAAACATTCCGCCAACCCCGTGAGCCACCGAGATTTTCACGTCGCGCACCTGAGCGGGCGCGGTTCCGCGGACCTGCCGGATGCTTTCCTGCAAGGCGAACATGCCATACATGCCGGTATGCGTGTAGGAAAGTCCGCCGCCATTGGTGTTCATCGGCAGCTTTCCTCCCGGCCGCGTGTTGCCCTCCCAGATGAAGTCTTTGGCTTCGCCTCGGGCGGAGAAGCCGAGGTCTTCAAGGCCGAATAAAGGCAGGTGCGCAAAGGCATCGTAGATCATGAGGTGGTTGACATCCGCAGGGCGGATCCCGGCCATTTCGAGGGCGGTCGGGCCCGCGACCCGGAAAGCGCGCGACGAGGTGAAGTCTTCCATCTGGGACACCATCGTGGTCTCGACGCTCTCGCCACTGCCGAGGATATAGACCGGCACCGTAGGAAAATCGGCGGCGCGCTCCGCCGTGGTGAGAACGAGTGCCCCCCCGCCATCGCTAACCGGACAACATTGGAGAAGGCGAAAAGGGTAGGCCACCATGCGGCTGGCCAGCACCTCTTCCACGGTGACGAGCTCGCGAAACATGGCCCTGGGATTTCGTGCTGCCCATTCGCGCTGGACCACGGCGACCATCGCCAGGTGCTCGTGTGTCGTTCCAGTGGCTTTCATGTAGCGGAGCACGGGAATAGGAAAAAGCGTCGCCGGCCCCGACGGGCCAAACGGGGCCTCAAACTGACCCGCCAGGCTCTCGGGCTCCGGAGGACGGGGGGTGGCATTCACCCGCGACTTGCCGCTTTCTCCATGAGTGATCAGCACCGTCGTGGCATAGCCTGCGGCGATCGCTGCGGCGGCATGACGAACGTGCAACATGAACGAGCATCCGCCCACGCCCGTCCCATCCACCCACCGTGGGGTGATTCCCAGGTAATGCGCGATTTGCTGGGGCATCATCTGCCCGACACAGGCCAGCCCGTCGATGTCCCTCGGCTGAAGACCGGCGTCCGCCAAGGCGTTGAGCGCGGCATCCGCGTGTAACATGATCTGCGACATGTCCGGGACGACTCCGATGCGGGTTGTTTCCGCCGCTCCCACCACGGCCACGGAACCTGGCTGGTAGGCCATTATGCGCCCTCCTTCCATGGTCGGAAGAGTGGCAGGGAGATCACTTCATCAACCGGTCGAAAGACGACCTCGAGCGACATGTCCAGCCTCAAGGCTTCGGGCGTTTGCGGGCACTCAACAATGTTTGTCATCAGACGCGGCCCCTCCTCCAACTCGACCACGGCAATCGCATAAGGAGGAGTGAATCCCGGCACTTCGCGATGGTGGATGACATAACTGTGGAGAGTGGCCCGGCCTGAGGCCTCAAAGACACCGACCTCGCGGTTGCCTGTGAACGGGCTGAAGGGGCGGGGTGGAAAGTAGGCGAATCCGGTGTCGGGACAGCGCTGCAGGAGCAGTTTCCCGTTTTTGCATCCTTCCCAAAAATGCTTCGTCTCGGGCGTCGGCTTCGGCTTGCTTCCGGCAAAGGGCATTTCAACCAGCACGGAAAATGGCAGAGAAAATGGATGGAGCGGTTCCACGTCGAAAAGATTAAGCTCTCACTGCGAGCTGGGACAATCAAGAACCGGCGACTGGTAATATCAGCTAACCTGCCATTGAGTGGCCCGGAGCGTTCGATTTCCTAGATATTCCCTCAGGCAGAAGCGCTTGAAAAGGCACTAACTACTCGTAGAAGCCTCGCTATCCCACTGGCCCTACGGCGAGCCGACTGTGGCGCTCATGTTGCCAATGAAGACTTTGGCCGGCGGTTCCTCTTTCGATCCAACATTGATCGAAATCGCGAGGGATTCTTTGCCAAGTGTGGATTTCGGAACGGATTGGGTGAACGGATCCCCCTCCCGTGTGGTCAGCGGTTCGCCGTTGAGCTGGAATTGAAAAACGACGTGGTCGCCCTCCGTCGCCCACTCCACGCGGAATGTATAGTTTTCGCCGGCGGAGAGGGCCGCGACGGAAGGGGTTCGAAGGCCGGTCGCCGATTTGCACTGGATGGCTTCATCGGCAGTGAAGTTGAAGCCAAAGAGGATATCGGTTTGGATGTAGGCCCAGTCGTTGGCCGGATCCCATGGCAGGTTGACCACTCCGGTGTCCAGTCGGAACCGCCCCTCGGCGACCCGGAAGTTGATCTCATAGGATCCGTTCGCTGGAAGCTCATCGGGAAACGGACGGACGCGGATCCGCGAGACAGCGGCCTCCGGCTGCTGGTCAATAGAGAGCGATCGCTGACTGTTCGCGAATGGATTCGCCGGGGTGGTGGAAGAGTCGACCACCACCGCACTCTTCGATTGGAGAAGCATCGGAACACCCTTGCTCCCATACGGGCTTCCGGAAATCGCCTCCCCCTCTCCGATGAACGCCCAGTCCTGAGTGATGTCCTCGCCAAATACACGGAGCCCAGCGGTGAGGCTGAGAACAAGCGAGAGAACGAGGGTAAGTTTTGATATCGGTTTCATGAATGGATTCGACGTGCACCGATGCAAAGTGCGTTACACGAACATTATGACGTATATCGTCCGGTGGTCAATCACAAGATGTGGTCATGAGCTGAGAAGGTGCCGCCTTCAGGCGGGGAAAACAGGCGTATTGGTTCTTCCAGAGGAAGCGGCTCGCAAGTTTGATGGCATCGCGCTCGGTCAGGAGACCTTCCTTAACATCCCGTCCAAGGGTGTCGGCCAGTCCGCGCCGGGCCTGAATCGAGTAGGCCAGCGCACCGGTGGGCCAGCGGGTGTCGCCGCCGAAAGCAAAGAGTTTGTTGGCGGGTGCCGCTTGGATGAAGCTCCTCACGAAATTCGCCGTATGGCGTGGGTTGATGGCCCAAGCCCAGCAGAGATCGACGAAAACATTCCGGTAGTGCTTCGACAAGGCGATGACCTCCTCGGTGAACGGATAGCCAATGTGCATCAGGATAAAGACGGCCTCTGGATAACGTGCAAGCAGGGGAGACAAATGGGAAGCGGAGACCCAAGCGAGGGGCATCCGGTCATTCCCAGCATGGATGCCAGTGTGGATCTTGATGGGGAGACCAAGAGGGATCGCGAGCTCAATGCCGCGTGCCAGACACCAGTCGCCCAAGCACAGCTTGGCTTCGATTGGCACATCCCCGTCCGCAAGCACTTGCTGCAGGGCCGCTTCCGCCTCGGATCGGGTTCGCTCCGTCCAGGCCAGCGTCCGCCGGTAGGCATGCTGCGTCTTCATGGCCACTGCGATGTTCCCGTAGAGCTCAAACAGCGCGCTCATGGCGTCATCCAAATCTCCGAGGTTTCGAACCTCGCGACCCGTGGCCTGCAGCAGAGCCTCCCGGTCGACATTTCCCGTGCTCAACTCGAGCCAAGAGAGATCCTGGAGAAAAAAACCGTCGACATCGGGTTCGCACGCCCAGTTGAAATCATCGGTTTGGACGTGGTCGATTCTCCCGCGTTCCCGCAGCAGCGCGAGCCTTCCTCCCGGGCAGCGCCAGCTGAGCAACCGCTTGTTCGCCGCGTGCAGGTTTTCCTCATCGAAGGCCAGCATGCCGTGGACTTCCCCGGCCAGCAGTTGGGCCGCGCGGCCATATCCCGTGTTCCGACAGAGTTCCCAGGCCTCCTCGATCCCCCGGAAGCGCCGGAGTAGATCCGGATCCGACGAATCGTTGAGCTGCACCAACGCCTGTGCGGATGCGCCCGCGCTGTGCAGATCTGCCTGCAGATAGGCTCCAAAGATATCCGTCAAAATGTCCGGCCCCTCCCGGATCCATCGCTCCTCCGATCGCAAATGCTCGTGCGTGTCGCAGAGCGGGGAGGTCGAGACAAAGGATTCCAACTCGGTCATTTGACAGGCAAAGGACCAGAAAACTTCGAGTTGGTAAATTCCATTTGTTCGAAATGCATTTTACTGTGCGGTAATCGGTCCAATTAATGCCAGGCTTCCTCGGTGAAAAGCTTGACGAGGGGAGACGAATGGCGATAATGTTCGAAGTAACGAACATTGTGCGTCAACCGCACAACTTACAAGCCCTCTGAGATCTATCGAGCGTCCATGACATCAGCCAGTTTCCAAGAAGAAGTCCTTCCAGAGGGGTTAGAAGAATCGCCCTTTCCGAGGCACGGCGGGTCGGATCTACTCCGCGACCGCGTTTGTTTGGTCATCGGAGGGGGGTCTATCGCGCCGGGCTGGGGAATTGGGAAAGCGATTTCCGCGGCGTATGCTCGCGAAGGGGCACGGGTGGCAGTTGCCGACTTGAACCTCGATGCCGCGACAGAAACAGCCGGGATCATCGGACGCTCCGGCGGCCGCGCGAAGTCGTTTGGCGTGGACGTGACGGACGACGATTCCATTGAGGCAATGATCGAGGCGGTGCACAAGGAGTTCGGGGTCATTGATGTCCTCCATAACAACGTCGGTCTGGCTAAGGGGGGAGACCCTTCGCTAACAACCCCGGACGACTGGCGCCGCATTCAGGACGCGAACGTTACGGCGCTGCATATCTCGACGCAGGCCGTGTTGCCAGGGATGAAGAAGCGCCGCAGGGGCGTGATCTTGACGACCTCCTCGATTGCGGCGAAGCGTAACCTCGGATACCCGTCACTGGTCTACGCGACGACGAAGGCGGCCGCGCTGCACTTTACAAGAACCCTCGCGATCGAGGTCGCGCCGTTCGGGATCCGCGCCAACACGATTCTCGCCGGCCTCATTGATACGCCGCGGATCAAGATTTACCTGAAAAATGCATATGACGGATGCTCGATCGATGAGATGCGGGCGAAGCGCAACCGCGTGGTTCCTCTCGGGCGAATGGGTGTTTCCTGGGAGGTTGCAGAGGCCGCGGTCTTTTTGGCTTCCGACCGGGCGTCCTACATTACAGGGACGGAGCTTGTGGTCGATGGGGGACTCTCGATGACCGTGCCGCACTAGGGCTCCCGGCTTTCCAGGACTTCTGGCAGGAGAAATCCGCTGGTCAGCCTGAAGCGTCCGCCCTGAGAGCGGTGACGAAGGATCTTCCGCTGCAGCGAGGTTTCCCTACCCGGCGGAGTCTCCAGAACCCTTTCGACCAACTGCGCGTCGTCGGCATCCGGCGGGATGAGCGGGAAGAACATGTGTCCGAACCCGACGATGCGCGAGTTGTCCGGCAGGACCTTCGATAACTCCCTGTCGAGCAGCCATGAGGTGCAGATAATCGTCCGCTCCCCAGGCACGGGGAAGTGGCGGTCGAAAAACTCGAGGGCTCGCTGATACGAGAGCATGCAGTTCGCCTGGGACAAGTCCGCCCCGGCAGGAATGTGCAGGTTCAGCACGGGATTCCCGGCTCCCAGGATGCGCTGGGCGTCGGATGGGAGTCCGGTTTCGCGAAGGCTAACGGCTCCGGAACCCGGATCGACAGGGAAACCCCGAACAGCACCGGCTGCTTCCTTCAAATGCGCCCGCACGCCCGGCGGGTCCTTTCGGGGATAGCCATTGGGGTCAAGAAAAAGACCGTCGCTGGCCAGCGAGACCAGTTCGCCCGCAGCCCGATAGACGACATACGGGAGATTCCAGTAGCCCGGCGCAAACTGAAGGCCCTCGATGGCAAAAACCTTCCCCGTCACATGATTCCAAAGCCAGTGGCTATAGGTGAATCCCCACGCATCGTTCCGTGCCCGAAAATCGTCCATGAAAAGCTGGAGATCTCGGAGTGTCGCGGAGGTGACCTCTCGGGGAATGCCCATCGAATCATTGTGCTCGATGGCGGTGGGAAACGCGGAGACGACGACGAGGGCTTCCCGCAGCGGGTGGGCCGTTGACTCAATCCGCCCGCCACGGGCGGCAAACCAGCGCCTGGCGAAATCGGTGATGGTGCGGAGTTCCTCCGGCCGGCTGGCCAGTTCCTGAGCGGCTTCCGTGAGTGCCCCGACAACATCCTCCCGGAACCCCAAGCCCCGCAGCAGATCCTCGACGGCTGCGGGATCCCCGATCCAGTCCGGGCTCACCGACAGCTCTCCGTTCACCGGGACGTTGGACGACATTACTTCTGAAGCGGGTCGACGAGACGGAGAATATTCTCGCGGTCGATCAACTGCCGGAGCTCGTCTGGAAGGCCCAACGTCTCGTAGAGACGGTCGTAAAACTCCTGGAGCGGACCGTCCTCGAAGATGCCAACGTGGAACATCCATCCGTCGGCGCCGTAGCAGATTTTTGAAATAGCGCGGATATCGAGTTTGCCGTTGGGAGCAAACAGCTCTTTCCAGAAAGCGAGCGATCTCCGGTAAGCACTGCCCCCGGAGAAATCCGCATACATGTTCTTGTTGTTGGATATCAGCGCGTGCGCCTCGTCCCACCAGGGATTTCCAAAGTGTGCGATCATGATCTTGAGCTCGGGAAAAGCGCGGGCGACCCGATCGAGTTCGGACGGCCGCATATCGTTCATGTTAATCGGAGAAGTGCGGGGCAGGACGCCGCCGGGGTCAAAAAAGTGGTGGGCGAGATACCCCGTGTGGAAAATCGCGAGAGCGTTGCGGTTTCGCACCGCGCGATAGAGGGGCAGGTAACAATCCGACCCATAGGGATGCATCGGAGCGATGAACTTGATTCCGATCGCCCCTCGGTCGAGGATGGCATCGATGTCAGCCGGGGTGGCCTCGTCCATTCGGATCTGCGGGCAGGCCATGACGAAGTCGCCGAAGACGCGCTGGATTTCGAATGTGATATCCGGGGGATCAAGCAAGACAACCCTCTCGATGCCGCGGGCTCGGTGCGCCGCAATGTGCTCCTCCGCCGGAATCGGCGTCACGTCAGCGGGGTATTCGCGGATCAGAACCCCTTTGCTCCGCGTCAGGAGCTCCCCGGTCGAAAAGCCGGGCTCCCGCCACGGAGACATCAGAGGCGGGATCCGGCGGCTTTCCGGCCCCATTTCGGCGTGCATGGCGTGAACGTGTCCGTCGATTCTCATAGGTGTGCCCTTCTTAAATGCTAGCGGATCGTCAAGTTGCCCAGATCCCGCAGGTCTTGGAAATCACTTCCGCTCGGGGTGATCATATAATGCTCTACGGTGTTGCCCGCACTGCGTTGGCGGTTGATTCCGATGCCCCAAGGCGAGCTCTTTGAAGGCATTTCCGCGCCCGCGCCGAGCGCTTTCGCGTCGATCACAATTTCTGCCGTCCACCGGTCCGGATACTTCTTCACCGCAAAGTCTTCGACTTTGTAAAAGTGCGGGAGATCCGCAGCGTTGGCCGTCGGGCTCTCGTCAAAAATGCTACCCTCCGGATTCACGGCGATGTGGGGCCGGATGCCTTGGGGGGTTTCCAGCCGGATCTCGACGAAATCCCCCCGGAAGATACCACGCGTGTCCCGGTCGAGCTTGCTCGCTGCGATCTTGTCCATCTTGGGCTCCAGGCACTCGATGCCGATCACCAGCTTCGAGCTGTCTGGGATCCAACGCACGGACGCGCTGGTCGAAACGTGCGTGGGCTTCTCGCCAGTGTTCATGTCGCGCAATTCCACAAACGAGTCCGGCCTTGCCGTCCAGAACGGCTTCGTCAGGTCTCCGTCCGCGACAAAATTGTCTTTCGATTTGAATCCTTCCATGGGAGTGCCCTTTCGCTGGAGGTTTTCAAAGAGCGTCTTCAGCGGGTCCATCTCCCCAGCGATCAGGTCGATGCGCTTGCGGTAAATGGTATCCGCGCCCGCCTTGGCTTGCGCCCGGCCCAGAATATCAAAGTAAACACCAACATCCTCCGGCTTGAGAAAGCCACTGTTGGCCGAGATCTCGCGCTCTCCGGGACGCATCCAGACCTTCTCTGCGAACTCGTAGAACTCCTTCATCTCGGCTTTTGCCGGACCAAAGAATTTCTCATAATATTCGTTTAAAACCGCTTGGAGATCGAGCTTGTTGTCCCACAGGAACCGATTGTGGAGATACAACATCAAATGGGATAACCCCGGGCGGCGGAGGACGGCCGTCGGGCTTTGATAGTCCCAGGTGCTGGAAACAAGAATTCCCAGCCCAACCTTGCCATACATGGTCGCGAAGTTCTCCTGCATCAGCTTGGTAAAGATCACGGGGATCGGAGGAAAACTGCGCGTTGGAGCATGGTCCGCATAGTATTCCCAAACGATCATCTGGTCGTTGCTCATCTTCGCCAGCCACTCGTCCCGGATCTTCAAGTCGTCCTTGGACGCCGGCATCATGTTCTGGTTAATGGTCTGGGAATAGGAGACGATGATGTCCTCCGGGATTTTTTCGGTCGTCGTGGGGGGGAGCTTGTTGTTGATATAGCCATAGATGATGTATTTGAGATCGGGATGATTCTTCTTCAGTCGGCCCCGGACATCCATGACCATGTCCCAAGTGTAATCTGAGAAACTGCCCGCGCGCCCGCGCTCCGACCTGAGCCAGCCCGCAGCGGCATCAGCGTCATCCATCTGGCCCCAGCCATCATTGGGAGTGATCGAGACACTTGTCAGTTTCGGCATTTCCTTGAGCTGCGTCTCCAGTAGCAAGGTGAGGTCATCTCGCAGCTTTTGTGAGGTCATCTTAGGAGTGTGGTAATCGATTTTTCCATTAACCTTGCCGTAAACCTCTTCAGGGTTGGCCTCTGGAAATTTGAGCGTGTGCCCCAGCGAATGCTCGCTGGGAAACATAAAGGCCTGACCCATCATCATCGACTTATACCAGAGCCACTCGTCCGGGAACTTGGTATTAACGGGCTCAAGATATCGGATCGGGAATACCGGCTCCTTTTTGCGATCTTGATCAGGAATCCTGACCGTGCTTAACGAGGGATACACGATCCCGAGGTCAACCATCGGCAGATACCAGCGCATGCCCAGTTGGTTCAGCAATTCGTAGACCGAGTAGAGCGTGCCGGTCCCGTCGAATACGAAAAAGCCGAGTTTCTTGTTGAATGTGCGAAAGTCCATTCCACCACCAGGAAACCGCCACTTGCGGCCAATGAGTTTCTGCCAGTCCTCCGTCCGCGTATCGGCCATCCATTTGCCGTAGATGGGCTCCATGTAAAACTG
>Ga0247842_10003707_pt1 | contig 20078 bp, 14 predicted proteins | sample LaCruzMarch2015__3_FD_192411 | JGI IMG/M metagenome (GOLD analysis project Ga0247842, IMG submission 192411) | Freshwater microbial communities from meromictic Lake La Cruz, Castile-La Mancha, Spain - LaCruzMarch2015_19m | ecosystem: Environmental > Aquatic > Freshwater > Lake | place: Spain...
ATTCCTTTCATTGCTTTATTTGTTTTAGTTGATGGTAATAGGATACCAAAATAAAGCAATGAAATATACTACAAAGATACAATATTCTCCCAATCCCTTATCCTATCTATATTTAAGCTTCTTCATTTTCATTTTTTTGCAACGTTAAAACCTCATTTGATAAACTTCATTAGCCAGTCCATGTCTTTACCTCGATTAGTCATAAGGTAATCAACAGCCTGATCTACCGAGAATCCTTGATGTACGACTCCGCTTATAGCAAGGGCAACAGCACGGGGATCATCTTTACCGGGGTGATGTACGTTCCTTCCAACTAGCGCGCCTCTTATATTTTTGCCGGCTTTCATACCCTGAACAAACTCGTTTATAGTTGGAGTCGGATCGCCTTTAGACTCACCGCCAAGCATCAGCATCGGACAAGTAGAAGCCCTTGCTACAAGTTCGTAATTCTCGCAATATGGTATCTTGAGCCACGTATAAAGTGATGTTTCGCCGAGTCCAGAAGCAACGCTGACGACTTTTATTAAATCATTAGCATTCTTTTGGTTCTTATAACTTTGATCGGCACCAGACACAAATAAAGGTTCAACGAATGCTGGTATACCATTTTTACTGCATTGATTTATGGCTTCTGCGCAATACATTATCGTCTTACCAGAATCAGGTGAATTCACGTCCAGTCTAAACATAATTTTAGCACCGTCAAGTCGTAAATTCTTTATGCTATCAACAGTGAATGCGGTAAATGTGTCGTCCATCTCAAAGACGACTCCTGCAAGACCACCCCTATTCATACAGCCTAGAATAACTTTTTCATCAAGAAAGCTGGGACCTCCGCCTTTCTTTACGAGATAGTTAATTATAAACATATCCTCGATAATGTCCGGTGTTCCCATGAATCCGTCAAATTCTGGACTTGTAATAACTCGCAACGCCCTGCTGAGATATGAAAGTCTGTCACCCATTATTAATGGTTCATCACCAGATTTTATGACCATACGTGCAGGATGATCAAGAGCTAGTATGGTTAATTTACCATCTTTTCCTGTGATGTATTCACGCTTCTTTCTTGCTGTTGCTTCATTCTTAACTACGTCAGGTGTATTCACACGAACGTCAGTTATCATGTCAAAGATATATCTTGGTAAAAATTCCTCTACCTTAAATTCGTAATCGCCTATGGAATATGCCATTTTCTATTCTCCTTTCATTATAAACCTGAAATAATCGGTTCACATGCTCTAAGCCATGAATGTGCAGGATCGTCCTTTGGTTTGAGTATACGCTTTTCACCAGCAAGTATCCATAAATAGTAAAGCTGATAGCCCGGTCCGCCTGCAACAGGGTGATAACCCTTTGGTATTGAAACAACACAGTTATTCTTGATAATATAAGCATCATTAACAGATAGATCGTCAGTATATATCCTTTGGATGCCGAATCCCTGTTGTGGTTCTACTTTGAAGAAATATAGTTCTTCCTGATCGCTTTCCTCTGGTAGATTATCGAAGTCATGACGATGTGGAGGATAGCTTGACCAGTTCCCCGGTGGGTTAAAAGTCTCGCCGACCACAAGCTTACTGGCTTTAATCCTCGTGTCAATGATGTCATGAACGTATCGCTTCCAATTATGCTGTCCGACTGTTCTTATGACAACATCATTGGGCGTGACGAGAACAGGCTTTGCCTTCAGATTTTGGTCAGCAGGAGCTTTGCAGATAGCGATCTCTGCCTGTTCTAAGCCATTAATCACGTAATCTTTATCAGGTGGAACGTATACACCATAAGCTTTCCCTCCAAATACGCTAGTTCTACTGCCAATAGTGGAATAAATGCTTGTATCTACACTAATGTCACATTTGCCATTGAGAACGATGATAGCAACTTCATCATTTCCACTATTTCCTAAAAAGCTTTTGTCTTTATTCAACCTTAAGATGCCAAAGGTTATGAAATTTAGTCCACAATCGCCACGCTTAACAATCTCAACGTAACCATCCGAAGGTTCGTATTCTAATAGAAATCCCATAATTGTAAAATCTCCTTAATGTTATTAATATTACCGAATTATTGACAATTAAATAGCCTTGAAACTTGATTATCATGCTTGATTATGATCCTCGAATCGTAAAGAAACCGATTAGTTCAATCTGTTTTGGTTTTATTTTTCTTCCTCTTACTGATTAAAAATAGCACGATCAATCCGCCTACACCAACACCAATAAAGCTTGTGAAGAATCTCCATATCAACGTATAAACGCCAAGCATGTTCTGCTCAACATTCACAGACGCCATGACCCAATAATTGCTAAACTCAGCAAAACCACTGCCCCCCGGTGTCGGACTGAAATATGATATGAAGAAGATAATAAACTGGATAAGGAATACTTTAGTGATGTCCTGATTTATATTCAATCCTGCAAGCAGTACCGGCGCTATAAGAGAGTTTACGCAAAGGCATAATATAGTTACCAAACCAGCAATGAATACTCTGTACCGCTTTGCCCCTGCAAATGTCAACATACACTTGTTGTATTGCTCTAAACCTCGCATTACCTTCTTCGTTGCAGTAAATCGTTTCTTTATTTTTAATAAGCGAAACAGGAACAACGTGATTTTCCCAAACACGCGCTTGATCAACTTTATTTTAAATATAGATAGCATAAAAAGCAGAGCAACGAAAAGAAATATTATAAATGCAACGCCGAAAACAGCGTTCATGTGGTGACCAAAATGTATATCAAAGCTGGACTTAAACAGGAATACTACTATATTTGATGTAACAAGACCAACAACAGTCAAAACAGCCCCCATCAAACAACCAGTAAAAGCCTCCGCAACAGGGATCCCAGCCCTTGATAGAATGTAGATTTGCAGAGGACCTCCACCGCTTTGTGAGGGCGTCATTGCCGACATAAATAAGTTAGCCATAAACGCATTGAATGAAGTCCAGAAGTGTACCTTCTTCTCGAAACTGTTGATTAATATTTTGAAACGCAGAGCATTAAGTAGCCACTGACTCAATACTAATATAATTGCAAGCAAGCCATATTGTGGTCTTATCTGTTTAAGACCTGTCCATGTATTCTTGTCAACATCAAGATATAAGATTACCGTAGCACTGATAATTGTGATAGCCAGAAATACCGTAAACCCAAGTTTGACATTATATGTTCGCTCACCTATGCGCATTTTTCATTCTCATTACAACCTTTTAAGATTTTCTACTTCTTGTGGTGTAAGATACCGATACTCACCGGGACGCAAATCGCCAAGAGTAATCGGACCAAGCTGAATTCTTTTCAATTTCAATACTTTATGCCCTACCGCAAAACACATTCTTTTGATCTGTCGTTTTTTACCTTCGTGTATGGTTATTCTAAGGCAGGTATTTTTGAGATCAATTTTAGATGGTTCTCTATCTACAATGGCGGGAGTGGTCATACCAAAATCTAGCATTATACCCTGACGAAGTTTATCAAGAGATTCTTCAGCAGGTATCCCTTCAACCCATGCTAGATATACCTTATCAACGTGATGTTTGGGATGTGTAAGGCGATAAGTTAGATCCCCATCATTTGTGACAATTAGCAGACCTTCAGTATCTTTATCAAGGCGACCTACTGGATAGAGTCTTTCTTCTGTGTGAGGGAGAAGATCCATTATTGTAGGGTCTCCGTGGGAATCCATAGTGGCAGAAAGATACCCGGGAAGCTTATTCAAAAGGATGTAGATTTTTTCGGACTCAGGATCACGTGAAACACGCTTACCATCAACTTCTATTACGTCATTTTCCGTGTCAATCTGCATACCAGAGCTTTCAGCTATCCTCCCGTTGACGCTAACACTGCCCGATAAAACCAGTTCCTTACAGTGACGTCTCGAAGCGATTCCCGCATCAGCCAGAAACTTTCCTAATTTCAGTTCAAATCTCCCTTTCTCTGATTAATTCATGAAGGTTAAATACTTGACCTCTTGCCTGTAAATAGTCTTTTGTCTATGTGACAATTATATATCATTAGAACTTTAGAGTCAAGAATATTCTTACTCAAAGTATTGAAGATTCAAGATTAAATACAAGACTTATACCAGATTTCTCTTGCTTAACAATATCGCAAGATATATAATGCCTTATAAATTTAGGAGAGAAATATGCAACAGAAAGATAAAATTAGAACAGGCTGGCGGGCATTAGTCATAGGACTGATACTGATACCTATAAACGCTCTGTGGATAGGCTATGGCGAAGCTGTATCAACAACCGTATCGCTTTTTTATAACGTTATTTTTATACTATTCGTCGTCACAATGCTGAACGTATTAATCGGTAAATGGCTTCCCAAAGTAGCGTTAAATCACGGTGAACTTCTGATAATTTACGTTATGCTGTCTGTGGGTTCTGCTATCGGCGGGCTTGATATGATGCGTGTGCTTGTATCTATGCTCGTAGATTCTCACTGGCTTGCGACGCCAGAAAACGAATGGTCAGACATCTTCTGGAGATATATCCCTGATTGGGTGACAGTAAAAGACAAAAGGATACTTCAAGGATACGTTGAAGGTCAGTCAAGCCTTTACGACAGTAGAATATGGCACGCATGGGTTGTGCCGGGGCTTACGTGGTCTGCATTTATAATTCTACTCGTTTTCGTGATGTTGTGCATAAGCGTCATAGTGCGAAAGCAATGGACTGAAGGTGAAAAACTCAGCTATCCCATTATACAGTTGCCACTCCATCTCACAGATAATAAATCAGACTTTTTGAAAAGCAAGGCTTTGTGGATCGGATTTGCTTTGGCGGCAAGTATTGATACAATAAACGGTCTGCATTTTCTATATCCCGCTATACCTGGCGTTGGTGGGAAATTATATGATTTAGCTCCCTATTTTACAGAAAAACCGTGGAATGCTATCGGATGGACGCCTGTTTCGATATTCCCTTATGCTGTCGGGCTTGCCTTCTTCATACCTCTCGATCTCTCCTTCTCGTGCTGGCTTTTTTATCTATTCTGGAAAGTAGAAAGGATAATGGCAAGTGCAATGGGTCTGCGAGGATTGCCTGAATTCCCGTATATTGATCAGCAGGCATCAGGAGCATATCTTGGGCTTTGCGTTATCGCTTTGTGGGGAACAAGACGGCATCTCCGCTCTGTCTTTGAATCACTATTTACAAGACAAAAGAAAGAGGATAAATCTGAGGCAATGAGTTATAAAACTGCGGTTATAGGAATCGTAATTGCATTAGTTTTGCTGACTTTATTCTGTTTGCGAATAGGCATGTCAGTACCGATAATCATTACTTTCTTTGTGCTTTATTTTGCATTGTCTACTGCTATAACACGGATGCGTGCAGAGTTGGGATCACCAGTTCACGATCTGCATTTCTCAGGACCTGACATGATTATAACAAAGGTACTTGGTTCTCGAAGATTAAGTCCCGGTAATCTGACAGGATTATCATTCCTGTGGTTCTTCAACAGGGCATACAGAGGTCACGTAATGCCTCATCAACTGGAAGGATTCAAGCTTGCCGAAAGATCGGGTGCTAACAACAAAAAGATGATGATAGCTATGCTGTTGGCTATAATTGTAGCGACTCCGGTATCTATTTGGGCATATCTTCACGCAGGATACAAGCAGGGCGGAACTTATGGTTATGGATTACAACCATTCGACAGATTACAAGGTTGGCTTTATAACCCAATACAACCAGACCCCGCCGCAAGTGCGGGAATAGCGATTGGTTTACTTTCCACTGTTATACTCGCAAGCATGAGAATGAGATTTATCTGGTGGTCATTACATCCTGCGGGTTTTGCAGTTTCAAGCAGTTGGTCTATGAACGTATTATGGTCGTCAATATTTGTAAGCTGGGCTATTAAATTCGCTATACTCAAGATAGGCGGGTTGAAGTTGCACAGCCAAAGTATTCCTTTCTTTCTTGGGTTGATTCTTGGTGAGTTTGTTGTAGGCAGTATATGGTCTATAAGAGGCGTCGTTTTTCACGTTTCGTCATATCTAATACTCTTCTGAAAAGAGTCCAATTCAAATTATTGGTAAAAGGTAATTAGCCACAGATACACACGGATTAACACGGATAAATACAGATACAGGATACAGGATGCTGTTTTTATTATTCTGTATCTTTTCTTCTTATCTGTACGAGTTTTTCAGTTAGTTGATGAATAGTCATAATTCATGAAAAAACACGGAGACACAGAGGCACGGAGAAAAAGGATGAAGGCGGAAGGATGATAGATGAAAAAGAAGAAACGAGTATTATAGTTTCATCCCTCATACTTTCTAAGTTCCCTCCGTGCCTCTGTGTCTCCGTGTTTAAATTCTTTCTATTTCTATAAGTGAAAAACTCGTATTATCTGTGAAAATCCGTGTTAATCCGTGGCTAAATTATTCTGCCCGGATTTTGATTTGCACTCTTCTGAAAATTTTCGCTTGACTTCTACCATTTTTTCTGTTATGCTTTAATATACTGACTTGTTTTGTAATAAATATGAAGTAATTATTCTCAAAATTTACGCCATATCAAAGGCTCAGGAAACACAAAAACAATGCTAGAACCCACTAACAGCTTATTTAATTACGGAAATGCAGAACCAAATATTCGATTTTGGCGCTGGTGGGGGCGATTTTATGTCTCGGTGTGTCCAGGGCTTGGGGATGATCTAAGTACTATATAATATATTAATATTTACTAAAAAGCCGTGGACATATTCAATTGTGTTCACGGCTTTTTTTTTAATCAGGGGGGATTTATTATGATCGGGAAACAAATACGTATTGAAAGGATAATGGATCGTAGAACTAATCGAACTGTTATCGTTCCGATGGATCATGGCGTAACGCTCGGTCCTATACCGGGCTTGATTGACATGGGCAAGACCGTTGATTTAGTTGCAAGGGGCGGGGCAAATGCTGTCGTTGGTCATCTTGGGCTTGCGCTTCATGGTCATCGAGGTTATGGCAGAGACATTGGACTGATTTTACATCTGTCTGCAAGCACAAGTCTCGGACTTTCACCTAACAAAAAAGTTCTCGTAAATTCGGTAGAGAGAGCCATAAAGATGGGTGCTGATTGTGTATCGGTTCACATTAACATCGGTTCAGAAGATGAATCATCAATGTTGAGTGATCTGGGCATGGTTTCACAAATGTGCATTGAATGGGGGATGCCTTTGCTTGCAATGATGTATGCCCGTGGACCCAAAATTAAGGATGAAACTGATGTTAACGCTGTTAAGATAGCGGCAAGAGTTGGCGCTGAACTTGGCGCAGATATTGTTAAAACGTCATATACCGGTGATCCTGATTCGTTCAGAGAGGTTGTTGAAGGATGCCCTGTGCCTGTCGTCATTGCTGGTGGATCAAGGCTAAGTGACTTCGATACACTAAAGATGATCGAAGGTGCGATGAAAGCGGGAGCGGCTGGTCTTTCCGTTGGCAGAAACGTTTTCCAGCATGAACATCCTGACAGATTAGTTAGAGCGGCGTGTGCGATAGTCCACGAAAACAAATCTGCCGAAGAAGCGATAGAGCTTTTGTCTGTGCCTATTGAGCCGATATGTGAGTAACATGATATTAGACAAAATCATTGCTCATAAGAAAATAGAAGTTGAAGAACAAAAAAGATTTCAACCGTTAGATGAGATCAAAAGGAAATTGCTCAACATCAATGAATTTCGTAATTTCCAAAGAGCAATCTCTCATTCGGGAAGGATCAACCTGATAGCTGAAATCAAGAAGGCATCACCATCAAAAGGTATAATCAGAGAAGATTTTAACCCGTCTGCTATTGCCAAAATATACGAGCAAAACGGTGCGTCAGCCATTTCGGTTCTTACTGATAACGAGTTTTTTAAGGGTGATCTTTCATACCTGAAAGTTGTCCGTTCTGTAACTTTAGCGTTGCCTATACTGCGAAAAGATTTTATAATTGATGAGTATCAGGTTTATCAATCAAGGCTTGCAGGCGCAGACGCCATATTATTGATAGCGGCTGTCCTCGACCTGCCAATCTTGACAAATCTGATTTCAATAGCAAAGAGCATCGGACTTGATTGCCTCGTTGAAGTGCATACCCAAGACGAACTCGAAAAAGTTTTGAATACTGACGCATGTATCATTGGGATCAATAATAGAGACCTAAACACATTTCAAACTAACATTCAAACAACTGCAAAACTGATGCAGTTAATTCCAGACGATAAGATCGTAGTAAGTGAAAGCGGTATATCATCTAAGGATGATGTAAAGTTCCTGCAAAAGTGCGGGGTTCAGGCAATGCTGATCGGAGAGTCTTTGATGACTAGCAATGACATTGCTTTGAAGATTAAACAATTAACGTTGTAATTCAAATGAGGAGAAACGAGAGATGAAAGAAACGAAAGTGTTTTTGAGCGAAAAAGATATGCCGTCAAGTTGGTATAACATTCAGCCTGATCTGCCAAAACCATTGGATCCACCATTGCATCCTGTCACTCATAAACCGCTTGGTCCTGATGATCTAGCGCCTTTATTTCCAATAGGACTAATATTACAGGAAGTCAGTCAGGATAGATGGATAGAGATCCCGGAAGAAGTTCAGGATATATATAAAATCTGGAGACCAACGCCTATGCACCGTGCTGTGAGACTAGAAAAGGCTCTGGATACACCAGCAAAGATATACTTTAAGAATGAATCTGTCAGTCCTGCTGGAAGCCACAAACCGAATACTGCAATACCGCAGGCTTATTATAACAAAAAAGAAGGCGTCAAAAGACTAGCGACGGAGACAGGCGCAGGTCAATGGGGTAGCGCTCTGGCATTGGCATGTAAACTAATAGGACTTGAGTGTTCCGTTTACATGGTTAAAGTAAGTTACGAGCAAAAACCATACCGAAGAAATCTCATGGAAGTTTGGGGAGCAACAGTTACAGCTAGCCCAAGTACGACAACTGAATCAGGAAAAATGATTCTTGCGCAGGACCCAAATTCTACTGGTAGTCTTGGAATTGCTATCAGCGAAGCGGTTGAAGACGCCGCAAAGCATGATGATACTAAATACGCTCTTGGTAGCGTTTTGAATCACGTCATGATGCACCAGACAATTGTTGGTCTTGAGGCTAAAAAGCAGATGGAGATATTTGGTGATTATCCAGACGTCGTTATTGGATGCGTCGGCGGAGGTAGTAACTTCTGTGGATTTACCTTCCCATTTGTCATGGATAAACTCAAGGGAGACAAAAAGAATCTGAAAGTTCTTGCTGTCGAACCAATGGCATGTCCGACACTCACAAAGGGATTATTTGCTTATGATATGGGTGATACTGCTGGTCTAGCTCCAATCGTAAGAATGTATACTCTTGGACATACATTTATTCCACCAGCCATTCATGCAGGCGGACTTCGTTATCATGGCGATTCACCTCTCCTGAGTTTATTGGTAAAAGAGAAGGTTATAGATGCTGTCGCATATCATCAGCTTTCAACTTTTGAAGCGGGTATGCTATTTGCTCAAACTGAAGGAATTCTACCTGCACCAGAAACTTCACATGCTATTAAAGCGGTAATTGATGAGGCTTTAAAATGCAAGGAAACTGGCGAGAAGAAAGTCATCGCCTTCAATTTTAGCGGGCATGGACATTTCGACCTTGCATCTTATGATGCCTATCTAAATGGGAAACTTACTGACTATGTGCTTCCAGACGAAAAGATTACGGAAGCCCTCAAGTCATTGCCAAAGATTGATTAGTCGGTCATCTAATAATTAAACACAAAGACACGAAGAACACTAAAATAGTAATGAGTAAAACAGCTTTATAGAAAATACTCATAATACGAGTTTTTCTGTTAGTTGAGGAATAGTCATAATTCATGAAAAAACACGGAGACACAGAGGCACGGAGAAGAAAATTGAATATTTAATCCGTGCTGATCCGTCTTATCCGTGTGCTATTTCCTAAATATTTAATCCCTCACCTTTCCTCTCTGTGCCTCTGTGTCTCCGTGTTTAACTTCTTTCTATTTCTATAAGTGAAAAACTCGTGTCATAACTCATCACTTGATTTCTTCGTGTCCTTTAGTGTTCTTCGTGTCTTTGTGTTAAATATTTTTATTATGAAATTACAGAGGTACTTATAATGTTACCCGATAATAAAGGGCATTTTGGTATGTACGGTGGGCGTTTTGTCTCTGAGACGCTTATGTCCGCATTGATAGAGCTTGAGTCTGCTTATCTTGATATAAAAAATGATGAGAAATTCCAGTCTGAACTGGATTATTATCTCCGCGAATACGCTGGCAGACCTAGCCCACTATACTATGCTGAAAAATTGACGAAATATCTCAGTGGAGCAAAAATATACATCAAACGAGAGGATTTGAACCATACAGGGTCACATAAAATTAATAATACTTTAGGTCAGGCACTGTTGGCTAAACGTATGGGAAAGAAACGCATTATAGCTGAAACTGGCGCAGGACAACATGGCGTGGCGACTGCTACTGTTGCGGCACTCTTAGGATTCGAGTGCGACGTTTATATGGGTGAGGAAGATACGATAAGACAGGCTTTAAACGTCTTTCGTATGGAACTCATGGGAACAAAGGTTATTCCTGTCTCATCTGGCACAAAGACTTTAAAAGATGCTATAAATGAAGCCTTTCGTGACTGGGTTGCAAACGTGAATAATACATACTATCTAATTGGTTCTGTAATGGGTGGTCATCCTTATCCAATGATAGTAAGGGATTTTCAGTCTGTAATAGGCAAAGAAACTAGACAGCAGATACTTGAGAAAGAGTCACGATTACCTGACTATCTTATAGCCTGTGTTGGCGGTGGTAGTAATGCAATGGGAACATTTTACCCATTTTATAAGGATAAGGACGTTAAATTCATAGGTGTTGAAGCTGGCGGGCTTGGAATTGAAACAATGAAGCACGGTGCAACACTTTGCGCTGGCAGTGCTGGTATCCTTCATGGTATGATGACTTATATTCTGCAAGATGAAAATGGTCAGATAATGCCTACTCATTCTGTTTCTGCTGGATTGGATTATCCCGGCGTCGGTCCTGAACACTCTTTCTATAAAGATACGGATAGAGCAGAATACGTCTCGGTCACAGATGATGAGGCTTTAGATGCTTTCAAGTTGTTATCGGTACAAGAAGGAATCATACCTGCGCTTGAGTCTGCGCATGCGATAGCTTATGCGACTAAACTTGCGCCAAAACTGGATAAATCAGAGATAATTGTTATCTGCCTTTCTGGTCGTGGTGATAAGGATGTTCAATCTGTATCACAAATGGTAAAATCATAAAAAAACAAGTGATGGTTCATTTTCCATTTTAATTTGGGTAACACTTTAATAATAGTATTCGATCAGTCATATTGAGTTATATAAAGTAACATTGAGGTATTTACAGAGATTAACTCTTGTGGTATGATGCTAACAAGTTTAATATTTAAGAAAGGTGGTGATTTAAAATGAAATTTATGACTATGAATGAGGTAGCAGAAACGTTATCAGTCAGTCGAATGACTATCCACAGGCTTGTTGGCAAGGGTGAGATTAAATATCTAAAGGTGGGACGTGCTGTACGAATACCAGAGGAAAGCCTTAAAGAATACGTGGATCGGAATCTAAAAGGGAATGGCGGGGAACATCCACAAGGAAAGCTATCAGAGTCAGAATTTAGCTTGGAAGGGATGTTTACTGAAGGTGAACCAATACCAAAAGAAGCGATTGACGAGGTTATAAAAGAATGAACCTTAGCGATACAGAAAAAGAAACCATCATAGATTTTATCAAAAACAACGAACCCCTCCCAAAGGAGTATATCTACAAACTCTTTGCTGATGAGGAAGATGTATTCTTATTCTGGAATGGCAGAAGCGAAGACGTTACCAACGTTGTCCTCCCTTTTCACTCAATAGAGCATATTGACGAACCACGAAAAGAGGTTGTTACCCGCAAAGATAATCAACTGGATTTATTCAGCGTTGACACTAAGGGCAGGCAGTTGATGGGATGGACGAATAAGCTGATATGGGGTGATAATAAGCTTGTCCTTTCCAGCCTAGTCAACGGACCCATGAGGGACGAAATAGAGAAGGAAGGCGGATTAAAGCTCATATACATTGACCCGCCATTTGCTGTCGGAGCGGATTTCTCTTTTAATATTGAGATAAACGGCGAATCAGCAGAGAAGAAGCAGAGCATCATTGAGGAAATAGCCTATCGTGATACGTGGGGTAAGGGAATATCAAGCTATCTTTCTATGATGTATGAGCGCCTGAAACTCATGTGGCAACTGCTTGATAAAGAAGGAAGCATTTGTGTTCATTGTGACTGGAGGGCAGCGCATTTCCTCAAATGCTTATTGGATGATGTGTTTAGCAAAGAAAATCTACAAAATGAAATAATTTGGTATTATCCAGATAAATTTGCCACAGGAGGAGCAAAGCTAGATCATAACCACGATATTATACTTCATTATTCAAGAACAGAACGCTATATTGCGAATAAAATAATGGAATCTAAAGATGAACCTACAAAACGTGCATTAAGAAAAAAGGTAAATGGTAAGACATTTGACATAAGAGACGAAGATGGGCAGAAAATTTGGGTAACTTATACAGAAAAAAAAATAGATGATGTTTGGCGTATTGGCAGAACTAAATCATCAGATGAACAATTACCTTTTCCCACACAAAAGCCCGAAGCCATTTTAGAACGCATTATTAAGGCATCATCAAAAGAGGGAGATCTTGTTGCGGATTTCTTCTGTTTTACCCCTTCATCGTTAATACTTACAAAAAATGGTTTTGCCAAAATAGAAAATGTTAATGAGGGCGATCATGTTCTCTCTCATTCTGGTATATTTTCAGAAGTATTAAAAAAGTATCAAAGAAATTATAACGGCAAGGTAATTTTTATCAAACCACGAAAACTTCCCGGAACCTTTGTTACACCGAATCATCCTATATTAGCTATCAAAACAACACGATGCCTCCATGATCAAAATATTTATTGCAAGCCTAGTTGTAGATTCCATAAGAAAAACAGATATAAAAATTGCCCTAAATATTATGAAAATTATCAAATTCAATGGTTAAATGCAGACCAATTAGAGATAAAAGATATTATTTGTATGCCAAAAATAAAAGAACTTGGTAATTATCAAAATATCAATCTCGAAATAGAGGAATTTAAGAGCAAACATATAAATGCTTTTAATCAACCAAATGAGAATTATTTACAATTGTCGGAATCCATATATCGCCTTATTGGATATTATCTTGCAGAAGGATTTGTTGATAAGAGAACTCTTAAATTTGCCATTAATAAAAAGGAAGTGGATTTTTCTTATGACATCAAACACCTTATAAGAACAATATTTAATATAGATAATTGCCGGGAAGCTCGATTTAAAATTTGGGGTAATGGAATACAATTACTTTTTGCTTCAGTATTTTTATGTAATTTTTTCAAGCAGTTTGGGGCAGGGGCAGAAAACAAATACATTCCAGATTACTTTATGAATACTGAGGAAAGCAATTTATTACAATTATTATGTGGTTTTATACGCGGAGATGGTAGTGGTAATAGTGAAGGAATAACTTTTACAACAGTTTCCCCACAGCTAGCTGGTCAATTATTTACTATTGGGTATAAATTAGGATATGCGTTTGGATTAGGTAAAAGACTACTTTACACCGGAAAAACAGCGTATGAATTAACTCTTTATGGTGAAAAAGCTCAAAAACTTAGATTCCTGTCTAATCTTATTAGAACTGGTAAAGAAACAAAACCATCCAGACGAATATTCAATTTTGTGGAAGACGAGAAATTTTATTATCTTCCCATTAAAGCTATTAAAGAAGGCATCTATGAAGGGCAGGTATTTAATTTAAGTATAAAGGATGATAATTCATATTGGACAGAAATAGGAATTGTTCATAATTGTGGCAGTGGAACAACGCCAGCAGTTGCAGAGAAACTAAATCGCAAATGGATAGCCTGTGACTTAGGACGTTTCGCTGTCCATACCACAAGGAAACGCCTTATCGCCATCCAGCGCCAACAAAAAGAGGATAGCAAAGATTTCAGAGCATTTGAAGTCCTTAATCTCGGCAAATATGAGCGTCAGTTCTTCATGACAAAATTCATCGATAACTCACAACCCCCTTTATCCCCCTTTTTTAAGGGGGAAAGGGAACAAGCCTATATTTCGCTTATATTAGAGGCATACAAGGCACAGCCTATTGAGAACCATCGGACAATACACGGCAAAAAAGCAAACCGCATGATCCACGTCGGACCACTTGACGTTCCAGTGACAAAAACTCGCCTTGAGGACATATTCGAGGAATGCAAAGAGAAGCTCTACACATCTGTTGACGTGCTAGGCTTTGAGTTTGAGATGGGTCTTGTCCCATACATGCAGCAGGAATTGAGAGAAAAGGGCGTTGATATTCGGCTAAGATATATCCCAAAGGAAGTCTTTGACAAGCGAGTAGTAGAGAAGGGTCAGGCAAAGTTCTATGACGTTTCCTATCTCTCAGCAAGACCAAATCAAGTTGACAAAAAGAAAATTACAGTAACATTAATGGATTTTATCACAAATTACACTCAAGACGACATAGAGGATATAGAACAATCCATGCGCTCAGGCTCAAAAGTAATCATAGAAAACGGGCAGATCGTCAAGCTGACAAAAGACAAAGATGGCATCATGAAGCGTGAAGTCCTGACAGACAAATGGTCAGACTGGATTGATTATTGGTCAGTTGATTTTGACTATTCAGACAAAAAAGAGATAATCAAGATAAAAGTAAACAACCCCCTTGATCCCCCTTTATTAAGGGGGAATGACAAATCCAATAATGAAGAATTTAGGGAAGTCTGGACAGGCAACTACATATTTGAAAACGAATGGCAGAGCTTCAGGACAAAAAAATCAGAGATAGAGTTTACCTCTGCCCCATATATATACGAAAAAGCGGGAAGATACAAGCTCATGGTAAAAGTCGTTGACATTTTGGGAATTGATACAAGTCAAGTCATTGAAGTAACCGTGAAATGAAACTATTGACAATTCCCCCTTTAGCTAAACTAATCTTTACCCACAAATTATAGACATTGTAGAAACCAAGTCTTTTCCCCCTTTAGCTAAAGGGGGATCAAGGGGGATTTGATTAGGGCTATCAGATTAAGATTATGTTACAATATAATAAAGAGCTAAAAGAAAATTCCAGATCACTCCGTAAGAACATGACGGATGCCGAAAGATTTCTCTGGTCAAAGATAAGAAATAGACAAATAAAGGATTATTGTTTCATTAGACAAAAGATCATAGGCAACTATATTATTGACTTTTATTGTCCCAAAGCTTGTCTAATCATTGAGCTTGATGGTAGTCAGCATTATACTGATGAGGGTATGAAAAAAGATGAAATTCGAGACAAATTCTTGGCAGGACTTGGTTTTAGAGTTTTAAGATTTTCGGATCGAGATATTCTAAAAAATATTAATGGAGTCATTGATGAGATATTGAAATATCTATGAGTTAGGTTTATATTAAATCAAATCCCCCCTTTAGCTAACTAATCTTTACCCACAAATTATAGATATTGTAGGAACAACATCTTTTCCCTCTTTAGCTAAAGAGGGATTAAGGGAGATTTGATTAAGGTTTTGGGTCATTTGGTTCAATAGATACTCAAAAATATCAATCAAGTTATTGGTAATATGCCGAAATACCTTTGAATAGATTCATTAATATTTATAGTTTGTTTAATTAATCAAATTCCCCCTTCCCCCTTTTAGCTAAAAGGGGGTTATAAATCCTCTATCCATAAGGGTTTACAGACTTGTGGGTAAAGATTAGTTTAGCTAAAAGGGGGTTATAAATCCTTTATCCACAATGGTTTACAGTTAATAAAAAGTAGGTTGGGTTGAGGAACGAAACCCAACTTTCCAGTATTAAACACGGAAATCATTAAATTCGCAATCCTAAACGAGAGGGCAATATGAACCAGAAAAAATATTCATTTATGATTACAGTCAACGTAGCCATTTTCCTGTCAATATTATTTGCTTGGAATTTAACTTTTGCCGCAGATGATACCGAAAAAACGGACAAAAAAGAGCTTCCAAAGGAGATTACTGGCAAGGACGGGGTAAAGATGGTTCTTATACCAGCAGGAGAATTTCAAATGGGTGATTCCTTCAGTGAAGGCTGGGACAGAGAACGACCTGTTCATATTGTCTATGTTGATAATTTCTATATGGATATTTACCCAGTAACCAATGAACAATACAGAAAATTCATGGACGCAACAGGATATAATGCGCCAATGTTCTGGAATGACCCTGATTACAATGTACCTGATCATCCGGTTGTAGGCGTAAACTGGCTTGATGCAGAAGCATATTGCAAATGGGCAGGTAAAAGATTACCAACGGAAGCAGAATGGGAGAAGTCTGCAAGAGGTGCTTTAGTCAAGAAACGCTATCCATGGGGCAACAATTTGTCTCGTGATGATGCAAATTATTCTGGTAAGGGTGGAAAGGATATATGGAGATATACATCCCCTGTTGGCAGTTTTCCCCCAAATGGATATGGCTTATATGATATGGCGGGAAATGTATGGGAATGGTGCGCTGATTGGTATGACGAAAAATATTATTCTATATCTCCGAAATTAAATCCAAAAGGACCAGATTCAGGAAAATATAAGGCGTTGCGTGGCGGTTCATGGTATTATAACGGAAAAGATGGTCTGCGTATTACCTATCGCTTTACCGGACTTCCGTCTCTTGGAAACACCTTTTTCGGATTTCGATGTGTTCAACCCTGATATTAAACACAGAAATCATTAAATTCGCAATCCTAAACGGAATGGAAATATGAATACGACTTTTTCAGTTAGCTGAGGAATAGTATAATTCAGAAAAAACACGGAGACACAGAGTCACGGAGAGAACTTAGAAAAGATGAAGGATGAAATTGTAATACTGTTTCTTCTTTTTCATCCATCATCCTTCCGCCTTCATCCTTTCCTCTCTGTGCCTCTGTGTCTCCGTGTTTAACTTCTTTTTATTTCTTTCTATAAGTGAAAAACTCGTATAAATAAAGAAAAATCCGCGAAAATCCGTTTAATCCGCGTCATCTGCGTTCTATTTCCTATTTCATTAATTCGGTCAAACACTGGGAAGGTGTATTTATGGAAATTCGTAATCCTTTTGAAATCTTACCACCAAATAAAAGATGGGTCCCAACTCGTGAACAGATGGAGTTATTCCAAAATAAGTATGAGCAACTACTTCCGCCGTTGGTGCATAAGATCAGAGAAGCTGTCTATAAATGGCGTGATGATAATTACGAGGGAGCAAGCCAAACGACAAAATCGCTTTTTAATTTCTGGTTCAACACAGAGCATAAAGAATTTCAGTTTTATTTTTCACAAAGGGAAGCTATTGAATCAATCGTCTATTTATACGAAATAGCAGAGGCAAAAGACAAATATGATCTAATGCGTTTTGATAGCTCAGAGCGTATCAGCACAGGAATGTTTCAGGAAACGTGGACTCGATATGTTGTAAAAATGGCAACAGGTACAGGAAAAACAAAAGTTATGGGTCTTGCTCTTGTCTGGAGCTATTTTCAAAAACTCTATGAACCCGAAAGCCCATTATCAAAAAACTTTCTTATCATTGCACCGAATATAATTGTCTTAAATCGCCTGAAAAAAGATTTTGATAACCTGACCATGTTCCGTGAAGAACCTTTTATCCCTGATAATGGATTTGATGATCGTGACTGGAAAAACGACTTTCAGCTTACCGTTCATATTCAAGATGACGTAAAACCCATCACTGATTGCGGAAATCTCTTTTTGACGAATATTCACCGTGTCTATCTTCAAGACGAAAAAATATCACCTGATGAAGAATTTTTAGGGACAAAACCGAAATCGGATGCAGATACATCAAAGGGGCTTGATCTAGGAAAAATATTGAGAAGCGGAAAACTCAAGGATTTAGTCGTTATGAATGACGAAGCGCATCATATACACGACTCAGAACTTGAATGGTTCAAGTGTATAGAGGAAATAAGCAACAAATTAAAACTCAGGTTTGGCAATAATGGCATATCATTACAGGTTGACTGCACAGCAACGCCTAGGCATACTAACGGAGGCATATTTGTTCAAACAATATGTGATTATCCCCTAGTTGAAGCAATCCGTCAGCAAGTAGTCAAATCACCAGTTCTACCAGATGAAGCATCCAGAAGCAAAATATTAGAAAAGCCAAGCGCTGACTTTGTTGAACGCTATCAGGATTTTATCCGTCTTGGTTATATCGAATGGAAAAAGCAATATGATGAGCTAAAAAAGCTAAAAACACCGATCCTCTTTATCATGACCACAAATACAAGCGAGGCAGATCAGACAGCAGAATATCTTGAAGCAACATACCCGGAGCTAAAGGGTGCAGTTCTCACCATACACACCAACAAAAGTGGTGACATAAACGAAACATCAAAGAGCAAACAAGACAAGGATGAGCTTGATAAACTCAGGAAAGCGGCTGACGAGGTTGACAAGGATTTATCACCTTACAGAGCGGTTGTATCCGTCCTTATGCTACGTGAAGGTTGGGACGTTAAGAATGTAATGACAATAGTTGGCTTGCGTCCATATAAAGCAGAAGCAAAGATATTGCCTGAGCAAACATTGGGACGTGGACTCCGTAGGATGTTTCCGGAACTGAAAGAACCAGAGGAATTAGTCGTTGTCGGCACACAGGCATTTATTGAGTTTGTAGAATCCTTAAAAACAGAAGGCGTTGAATTTGAATATCGTCAGATGGGACCGAATGTTCGTGGTAAAACTCCTATCATAATTGAAGTTGACAAAGAAAACGTTAAAAAGGATATTGACGCTCTTGATATTGACATTCCCGTCCTTTCGCCACGTATTTACAGAGAATATAAAAACCTCGATCTGATTGACGTTGACAAGTTAGAATTCAAGACTGTTGGGTATAAAATATTCTCAGAGAAGGAACTGAAACAGATCGTTTTTAAGGACATTGATGATAAATTATCTCATGTAACGGTTTTTTCAGACAGCATTCCAGATTATCGCAATGTTGTTGCCTTCTTTGTAAAAAATATCCTAATGCAATCAAGGCTTTTCAGTGGATTTGACATTCTATATCCAAAAGTAGAGGATTTCATAAAACAAAAGCTTTTTGGCAAAGAATCTGATTTAATCAATCCACAGACTATCAGGAATCTAAGCGAAATTGAAGCAAAGAATACCATCTATCAATCATTCAAGAAAGCTATTGATAGTCTAACGATAAGTGATAAAGGAACAGCAGAGGTCAGAAACTGTATCAAGCTCAGTAACACTAAACCGATTGTTGTAAATAATCAGGAATACTTCATTCCAAAGAAATCTGTTTATAACAAGGTAACAGGTGACAGCCATTTTGAATTAGAATTTGCATCATTTCTTGATACCTGTGAAGACATTATTTCGTTTGCAAAGAACCATAACGGCATATATTTCAAGATGGAGTATCAAGGAACTGACGGCAATATACATGACTATTTCCCGGACTTTTTTGTAAAGACAAAAGCTTACATATACATTGTCGAAACAAAGGGAAGGGAAGATTTAGAGGATATAAGAAAGATCGAAAGGCTCAAGCAATGGTGCAAAGATGTCAATGCTGTGCAAAATGAAGGAACTTATATTCCTGTTTACGTCAAAGAAGAAGATTTCAATGCAAATAGAACGAGTATAAAGACTTTCGCTGATATTGTGGCTTTGTGTAAGCTATAATCAGGCATATGATATGAAGATTAAATAATTAATCGGGTAATCCAGTAATAGCGATTTTAAATCCCCCTAACCCCCTTTTTCAAAGCTAATCTTTACCCACAAGTCTATAAACCCTTATGGATAGAGGATTTATAACCCCCTTTTAGCTAAAAGGGGGAAGGGGGAATTTGATTAAATAAACCATATATCTAAATGTATCTATATAAAGGTA
>Ga0247842_10003710_pt1 | contig 20067 bp, 16 predicted proteins | sample LaCruzMarch2015__3_FD_192411 | JGI IMG/M metagenome (GOLD analysis project Ga0247842, IMG submission 192411) | Freshwater microbial communities from meromictic Lake La Cruz, Castile-La Mancha, Spain - LaCruzMarch2015_19m | ecosystem: Environmental > Aquatic > Freshwater > Lake | place: Spain...
GAGAAGGGGACATGCGTCACCAACGTGGCACCACAACGGCGTCGGAAATGGACCCGGAGTGATCGCAAACCAAGTCCCCTTCGCATCGTGATCCGGAAAACCCCAAGAAACCTGTCAAAGTCGAGTCTGGAGCGATATGCGTCGCGTTAGGTCATACAGAATCCACAGGGCTTTCCCTGTCCTGCTGCACACTTGCGGAACGAGGACGGTAAAGTCGGGCTAGATGTCGCGGATGTCGAGGTAGAGCGGCCTCTCCGATGGCAGCGCGCCCTGTCGCACGGGGAGAGCCATCGTGTGGTAGTGGAGCACCGAATGCAGGAGGAAACGGGGCCATCGCACGAGGGGATCGTCCCGATACGCGAACAGCGTGAGAATGTCGACTCCGTCGGCGTGCGCGTTGCGTTGAAGCCGACCCATGAGCGGCTTCAGAAGTGCGAAGCCTTGAGGCCCGCCGCACACTGGATCGAAGAGCTGCAGGTACTTGATTTGCTTGCCGACGATGGGCACGCGAGGGACGGGGAGGAACCGCGCAACCGGGTTCAGAACGGCCCCGAGAGCGCGCAGAGAGAGCGGCATGTGCAGCACGCGGCCGCGATAGATGGCGGACAGATCCCACGCGCTCATCTGGGCGAACGAAGCGCCGCGCTCGATACGAAAGATGCCCTTCAAGTAGCCGAGTTCGGCGCCTCGTTCGTAGGCCGCCGCGAAGCGGAGGGGTTTCAGCGAGCGAGGGCCGACGGCGCGTTCGATCCGCGCCACTTCCTCGTCGAGGGAGTCGAGATGCGCATCGAGGGGACTCGTGTGGCCGCGCAGCGCGGGCAAAATCAACATGTCGAACGATGCCACTTCCTGCGCGCCCAGGCGAGTCGCGACGTTGAGCGAGTCAACGTTGTCGCACTTGACGTGCCCGTAAAGGAACGCGGCATCGGCGGCCTGCACCTCCTCGAACACAGTCTTCCACAACCGAAAGAGCCCGCGCTTCATGCTGCGGCGGTACGTCGCCTCGCCGCGCAGATCGTAGAAGTAGGCCACCCGATCGGGAACTCCGTTGAGGAGGACGTCTTTGACGGCAAACGCCATGACTCCGACGATGCGCCCATCCTCGACGGCGAGTAGAACCCTTGCCTGGTTGTGCATGCGCGACCGGTAGAAGTAGTCCGCACGGTCGACGAGGATCGAGATGCCCGTTCCCTGCGGGCTGTCGGACTCAAGTCGAAGCAGGGCCTCGTTGTCGCTCGGAGTGGCTTCACGAATCGAGAACATGGCTGTCTTTCACCTCCGCGGCGAGCGCCCCACGTTCATCACTTCCCATCCGCCCACAAGGGGGGGGCGAACCGGCCCCCGTCCGGCAGACGCCATGGCCGACTGTGCGCTCGCTGTGGCGGCTACCCGCACGCGTCCGGCGTTGGTTTCTCGTGTCGCTCATAAGCCTCGATGATGCGTGCGACGAGCGGATGGCGGACGACGTCCGACGTGTCGAGGTAGATGAAGGAGATGCCGTCGACGTTGCACAGCACGTCCTGGACGGAGATCAGTCCAGACACGCGGCCCTCGAGATCCACCTGCGTGATATCGCCCGTGATGATCACCTTGGAGTTGAACCCCAGGCGCGTGAGGAACATCTTCATCTGCGTCGATGTGGTGTTCTGCGCCTCGTCGAGGATCACGAAACTGTTGTTGAGCGTTCGCCCCCGCATGAAGGCGAGCGGCGCCATCTCGATGCGGCCGTACTCCGTCAGCTTCTCGAACTCGCTTGACGGAATCATGTCGAACATGGCGTCGTAAAGCGGGCGCAGGTACGGACTGACCTTGGCCAGGATATCACCAGGCAGAAACCCCAACTCCTCTCCAGCTTCCACCGCCGGCCGCGTGAGGACGATTCGCTTCACCTTCTCGCGCTTGAGGTAGTCGATGGCCTGAGCTACCGCGAGGTACGTCTTCCCGGTGCCCGCCGGACCGATGGCGAATACGACATCGTTGTCACGCACGGCCTGGACGTAGCGATGCTGTCCGACGGTCTTCGCACGGATTTCCTCGCCCCAATGGGTGATGCGGACGACGTCAGAGAGCACATCCTGGACGCCGACTCCGGCCTTGACTTGGTCGATGAGGTAGCGAACGTCGGCCGCCGACGGGCAGTGATTCTTCTCAATCAACGTGAGGAGTTTCTCGAACAGCGCGCGGACGCGCTCCACTTCGTCGGGCTCGCCCTGAATGCGCACGATCTCGCCGCGGGCAAGGATCTTCGCCGAGAAGGCCTTCTCGATTTCCTTCAGGTTGCGGTTGTACTGGCCGAACAGGGCAGCGGCCTGCGCGTCGTCGCGAAACGTAATCTCAGTCTGCACGGTGTTGATCGTCATGGACCCCTTCGAGTCCGTCATCCGAGGCGCCCGTAATCCGCACGCGACAAAGGGTCGCGTCGGGAACCTGCGCGTCGGATACGAACGTCACCTTAAGATACCCCGCCGAGTGGCCCTGGAATCTGCCCTCGTGCTCTGCTTCCGTCAAGACATCTTCGACCTTCCCCAAGCGAGCGTCAAGAAGCCGCCGCCGCACCGGGCGCCAGACGGCGGCAAGTCGATCCGCGCGGTCCCGCTTGACGGACTCGGGCACCACCGGCCGAAGCGTTGCGGCCTCCGTGCCGGGGCGCGGCGAGAAACGGAAGGCGTGAAGGTTGGAGAAGCCGACCTCCTCGACCATCTGGCATGTGGCGGCAAACGCGGCCTCGTCCTCGCCGGGAAAACCCACGATGAGGTCCGAGCCGAACGTGGCGTCCGGCAGACGGCGGCGGATCTGGGCCACGGCGGCGCGATAGGCCGCCACCGTGGTCGGACGCCGCATCGCGCGGAGAATGCGGTCGCTGCCGGCCTGCAGGGGAATGTGGAAGTGAGGGCACAGCCGCGCGTCGTCGGCGAAGGCATCGAGGAGGCCGTCTGTCACGCCGGCGACGTTGAGGGACGCGAGGCGCAGGCGGACGAGATCCTGGATCCGTAGGAGGCTGCGCACGAGGGTAGGAAGCCCGCCTTCGGGCGTCGAGTACTCCGCGAGGTTGACTCCCGTGAGGACAATCTCGGGGAATCCCGTCCCGACGAGTCGCTCCGCCTCGGTCACGGCGGCCCGGAGGCTCTTGCTGCGTGGTTCTCCGCGGAGCTGGACAGCGTGGCAGTAGGTGCAGACTCCGGAGCACCCGTCCTCGACCTTGAGGTAGGCGCGGGCGCGGCCACTCGGTCCGGAGGACGTCTCCTCATCCAGTGGCCGGGGCAGCGCGGGAGGGAAGAGCCCGCGCTCTCCCGCTAGAACGCGAGCGACAACTTCGGGAAGCCTCGTCTTCCAAGTGTTTCCAGCGACCGCATCGACGGGCTCGAACGGCGTCATTCCCCGGGCGACCGCATCCGCCAGACAGCCGGTCAGGAGGACGACGGCGCGCGGCGATGCGACGCGGATGCGGTGGACCGCCTGCCGCGCCTTCTTCTCTGCCAGGCCCGTGACGCTGCATCCATTCAGAACATAGATGTCGGCCCGATCGTCGACGAGCACGCAGTCGTTGGCGAGGAGAGCGCGCATCATGTCCGTCTCGTACTGATTCACCCGACAACCGAAGGTGAGAAGCGAGACCCGCGGCCTCGCCATCCTAGCTGACCTGCCCTGCGATGTGTGGCGGAGCGTCTCCTCGTCGGCCGAACGCCGGCAGATGTCCATTCCCGTGCATGATTCCAAGGATAGCGGGCGGGGCCGAACTGTCAACGCCCGTACGCAAGCATGATGGGGAGCCCGCTTTAGTTGACAACTGCGCATTCCTGTGATAGCGTCGATGTTTGGGGGGACGACATGAAGGGAAACCCGGTCCGCAAGATCATTCTCTACGGGGCGGCCGGAGCCATGCTTGGCGCTGTGGGACTTCTCGTCTGGGTTCTCGCTGCGACCCAGGATCGGGCCGAGTGGCCGTCGGATGGCGGGACCCTTCTTTGGGTGATCGAAGGAGCGACGGGCGACGGGCTCGGAGCGGACGCGATAGGAGTCCTCAGTCTCAGTCCCACGGGGGCCGCGGTCGTCTCTGTCCCGGAGGATGTCTCAGTGAAGGGCAGGGACGGTCGTCTGATCGAGCTTGGCGACCTCGGCGCGGACTGCGGCTGGAGTGCCTGCTGCCGCGCCGCCGAAGTGCTGCTTGGAATCCCCGTGGTCGGATACGTCGTGTTGCAGGCGCACGATGTGGCCGCCTTCCTCGACGCGTTGGGCCCGATCCCGATCGAACTACTCGCCCCGGTGAGGTATCGGGAGACTCCGGACGGCGGCACCTCGATCGACATCGGACGCGGCGAGCGCCAGCTTTCGGGAACGGAGATCCTTGCCTACGTGCGGGAGGCTTCAGAGAAAGAAGCCGCGCCTGAGCGTCGGGCGCGCGCACTGCGCGCCACTCTCGCCGCCGCGAAGGCCTCGGCAGGCGAAGCGGGCGCGAACGAAACCGCTCGGCAAGTGCTGTCCAGGATGCGGTCGAACCTTGATGCGAATCGAGTGTGGAGCGTGTGGCAGGATCTCTCACGCAGGGGCGTGGCTCTCAAGATCGGCGAGGTTCCGACGAGCGTCATGGTCCGCGACGGAGTCGGACGGCGCGTGGCGATGGTGGTGGAAACGGAGAAGCTCGTGGCGTCTGCCGTGCGAGCGCGTTCGCTTTTGACTCCGGACGAGATCTCCGTGACGATATTCAACGGCAGCGGGGTGCGCTTGGCGGCGACGCGGGCGGCGGAATACTTGCAGGTGCGGGGGTTCCGCGTGGTCCGCATCGGCAATGCGGACGTGTTTACCTACGCCACGAGCTACGTGGTTCGCTTGACGGAGGAGCCGAAGGCGTGGATCCTTCGCGATACGTTGCCGGGCGCGGCGAAGATCGTATCCCCCGGGGAATTCGCGACGCACTACGAGGCGTTGCGTCCGATGGTCCCCCTGGGCACGGATCTTGTGCTTGTGGTCGGCGCGGGAATGGAGTTTGGCGAATGAATGAGCAGTCCCTGCTGCGGCGCGCGGCCAAGATCATCGAGGAGAAGAAGGGCGAGGGCATCGTGGCCATCGACCTGACCGACGTTTCAATTCCGACGAGCTACTTCCTCATTGCCGAGGCCGACAACCCCGTGCACGCGAAGGCACTCGTCTCGTCGCTTCGGGAGGCGCTCCCCGAGCGGCCGTTCCACACGGAGGGGTTGTCCGAGCGACGCTGGATCGTGCTTGACTACGGTGACGTGGTCATCCACATCTTCGACCGCGAGGCGCGAGAGTTCTACGACATCGAATCCCTATGGTCCGACCATCTCGTGGCGGCCGACGGCTTTGCCGACCTGGTCGACCTCGCCTAGATTCTCTGCTCCCCATCTTGGCGTGCTTCGCGTGATGAGCGGGCCGTCTCACGCAAAGGACGCAAAGGACGCAAAGAACGGCATCGAGAAGAACAGGGATTCTGCAATCCTGTGCCTGCGGGCCCTCTTGGCGATTATGGCGCGCTTGGCGTGATGCGATCGGTCGACACCCCGACAGACCTCTCACGCCAAGAACCCTAGCGCCCGGCACCAACGAACGCCGGGAGCCAAGGACTGCAACGAGGAGAACAACGGGTTCGAGCTCTCGTACCCGGCCCTTCTTGGCGATCTTGGCGCGCTTTGCGTGATGCGCGCCGTCTCACGCCAAGAACGCAAAGGGCGCAAAGAAGTGCCGATTCTGGATTCTCTGTCCTCACCTTGGCGCGCTTGGCGTGATGCGATCCGTTCTTTCCCGCCGCCGTCCCTACGATCGAGAGACTCGGCGCGTTGCTGCGCACCGAGCATGGTGGACCGCGAACTACCAGCAGCGGCTCACGAACGGAAGAGGACAGCCTCACGCTTGAAGAGCTGGATGGCAAGGATAATGAGGATCGCTCCGCAGACCACGTTCGCCCCGAGCGTCAGAAGGATGTCCTGGAACACGACGTCGCCGACGATGATCGACTGGAGGACGTAGAGCGCATTCGCGATCGGAATGAGGAACTGCGCGCCCCGGAAGGCGGCCGTCCCGGTCATCGACACCATCCCGACGAGCACAATGACCATGTAGATGGGCAGGAGGTACGTGCTCGCCTCTTTCTGGCTTCGCGCGTACGTTCCGACGATCACGACGAGCGCGGCAAGGATGACGGCAAGCGGCACGAGCACGGCGAGCATCCACCCAAACGCGGCGGCATCGATTCGGAACACGGCCGACGTCGGGAGCGACGACGGAGTGAGCCCGCCGCCGAACGCGCGCACGCCGATCAGCAGGCCGAACGCGGAGAGAAGGCACGACGCGAGCGAGACGGTGAGCACGGTCAGGAACTTCCCGAGGACGATCTCGGTGCGCGAGAGATGGCTCACCAGCAGGGTGGCGATCGTGCTCCTCTCCTTCTCGCCAGCCGTGATCTCGGCGCCGAGCCCCATCGCGCCCGCAAGAACGGCGAGGACCATGAAGTAGGGCAAGAGCCGGCTCAGGAACGCCCGGCCGAACGACTCGCCCGACGCGACGTCGGACGTCTTCAGCGTGAGCGGCGGCGAGAGATCGTTGTATTCGTAGCCCAGGGCCTCGAGCTTGGCGCTCACAACGTCCTTCAAGTACCCCTCGAGGAACCGGCGCACGCCAGCCGCGGCAATCGCCGAGAACTGGCTCGTCTGGTCGTAGTGCAAGGTGACCGTCAGGCCGAGGCCCTCGCCGCCCGCCTCCTTGCTCACCTCCATCACGATGTGGCCTACGTCATGGCGTAGCGCGTCGAGCGCCCGATCGCGATCGAGGTACGGCCGGACGTGGAAGTCCCTCGTGCCGGCGAGCTCACGCGCGAAGGTCGGATCCTCCGACGTGTCGACGACGAGCACCGTCGGGACGAGCGTCTCCACCCGAACCCGCTCCGCCTCGCCGAATCGCGACATCACCGAAATCACCATCGGGTAGAAGATGAGCGGGAAGATGACGGTCAAGAAGAACGTCCGCCGATCTCGTATCGCGCCACGGAGTTCCTTGGCGAACAAGAGGCGGACGTTCTTCAGCATGGGAGCGTGCTCACTTCGACGAGGACGTGGGTTCGGCTGCGTCGGGGACCGCCGTGGAGGACTCGGGTTGCGCGCCTTCAGGAGTCACGATGGACGGAGTGACAAGGGACGCCGTCTGGGTCTGCGACGTCGTCGTGGAGCCTGTTCCCGTCTGCCCGAGTGCGGCGCCGGCCAACGCGGCCTGCGCGGTCGCATCCTGCGGCGTGGACGAGCCCGCCGGACTCGGGCCAGGCGTCGCCGACGCTGTCGGCGCCGTGCTTGAACTTACAGCGGCCGGAGTCGCCGTCGACGCTGTCGGCGCCGTCGGGGCTGGGACAGCGGTCACGGGCTTCGTCGACGACGACGGTGACGCCGCGGCCGTCGTCGTCGGACTCTGTCCACCAGGGCTCGAACTCGCGGCGGCCGGGGTCCCCACGGCCATCGAAACTCCGCCCGGAGCTTGCGCACGGGCGCCTCGGCTCATGGGCGGCGCATCGTCCTTCATCACGATCTTCGTCTGGATGGCTTCGACGACACCGGAGGCGTTGCGGCTGTAGAACGACACGGCGCGCGCCCCATCCTCTCCGGTGATGCGGAATGGAGTCGAGTACGTCAGCCACCCCCCATCGTTGATGCGATAGTACGTCTGGGTTCGCCCGTACGTCGACTCCTGCGTGCGGCGCAGCGTGATCCGCGTCGCCGACGTGATCCACGTTCCGCGAGAGTCGGCGAACTTCGGATCTCCGATCTCCATCACCGTCTGAGGCGAGTGGTTGTCAAGCAGGAACGACACGGTCTTCTTGGGCTCCGCGTTGCCCAGTCGGTCGATTCCGTAGTACGCAACCTTCCTCGGGCCGTCGTCCCCCTTGAGAAGAACCGCTCCGGTGTAGGTTGTCCACGGGCCGCCGTCGATCGAGTATTTGATCTCGGCGAGTCCGCTGCCGGGATCGGTGGCCACGAGCGTGATCGGCGTCTGCGACGTCACGACAAGCGAGCCGTCCGGCGCAACGAGGTTCCCGGCGTAGCTCGGCCCGGCGGGCGCGACCTCGGTCAGAGCGACCGGCGACGTCATCAGCGGGCGAAGATCCTCGAGCGGGTAGTACGGCTCGTCGCCGATGCCGTCCTTGTTCAGGTCAGCGCCCTGGTAGTCGCTCCAGTAGTTTCCGCTCTTGCCTTCGTACCAGGTGTTCCAGTGCTCCGGATCGTAGGCGGCGAGCCCGTTGCCGAGGAAGCTGTTGCCCGTGATGACGTTCTCCTGCGACATGGCGGCCATGACGATGCCGTAGCGGCACTCCGAGATCACGCTCTCCGCAATGCGGTTGTCACGCGCGTTGAGAAAGTAGATGGCCATGTCGGAGCCGAAGATCTGGACCTTCTCGATCCGCCCGTTCTCGACGGAGTTGAAGTACACCCCGGCAATCCGCGCTCCCCCAATGACGCAGTCACGGATCACGAAGTGGCTTGTGGTGTGATCGACGTAGACGCCGTAGTCGGCGTTCGCCGGCGAGATGTTCCATCCCTCGATGACGTAGGGATCGGCGACCGTGCCGCTCCCGGACATGACCCCGTTCGAGTACGTGAACTCGTCGTCACCGTAGATGTAGATTGGCTCGTGGGTCCCCCACCACAGGAACCCTCCAACCTGCCCCCCCACCAGGCCGGCCGATACGACGGCAGTCACCACGAGCGCCATCGCCCATACGACCTTCCTGCCCATTCTTGCCTCCTTGAACTGCTACAGGAGGCCAGGATACCACGCGGCACGCCTCAAGAAAACCCCTAGGCTGCCCAGTCTCACAGTCGGTTCGACAGCCAATCACCGCGGAGACCGCAGAGGACGCAGAGAAAGCAGGGTCACTGAACCACACTCCAAGGCCTCATGATAGAACCTGGAACGGCGCCCGATGGCGCCCAAGCGCGAGACCCGCGCCCTCATCGGCTCCGTATCCTTCTCCCCACAACTCTGCGCGCTCTGCGGTAGAGACCGCTTGTCGTTTGCGAGGGAGGGCCGCAGAGACCCCACTCGATGGAGTGCGCAGCGAAACCCGGAGTGTCAACATCCTTCCGGTACTGGATTCACTAGGCCATGGCTTCGCGGCCAATGGCCGCGAAGAAGATGTCCTCAAGATCGGTCTCGCCGTACGTTGTCGCGAGTTCCTCCTGGGTCCCAAACGCGTGGATGCGTCCCTGGTAGAGGATCGCTACGCGATCGCAGAGCTTCTCCGCCAGGCGCATGACGTGCGTCGACAAGAGGATCGTCCGCCCTTGGTCGCGGAAGAGCGCGACGGTCTCCTCGACGCTTCGCGCCGCCATGATGTCGAGCCCAAACGTCGGCTCGTCGAAAATCAGGACAGCGGGATCGTGGACGATGCTCCGCGCGAGCGACAGTTTCTGTTTCTCGCCGGTCGAGAAGGTTCCGACACGGCGGTCGGCGAGCGAGGTCATTGCCAGCATCTCGAAGATCTCGCCCGTCCGCTTGGCGACGTCGGCGTTCGACATCCCGCTGATGCGCCCGAAGAAGCGGAGCGTTTCGCGCGCCGAGAACCGGTCGTAGAGGCCGGTCTCGGTGGCGAGGAATCCGATCCGCTCGCGAACGCGATCCGGATCCTTCCTCGTGTCGAACCCGGCGATGGTCACGGTTCCCGACGTCGGCGTGAGGATCGTCGCCAGCATGCGGAGGGCCGTCGTCTTGCCGGCGCCGTTCGGCCCGAGGAGGCCGAACACCTCGCCGGCGCGGCACTCGAACGACACGTCGTCCACGGCCCGCACGACGCCCCGCCTCGTTCGGAAGTGCTTCGTTAGGTTGCGCGCTTCGACCAGGGTTTCGTTCATAGCGTGTCGAACCCGACGAGCGGGCGGAGGGCGGCCGGAACCTCGATCGTCCCATCTTCCGCCTGGTTGTTCTCCAGGATGGCGGCCATCAAGCGGGACGTCGCCAGTCCGGATCCATTGAGCGTGTGCACGAAGATGGGCTTCTCCTTGGGGCTCGGCCGATAGCGGATGTTGCCGCGCCGCGCCTGGAACGCTTCGCAGTTGCTGCACGAGGACACCTCGTAGTACCGCCCCTGTCCAGGTAGATAGACTTCGAGGTCGACCGTCTTCGATGCCTGCTGCGCCATATCCTCGGTGGTCAGGAGGGCGACTCGGTAGTGCATGCCGAGGGCTTGAAGAACCGACTCGGCGTCCTCGATCAGCGCATCCTGTTCGGCGTACGACGTCTCCGGGACAGTGAACTTGAACAGCTCCACTTTGTTGAACTGGTGGACGCGGATCAGGCCCCTCTCTTCCTCGCCGTAGCTGCCGGCCTCGCGCCGGAAGCAGGGGGTGTAGGCGACGTATTTCTTCGGCAGTTCCTCCGCCGTCAGGATCTCGCCGCGATGCAGATTCACGAGGATGCTCTCCGCGGTCGGGTTCAGGTACAGCCCATCCTTCTCGATGGCGTAGACGTCGTCGGCGAACTTCGGCAGCTGCGACGAAACGAAGAAGCTCTCCGCGTTGGCGACAAACGGGGGAAAGATCGGCGTGTAGCCGCGCCGGGCGTGGTGGGAGACCATGAACTGGATCAGCGCCAACTCGAGCAGCGCGCCGCGCCCGACGTACATCGGGAACTTCGCACCGGCGATCGCGGCGGCGCGCCGAAAGTCGAGCAGGCCCTTCTCCTCCCCAATCTCCAGATGGTGCCGCACGGCGAACCCCGGCTCCCGGCGGGAGCCGAACGTCCGCAGCACAATCTTGTCGTCCTTTTCGCCAACCGGCACGGACGCGTGGGGAACGTTCGGAAGGCGGCCCACGAGATCCTCGATGTCCTGCTCCACGCCGCGGAGGGCCTCGTCCAGCTTCGACGTTCGAGCCGAGATCTCGCCCAGGCGTCCGAAGAGGTCCTCGGCGCTTTGCCCCGCCTTCTTCCGGGCGGCAACCTCTTGCGATCCGCGGTTCTTCTCGGCCTTCAGTTCCTCGACCTCGCTGATCAGTTTCCGCCTCGCGTCGTCGAGCTCGAAGATCGGGGCGAGGTCGATGGACGGGTCGCGCGTCTTCAACCGTGCTTCCATGTCCGCTGGGTGTTCCCGTAACTCTCGAATGTCGAGCATCGTCAAGGCCTCCGTTTCGCGCTGCGATTCTAGGAGACGGCTCGACGCCAAGCAATGCGGCCCCGCTATGACCCTTCCGAACGGGTCTCGTGCCCACGTCAAGGCGGGTATAATGCCCGAGCCGCAGGATGGCCTGCGGCATTCGCACCGCCCCGGGAGGTCCACGGCCATGCGGCTCTTGATGTACTCGAAAGCGCTCTACTCCAGCTGGCTCTACTACAGCCCGGACCGCATCCTGTTCGACGCGGGCGAGGGTGCGAGCTCAATCCTCGGCAACAAGGCGTTCGCCATACGGCGCGTCTTCCTCTCGCACGGGCACGCCGACCACGTCGGCGGCTTGGTCGGCCTCGTCAACATCCGCAACAACGCGATGGGCGACAAAGAGAAGGAACTGTCCATCTACTACCCGAAGGACAACTACCTCGTCACGGAGATGATGGCGTTCTTGGCTCGGACGAACCGCCGACTGACCTACGATTTGGAGTGGGTGCCGCTCGCCGTGGGCGACCGGGTCCCGCTCGAGGGAGGCGCGACGCCGCGCTATGTCGAGGCGTTCCCGACGGTTCACGTCCACAGCGAGAAATCGCTGGGATTCAACATTGTTGAGGTTCGCCACCGCCTCAAGCCTGAACTGGCCGGTCTGAGCCAGGAAGAGATCGTGGCCATCGTGCGGGCACAGGGGAAAGAGGCCGTCACTCAGCACTACGAGCAGAAGCTCTTCTCGTACGGCGGCGATTCCGTTCCCATCAAGCCGGCCTACGTCGAGGACACCGAGATCCTCTGCCACGATACGACCTTTCTCGATGAACAGGATCGCAAGGAGTACAAGCACGCCTCGCTTGCCGAGGCCATCCAGGTGGCGCGCGAGGCGAGGGTCAAGAAAGAGCTCATCTGCTTCCATATCTCCAGCCGCTACAAGGGCAAGGTGAAGGAGATCGAGGCCGCCGGGGGGCATTTCGACGGCCTGGAGTGCCGCGTCACCCTCGTCCCGCCGGGCCGCGTGTTCGTCGCGGACTAGGCCGCGAGTGGCGTTCCCGCCTGCCCTTCGTTACGATCGCACTCGGGTTTCTGACCAGAGGAGGAGCCATGGTAGAACGGAAATCGACGCGCATTCAGACCGCGCTTCCTGGACCCAAGTCGGCCGCCGTGCTCGCCCGGAAGGCGAAGGTCGTCGCCGCGCCGCTCGAGGCGTACGCGCCGTTCGTCATTCGTTCGAGTGAGGGCGCGATCATTGAGGATCTCGACGGCAACCGGTTCATCGACTTCACCGGAGGATGGGGCTGCCTTGCCGTCGGCCAGCGCCACCCACGCATCGTCAAGGCGCTTCGGGACCAGATGGACGACTTCCTCCACACGGACTTCACGGCGGTGCCCTACGCACCTCTCGTCGATCTGGCGGAACTCCTCTGCGAACACACAGCGATCAGCGGCGAGAAGAAGGCCGCGTTTTTCAATAGCGGTGCGGAGGCGATCGAGAACGCCGTCAAGATCGCGCGCGCGTACACGAAGCGCAAGAGCGTCCTCGTGTTCGAGAATGCGTTCCACGGCAGGACGCTGTTGACCATGACGATGACGCACAAGGCGAAGCCCTACAAGACAGGCTTCGGGCCGTTCGCCTCGGACGTGTATCGCCTGCCCTACCCCTACGAGTACCGCAAGCACGTCACGCCGGAGGAGATTGAGTCGTCGCTCTTGTCGCTCGTCGACCCAGCCGAGGTTGCGGTGATGGTCGTCGAGCCCATCATCGGCGAGGGCGGATTCCTCGTTCCGCCCGCGTGGTTCCTGCCCTTCCTGCGGACACTGGCCGACAAGTACGGATTCGTCCTCGCCTTCGACGAGGTCCAATCGGGCATCGGCCGCACAGGGAAGTTCTTCGCCTTCGAGCACTTCGGCGCTGAACCTGACCTTGTCTGCGTCGCCAAGTCCCTCGCGTCCGGGCTCCCGCTCTCTGGAGTGGTCGGGCGGGCGAAGATCATGGATGCCCCCATCCCCAGCGCGATTGGCGGAACGTATGCCGGAAACCCGCTTGCCTGCCGCGCCGCGATCGAGGTCCTTCACATCCTCGATGAAGAGGGTTTGCTGAGCCGCGCAACGCACGTCGGCGACCGGATCAAGGCCCGCTTCCAACGGCTGGCGGATCGATTCGACGTGGTCGGAGATGTCCGCGGACTCGGGGCGATGGTCGCGATCGAACTCGTGAAGGATCGCGCCACAAAAGAGCCCGCCAAGGAGATCGCTGGACGCATCGCCCAGACCGCGCTCGCCAACGGAGCGATCTTCCCGACCGCCGGCCTCCAAGGGAACGTCCTGCGCGTTCTCGTCTCGTTCGTCATCACCGATCAGCAAATCGACGAAGGGATGGACATCCTGGAGGACGCTTTCGTCGAAGTCCTATTCAAAGCGAGAGGCTGACGCGCGGAAACGCCGCCCCGCGGAATGGAGGGACCGACATCCGGGTACGGTTGGGCGTTTTACGTGAAGGAGCCGGAACGATCGTAGAGAACGGCGTTTCATCGTCACCACGGCCAGAAAGCCCCGCACGCACTGCGATGTAGACTTGACAACGGTGCCCCTCGTTGCCATACTGGCGGCAGATCCTCATACCTAGGGGGTACGACGTGAACAAGGCAGAACTCGTCGAGAAGCTGGCGAAGGGCACCGGGCTCACCAAGAAGGACGCACGGGCGGCACTGGATGGCGTGGTCGATGTGATCACCCAGGCACTGGCAAAGAACGAGCCAGTCATCATCACCGGGTTTGGGAAGTTCGAGACCCGGAAGCGCAAGGCGACGACGCGGATGAACCCGCAGACCGGGCAGCGCATCAAGACCCCGGCCAAGGTCGTTCCGGCGTTCAAGGCCGGGAAGAACCTGAAGGACATCGTCGCCAAGAAGGCCGCCGCAACCAAGAGGTAAGCGTAGCAACGTTGGAGGAAGCAGGATCGCCGGTTGTGGTGGTCCTGCTTCTGTCTTCTCGCGGCAGATCGGACCGGAAGAAGGAGGTGGACGTATGCGTCCCGTTACATCAGAGAAGATGCAGCACTTGATTGACAAGGCGAGACTTGCTGGACGCGATACGACTTCTCTCGAACGTGTCCAGAAAACAGGAACCTTCGAGACGCCACCCCTGAAGAAGCAGGTTGCGGTCGCCAAGAAGGTCAAGGCAGCTTCTGCCACGCGTCATGTGCACTTCTCGACCAGACCCGGACAGAAGGCCGCGTAGAACAGACAGGCCACGGACGAGAGGCGGAGATGAGAAGCATCTCCGCTTCACTTTTCTTGCCACCCCTTGCCAACCATGAGAGATGCATCTATCCTATTGCGATCGCACACGTGGGGGCCGATTAGCACCACGCTCGGGGAGGCAGCGAACGATGGTGAAGATCTCTGATCTCGATGGCGTCCTGAACGAGAAGGACATGCTACGCCTGGCAAGGTTCATAGTCGAGCATTGCTACAGCACGACGGAGGACATCGAGTGGCTCACCGAGATCGTTCTCCGGAACGACGGGGCCTGCAAATACGCGGGCTACTGGGAGTGTGACTATGACATTGACGATGCGAGGAATGTGGTCGGATTCTCGGCACGGATATTTCTGAACACGGGTTGGCTCACTGCGATAGAGGACATGGAAGAGACGTTGGCGCACGAGTACGGACATCACTGGACCCTCGGACATCTTCTTACCCGAGGGCGTCTACCGAGTGATGACCCCGACTGCCCCGCGCCCGGGCTGTACTATCGCCTCCGCCGTCTCGATTCGACGAAGTTCCGGGGGACGGATGGAGACGACTCGTACGATCAGTGGCTGCTGTGTGACAAGGAAGTTATGGCCGAGGACTACAGGCACCTTCTCACCGAGAGACCCAACGGCCACGAGATGGAACCGATCATCGGACTGCCGTCGACCGAGGTGAGGGAGTATTTCCGCACTCTAGGTGCACCACGTTGGCTCGCGTGCCCGACATGCCCGCCGCTGACGCTCGAGTAGTACTGCAAGCGCACTCCATCGGAGCAATTGGTGCCTCCCCGGACGCGCTGCTGGCTCCATGGAAGATGCAGAGCTTCTTGACCAGACTGCTTGCGTGCCGAGATCGTGGCGCCGGCGGACTTGCACAGACTGCGCTACGGAATAGCTTCTCGCTGTCGCCAACGCGTCGGGTAGAGCGGGGGCGCGTGGGCCGGGCGCCCGAGGTGCACCGGCGTGGGGGTGTAGCTTGGGCCTGCTTTTTGATCCTGATCCGCGACAAGGCGAAGTGGTCACCCACTCGGAGTGCCTTCTCCTGATCAGCGCCGGCCGTGCCAGCGATAGGAGGAACGGATGAGCCACGATCTGCTCGCTGACCTCAACGCGCGACAGCGCGAGGCGGTCACTCACCCTGACGGACCGCTCCTCATCATTGCCGGCGTGGGCACGGGGAAGACGACCGTCATCACGCGGCGCATCGCGTGGCTTATCGCGGAGAAGAAAGTAGAGCCCGCCGAAATCCTCGCCTTGACCTTCACCGAAAAGGCGGCCGCCGAGATGGAGGAGCGCGTCGACCGGCTCGTCCCCTACGGCTACGTGGAGGCGCACATCGGGACGTTCCACTCGTTCTGCGACCGCATTCTGCGAGAGAACGCCGTGCTCCTTGGGTTGTCGCCCGACTACCGGATCCTCACGGAGCCTGAGCAGGCCATCTTCCTCAAGGACCACTTGTTCGAGCTGCCGCTCCGCCAGTTCCGCCCCCTGGGAAACCCGCTCCACAACCTGCGCTCGCTCCTGTCTCTCTTCTCGCGTGCGAAGGATGAGGACGTCACGCCGGCGGAGTACACGGCCTACGTGCAGAAGCTCTCCGCGGAGGGGGCGGCATCCGCCGCCACGGCCGAGACGGCCGACGAGTTGGCCCGGCAGACCGAACTCGCCGGGGTCTACAGCGCCTACCAGGCTCTTCTCCTGCGGCACGGCTTCGTCGACTTCGGCGACCTCATTGCCCTCGCGCTACGACTTCTCCGCGAGCACCCGGCCGTCCTGGCACGCACGCAGAGGCGGTTCCGCGCGGTTCTCGTCGACGAGTTCCAAGACACCAACTACGCCCAGTTCGAACTGCTGAGGCTGCTGGCCGCGCATCGCAACATCACGGTCTGCGGCGACGACGATCAATCGATCTACAAGTTCCGCGGCGCCGCGATCAGCAACATCCTCGGCTTCCAGGACGCCTACCCCGACGCGGACCTCGTGGTGCTCGATGAGAACTATCGCTCGACGCAGGCGATCCTCGACTCGGCGTATCGCCTGATCCAGAACAACAACCCCGATCGTCTCGAAGTCAAGCGATCCATCCAGAAGCGCCTCCACTCCGCCTCCGGCACAGGCCGCCCCCCCCATCAGCTTCACTTCGCAACGCTCGACGAAGAGACGGACTTCGTTGCCGCGACCCTCCACGAGCGCCACACAACCGAAGCACGGGCGTTTTCGGACTTCGCCATCCTCGTGCGCTCGAATGCTCAGGCCACCGGATTCCTCCGGACCCTCAACATGCTCAGGATCCCTTGGCGGTTCTCGGGCAGCCGCGGCCTCTACGATCAGGAGGAGATCCGTGCCGTGATCGCTTTTCTGCGGGTGATGGCGGATCCCTACGACGATCTGTCGCTCCACTACCTTGCGAGTTCCTTCCTCTACAACCTCGACTCCGAGGTCCTCGTCAGGGCGGCTGCGCTCGCCGGCCGTCAGCACCAGGGGCTGCTCGACCTCTTCCGCTCGACGCGCGGCGTGCCCTCTCCATTCGACGCGAGCGAGTCGGACGATGCAGTCATCGCGCGCCTCATCGGCGACCTCACGGCCATGATCGCCCTGTCGACTCGAGAGCGGACCGGAGAAGTGCTGTACGAGTTCCTCTCGACGCAAACGGGGACCATCGAGCGTCTCTCCAACTCCCCCGCCCCCGCGGACACTCTGCGCGTCCAGAACCTGGCGCGGCTGTTCGCGATCGTTGAGCGCTTTGGCGCCGTGGCACGCTATGACCGCGTCGCCTGGTTCGTCGACTACCTCGACGCGCTGATCGAGGCGGGCGACAACCCTCCCGTCGGGGATGCCGTACTCGAATCGGACGCCGTCGCCGTCATGACGATCCATCAGGCGAAGGGCCTCGAGTTCCCCATCGTGTTCCTCGTCGGCTTGGTCTCCGGCCGCTTCCCCTCGCCCGATCGCCACGACCCTCTTCCCCTTCCCGACGCGCTCGTGAAGGACCTCACCTCGGGAGGCGACTTCCATCGCCAAGAGGAGCGACGCCTTTTCTACGTCGGCATGACGCGAGCCCGCGAGGACGTCTACTTCACGAGTTCCCAGGACGTGGGCGGCAAGCGGGCGCGGAAGCCGAGCCTCTTCGTCTCGGAGGCACTGGATCTCGATGCCAGCGAACTTCGCCTCGCGCACAGCGAGCCCCTGGCGCCGGTCCTGCGCCATCGCCGCGCCGGAGAGACGGAGGCGGAGAAGGTCGAGCCGTCCGAACTTGCGCTCATGGGTCCCGCCGTCGCCGTGCTCTCGCTCAGCTTCCGTCAGGTCGACGACTACCTCACGTGTCCGCTCAAGTACCGCTACGTCCATCTGCTCCACATCCCCGTCCGCCCGCACCACGCGCTCATCTACGGGAATGCTGTGCACCAGGCCATCCGGCTGTACAACCTCAATCGGAGCTCGGGGCGCAACACTCCGCTCGCCAGCCTGCAAGAGGTCTTCCGCAACCACTGGGTCTCGGAGGGCTTCCTCACGCGCCAGCACGAGGAGCTTCGTCTGCAGGAGGGGTTGGAGGCTTTGCGCGCCTTCCACGCGTACGAGGAGGCGGAGAACGTCACTCCGGCGTACGTCGAGCGGCGCTTCTCGCTCGTCGACAACGGCGTGCGCCTGGTCGGCGCCTTCGACCGCATCGATCTCCTGGAGAGCGGCGGGCGCCTCATCGACTACAAGACCGCCTCTCCGCTCTCGTCGGAAGACGCGGACGCACGCGCCAAGGACAGCCGGCAGTTGGCAATCTATGCTCTCGCCTACAGCCGCCTGTTCGGCGGCTTGCCCGCCTCGACTGAGCTACGATTCCTGACGCCGTTCGTCGTGGTCGGCCGAGCCGCGCCAAGCCAACGCTCGATCGAGAAGGCACAGGCGGAGATCGACGAGGTGTCGGCAGGAATCCGAGCGAACTCGTTCCCCGGGGAGCCCACGTATCAGGCATGTCGGTACTGTTCGTTCGCCGGCATCTGCCCGAGCCGCCGCGCTGACTAGAACCTGTACTCCTTTGCGCTCTTTGCGTTCTTGGCGTGAGACGCCGCGCGCATCACGCCAAGCGCGCCAAGATCGCCAAGAGGACCCGCGAACGTCGGATTCTGAACCCTCTTCTCGTTGCAGTTCTTTGCGCTCTTTGCGTTCTTGGCGTGAGAATCTGTCGGCGTGTTGACCGATCGCATCACGCCAAGCGCGCCAAGAGCGCCAAGAAGGGCCGGCGAACATCGGATTCTGAACCCGCATTCTCTTCGTGGCAGTCCTTGGCTCCCGGCGTTCGTTGGTGCCGGGCGCTAGGGTTCTTGGCGTGAGACGCCGCGTGCATCACGCAAAGGGCGCAAAGGGCGCCAAGAGGGCCGGGGACCAGAGCTCGAACCCGCTGTTCTCCTTGGTGCAGTCCTTTGCGACCTTTGCGTTCTTGGCGTGAGAGTCTGTCGGCGCGTTGACCGATCGCATCACGCCAAGCGCGCCAAGAGCGCCAAGAGGACCCGCAAACATCGGACTCTGAACCCGAATTCCTCTCGTTGCAGTCCTTGGCTCCCGGCGTTCGTTGGTGCCGGGCGCTAGGGTTCTTGGCGTGAGGCGGTGTGTTCATCACGCAAAGGACGCCAAGAGCGCCAAGAAGGACCGGCGAGTACCAGAGTGCAGAACCTGGTTGTTCTTCTTGGTGCAGTCCTTGGCTCCCGGCGTTCGTTGGTGCCGGGCGCTAGGGTTCTTGGCGTGAAGCCGCGCGCGCATCACGCAAAGCGCGCCAAGTGCGCCAAGAGGGCCGACGAGTACCAGACTCCGAACCCGTTGTTCTCGTCGATGCAGTCGTTTGCGTTCTCGACGTCCAGGGAGAGTTAATAGGCTGGGTCAAGGTTTGCAGTGGAGTTGACTTGGCGGTAGTTCGGCAGTACGATATGTTCGCGTGACGCGAACAAGACGCCAGCGCGAACTATCATGAGCGAGAACACTCTACTGAAAGCATGCGAGGCGACCCTACGAAGGGCGCTGGGAGGGAAGCTGAAGTTCAGGCGGAAGGCGGCCACCGGTGTGGCCGGCGCGGACGCCGCTTTCTCCGCCCATCTGCCTGCACTCGGCGCCGTGGACTTCGCGGCGATCGTCCGCAGGGGCTTGCGCCCCGCAGCTCTCCCATTGCTCTTGGTCCGCGTTCGGCAACTCGAGGAAAGCGGCCGGCGCACGCTCGTGTGTACGGACTACGTCAGTCCGCCGCTCGCCGAGCGTCTTCGAGCGCTGGGCGTGTGGTATGCGGACATGGCCGGAAATGCCTACATGACCGATGGCGGAGGTCTGTACGTTTACGCGGACGGGCACCGCCTGCCGCCGCTCCCGACTCCGCGCGGGCAGTCGTACAGCGAGGCGGGCGCCCGCGCGCTCTACTTCCTCGTTCGCCACGGCCCACACATCGCGGCCACCTACCGCGACATCCAGGCAACGACGGCTGTGTCTCTCGACAAGATCTCCAAGGTGTTCGGCGAGCTTGAGGAAGGGCGGGTTCTCGCGGTTCGCGGGCGCGGGCGCTACGAGATTGCCGCTCCCGATCGGCTGCTTGACCTCTGGGTCCATGGGTTCGCTGACCGGCTCGCTCCAGGACTGCTGATCGTTCGATGCCGCGCGGCGGAAGGCGAGGACCTGGCGGGGCTCCTGCGGCGGAAGGCCAAGGAGCTCGGCTCGGCGACCGTCGCGGGCGAGATCGCAGCGGATC
>Ga0247842_10003711_pt1 | contig 20066 bp, 20 predicted proteins | sample LaCruzMarch2015__3_FD_192411 | JGI IMG/M metagenome (GOLD analysis project Ga0247842, IMG submission 192411) | Freshwater microbial communities from meromictic Lake La Cruz, Castile-La Mancha, Spain - LaCruzMarch2015_19m | ecosystem: Environmental > Aquatic > Freshwater > Lake | place: Spain...
ATATACAAATATTTGTGGCCTTTGATATTTTTGACCTTGAAATGCATACTACTGATTAGACCCTCATAGTAGATAAATCTTCCCATAATTTATTTCGATAATTGTAATAGAAAATAAGTAGTTATAAGGTCATTTTTGTGAAAAATTTTAATAAGAAATTGCCAAAACTATAATTAATTTTTAGTTAGACCCTACAAAAAAGCAGGATGCAGAGACTTAAGTGGGTCAACTTCTTATAAACTCCGGACAGAGGACGCGATTGTTCTATTACCCACTCGAAACAGCAAGGATCCAAAAGAAGAATTTCGACCATTAAAAACGATGCTCCCGTCGGGATTTGAACCCGAGTCGAAGGAGTGAGAGTCCTTCATGATTGGCCGAGCTACACTACAGGAGCGCGGAATTTGGGTGGTTTCTTCTATCATTTAAGGCTTTTGGCCCTGCAAGTAATAGTCGCAGCAAATACGCAGGGCGCACTCTTCGTGCCTGGGCCCCCGCGCCCGGCAAATGAGCCTGCCGTGCGTTATCAGGTTCAGATGCAGGGAGAGATACTTATCCTTCGAAACTAGCCCCTCTAAAATCGGCTGCGCCTTCTCCAGCCTAACATCCTCACTCAACAGCCCCAGCCGGCGCGAGAGGCGGTAGACGTGCGTGTCCACAGGCAGAAAAGGCATGCCAAAGGAGAAGAGGAGCACCACGGACGCCGTCTTGGGCCCAACGCCTGGCAGGGATAGCAGATATGCCATGGCCTCATCTTTTTTCATATCGGCCAGGAAGGTGAGGGAGATCGCCCCAGCATCCTGCTTAATTCTGGAAAGCGCCTCCTTTATGCGCCGGGCCTTCATCTCCGCCAGTCCCCCCGCGCGAATGCTGTCGGCCACAGCTTCATGCGGGGCAATGAGGACCTTCTCGTTGTCGCAAAAAGCGCTCTTCAATAGGGCAAAGGCCCGCAAGCTGTTGGTATCACTGGTGTTCTGAGAGAGTATGGTCATGACCAGCAGATCCACGGGATCGATCTCGTCCGGCTGGGGCACTCCGTACTCCTTCTCCAGAATGGTAATGCATTTCGCGACTTTTCGCCTGTCCATCTTTCCCGGAGAGGACGTGCATCGCTTTAATACTTGGCCGATCTCGACACATCATCGACCTGGCAAAGGCTATTAACCAGAGAATAACAAAAATGAAGACAATGGACTTTGCCGATATCTACCCCTTTCTCGTCGCCCTGCTCATAGGCGCCCTCATCGGCACGGAGCGCCAGCGTAGACTGGTAGAGGATAAGGTGCGGGGCGTGGCGGGCCTACGCACCTTCGTCTTGATCGCTCTGTTGGGTTCTTTGTGCGCCGCCCTGGCCGTCCATTACGGCCCCGGCTTCGCCATGGCATCCATGGCCACCTTCACCATCCTGGTGGCCGTGGGATATGCGTCCTCGATCAGTACTCTGGGCAGAGTCGATTTCACAGCTGCTGTCGCCGCCGTCGTCACCTTCACCCTGGGAATGCTGGCCGGCTTTCCCGATAGCATGCTCCTGGCTGTGGCCATCTCCATCATCACCACCTGGGTCCTGGCCACGCGAACCATCACTCACCACTATGTAGAAGTCCTGAGCGAGACGGATCTGCTCGATACCCTGAAGATGGGCATAATCGCCCTGGTCATCTACCCGCTCTTGCCAGAGACGCCCCTGGGCCCCTGGGGTGTACTCAACCCCCGCCAGATCTGGCTCTTTGTGGTGCTGGTCAGCCTCATCGGCTACGTGGGCTATATTCTCATTCGCATCCTGGGGGCAGAGAGGGGCCTCGGCCTTACCGGCATCCTGGGGGGGCTGGTCTCCAGCACCGCCGTCACCTCCTCCATGGCGGCAGAGGTAAAGGAAAACCGGGAGATACTGCCCTCCGCCGTCTTCGCCACGGCCATCGCGAGCTGCACCATGTTCCCCAGAATCCTCTTCATAGTACTGGTAGTAAACAGGGATCTCTTCTTGGCCCTTCTGCCCCCTCTGCTGCTCATGACGTTTGTGGGCGCGGCTCTGGCCTATTTGCTGGTTAGAAAGAACGCCCCGCTGGGTAAAGATGTGCAGGTGAAAGATCCTTTTCGCATCATACCCGCCCTGAAGTTCGGCGCATTCTTCGCCTTTGTGCTCATCATCTCCAAGCTGGCCAGCGTTTACTTCGGCGATGCGGGAATTTATGCCGCCGGAGTGGTCTCCGGCCTGGCGGATGTCGATGCCATTGCTCTGACCATGGCCTCTCTGGCCAAGTCGACCGTCGTTCCAGCCGTGGCCGTCACCACCATCATCCTGGCCGCCATAACCAATACCCTGGTCAAGCTCTGCATAGCCTATGTGCTGGGGACAAGAGAGTTTGGCAACAAAATGGCTGTGATCTTCCTGCCAACGGTAGTGGTGGGGCTCTTTGCTCTATTTTTGCTATGAATTTCCCCAGGAAAAATGAGAGAGCTTCCTCCGTTAGTCCTCCGTGCGTTTCTCGTGCCTGCAGTGGTGGTAGTATCGTCAGCCATTTGGTTACAACCAAGAGCTAAAACGATTGAGATTTATGGGCCCGACGCGATTCGAACGCGTGATCCCCGCCGTGTAAGGGCGATGTCATAACCAGCTAGACCACGGGCCCTGCCCCTTTCACTATCTCCTCGTCATATTAGACCTTATCGCTCCTATACCTTCGTTGTGTAGTCCCGAAACCTTTGACTTTATATACCCATCAAAGGGGCATGGTTTAAGAACAGGGCAGCCAGTCCACGCTTATCTCACCGGGACGGCTGTCGGACCAAAGCTGTATGAACTTTTCAATGGAGAATACTCCTGTCAGATCCTCCACGCTGCGGCCCAAGAGCTGATGACGGCCTTTGCCAAAAGTGCTTGGATCGACCGATTGCCAGGCAATGTGGGCCTTGCCTATGACATTGGAATTGATGCTGGCCTCAAGACCGCCTGCGGAGCCCCGGCTGCCGGCATCTGGCCCATTGGCATCAGATGCAACAGATTTCGTCCCATAAGCACTGCTATTGACCTCTGTATTTCGCTCCAGGTGCTCGATGTCAGTGTAAGATTCGGTCAATGATGCGCCGGTATCATAATTTTTAACGGTGAGGATATCCTTTTGGCCGGCGTTATTCATGGCCCCGACAAAGCCTAAGGGCATCTCTCCCTGCGCACCGCAAATCAGAATCATTGCTGCGATCAGCAGACAGATTATCTTGCGCACTTATCCATCACCTCAGATCGATGATTGTCGAACATTTTATTTAAACTATTGCCCGATTTCATGAAATCGACGAAATGTTGGGCTGCCCAAGGAATAGATGTACCCCCAAAAAATAAATTTGCTGGCTTACAGCATATCTTGCGTGCTCTGGCGTGGGTCTTCTTGAGTAGTCTGATCCAGGTCTTGCAAGGCTAACTCCCGGTTCTGCCGGGCAGGTTCATAAGAGGAGTCAATGGTGAGAGCGTTGTTAAAACAGTTCAAAGCATCCTGATATCTTTCTAATTCCCGCAGTACGACTCCTTTATTATTCCAGCCGGTGGGATCTTGGGGCTTTATTTGGGTGGCTTTTTCAAAACAATCCAGGGAGCTGTAAAGGTTGCCTTCATTGCCCAGGGCCATGCCCTTTCCTATCCATGCATCGAAATATGAGGCATTTGCCTGCAGGATCTGATCGAAGATGGCAATGGCCTCACTGTTTTTATTTAATCCCTGGGAGAGGGCAATGGCTTTCAGGTTCATAGACTCGGGATTGGCGGAGTTGATGGCAAGAGATTTATCAAAACAAGAGATGGCGTCCTCATAGCGGCTCAGCATGCTCAGAACTTTTCCCTTATAATTCCACATGACGGTGCTGTTTGGCTCCAGCTCCAGGGCCTTATCATAGCTTGCAGCCGCTTTTTCATAGTCACCCGAGATGTAGTACCCATTTGCCTGATCGTACCAGAACTGCGCTGATTCTCCCATGGCCGGCAGAATGAATATCGCCGCCAGCACCGTGATAATGGCAATTGCATGTTTCATATAGAGCCTTTCTTTCACGAAGGGGTAAATATTTCTACCCCTTGGCTTTGCGACCATATACGAAAAAAGCGCTTGACTTAATCTTTTTTTATTTTGTCAATAAATTTGTTCCACCTCTTTGCATCGTCGACCTTTCGCCGGATCAAGTCCTCCGCGCCGTCCTCTGTCTCAATGCCATGTTCTCTCTTCTTCAGGAGATCCTTGAGGTCCAGAAGCGTTCTAATTATACTTGCAGCTTCATCGTGAATCTCTATTGCCTGTTTTTGGGTCAGCTTCGCCGCCTTGAGATATTCCTCATCGAACTTCTCTTTTTTCTCCAATATATCGATCAGCTCGGCAATTTGCAGCCGCTCTTTCTCTGTGATCTCCTTTTCCGTCTGATGGAACTTTTCCATCTCGATCAATAGATCATTGCCATTGATCTGCAGTTCCTCCGGTTCTTTCACACCTACCCATACCAAAACATGGTGAAGACTGGCCTGCAGCTTTTTTCGTTCCTCTTCTGTCAGATAGTCGTTGATGTCTTTTTTCTCAATTTCAGACACGAATCCTCTTCAGAATCGCTTTTTGCCGTTTTAGCGCAAATCCCGGTTACTTCACCACCACGCAGGCATTCTCATCGAAGGGATTGGTTCTCATAGCCAGGGAGAAAAGATAGGGATAGTTCGAATTGAGGTATCTCATGTATGTCATCCACTCCATGACCAGCAGGAAATATGCCCTTTCAATGTCGCCGGCAAGATGCCGGTAATCGGAGTCCGGCAGCCCTTGAAGGTCCCGGCGCTGCTCCAGCTCTTCTGTCAGGTGGAATACAGCCCGAAGCAGATTGGTAAAGCTCTCATTCTCCAGCAATAGAGGGTTTTCCAGCAGTCTCAGGGAAAAAATCCTCTTGGAGCTCAAATAGGTGGAGAGAGCCTTGATATCGATCTTCTTGATATCGATGCTGTAATTGTGGTTCTTAAATTTATCCTGCACCCTAATAAATTCCTCGTCGGACCATTGATCGATTTTCACCAGGTCCCCGCTAAGCCGACAAAGGTTAGGATCATTATCGGAAAGATAGGTCAAAAGCCAGGTGCCAACCTCGCTAAAAAAAACTCCTACTACTATGTTCATCTTCTCCAGTTTATTCTGCTTAGATCTATTAGCAAGCAGCCGATTGAGAATTAGTGTTACAAGCAGTACATTCAAGGGCAGATAGCCGAGAGAGTTGAAAACATAGTTGAAGATATTTTCAGCATCACCAATAATCAGGTATTTTATGCCGTAGATGAGCAGAGATAGCAGGATCAAAAAAATACCAAGGCGCGTTTCCCAGCTCAGCTTCATTTAGAGTGGACCATCTCCCATGTAAGGAGTTCAATTGCCCATCAATAGCTAAAAAAGTATCGATCGCTGGCTTCTAGCTCTTTGTGACAGATATCTTTACTTACAATAAATCACCTCATGAGAAAATGGTGATAATATGTTTCCAGGACTTGGAGGATTAGGCGGAAGGGGCGGCATGAGCCCCAAGAAGATGAAAGGCATGTTGAAGAACATGGGCATTGATATCGATGAGCTTGAGAACGTTTCTGAGGTCATCATTCGCATGCCCGACAAGGAGATTGTCATAACCAATCCCTCTGTCGCGATCATGGATTCCCACGGCACACGAAGCTATCAGATCTCAGGGGATGCAACTGAGCGCGCGCCGTCCAGCGCGGTCCAGGATACGGCAGAAGAGCCCCCCATTGAGATCCCGGACTCGGACGTGCAGCTTGTTGCAGCTCAAACGGGCGCGAATTTGCCGGAGGCGAAAGCTGCCCTGCTGGAGGCCAAAGGGGACCTGGCGGCAGCCATAATGAAGCTGGCATCAAAATAATGCATGTCTGACACTCTTCGCGATCCCGTTCATGGGGCTATCCAGATAGATGAGTTGGAGGGGCATCTCATCCTGTCCCGGCCGGTGCAGCGGCTGAAGGGAATTAAGCAGCTGGGTCTGGTGGAGACGGTCTATCCCGGAGCGAGCCATAGCAGGTTTGAGCATTCTCTGGGAACCATGTACATGGCCGGGCGGATGGCCGAGCACCTGGGCCTCTGCCGGGATGAGGTGCGAAAAGTGCGCCTCGCCGGGCTTTTGCATGATCTGGGGCACTCGGCCCTCTCCCATGCCGTGGAGGGTGTTCTTCGCCGAAACCCGGACATACAGCCTTCCCTGGCAGGCAGGCGCGTTTCCAGACATGAAGAGTTCACCCGCCAGATCATCGCGGCTCATCCCTTCGGAGAGGAAGCCTTGCAGGCTGCCAAGAGGGATTTTGGCGATGCCGACGAATTATTCCGAGAGGTCGCGGACATAGCTTCAGGAAAAAGGCCACCCCTGGGCCAGATCATCGTGGGCGATCTGGATGCAGACAGAATTGACTTTCTTCTGCGCGATTCGCACCACTCGGGCGTATCCCTGGGCCTCGTGGATACCGATCAGATCCTGCAGGCCCTCACCATTAGCAATGATCGCATTGTGCTGGCAGGGCAGGGCGATTATCGGGCCGAGATGTCCCAGACCGCAGCCGAGTCGATGCTCATTGCAAGGGCCCATCACTATAATGCACTCATCTACCATCCAGCCGTTCAGTCCATCCGGGCCATGCTGCTGGCGGCTTTAGAAAATGCCCTGCAGAGGATGGATGCGGATGAAGCCAGAAGCAGCATTGTTCTATTCTTCCGGGAGTATACGGACCCCGATCTTCTGGATTTCATCAGGCAACGGGGGGATAGCACCTCCCGTGATCTCCTGGAGCGCATAAAATATGGCCGAGTTTTTCCCCTGGCAGCCAGGTTCGACCACAGGTCTCTGTCGCCGGATATCAGAATGGCACTCTCCACCATCTCCCGCCACGCAGGCATGAGAAAGCTCTTCGAGGATGCCCTCGGCAAAAAATATGGGGCATTGGTGGATGTCACTGTGGGCAGCGGAGTGCCTCGATCCATGAGAACAGAGGCGAATGGATTTCTTTATGACGAATCGGCCTTGGCGGCGGGTCTTGTCAAATCTCTAACCCGCCAGATCGCTATCTCCTTCTTTTCGGACGATAGACAGGAGATATCACTGGAGGAGGTGAGGAGCCAGGCGCTGCGGCTCCTCAACTATGTTCGCTCCGAGAGCTACCTTCCCATCGACGGACTACTGCTGCTATTTTATACCCTGCATCAGATGCTCTCCGAGACTTACGGCCAGAAGATCCTCGTCCCCAGGATCAGAAACATAACCTGGCTCTACCGCACAGTGATCAGGATAAAGGATCTGGGCCCAGCCGGCCTCTCCGGCCTTTTCGACTACTCTTTTCACTCCGACTATGGCTTTCCCTACAGCGAGCGGCTCTTCGAAGACATTCAGATTTTGGTCGCCAATGGCATGATCTATCAGGATGAGCGGCACTATGAGCTGAATGGACAGTGGCTGGCGCGATATGAATACATGCTCACTGCCGACGGCATAAAGTACGCTGAAAAGGTGGCCGGCTCTTACAGCAAAGAAGCGGATGGCCTGGCCAATCATCTCCGGCTGGAGAAGCATACCATTCCTTATGATGTGGTGAGCCTTTATATCAAGAGGTACACGGGCAAAAAAACATAACTTTATTAAAAAAAGATAAAAATTGATCTCAGTTCATCTGGTGCTGCTTATAGGGAGACTGCGGGTATGTTTGGACGGCTGTGGTAGGAGTCCATACATCATTCAAAAACTCATAGATGCTCTCGCCTGTCCAGGCTACCGTCTTATCCTTTCCGGCTGCGCTGGCTGTAAAGGTGGGGGATGCAAGAGCCGGTGAGGTGTAATTATCTTTCAGGAAATCGTAGATGGCATAGTTAGAATTCTTCAGGGTGGTGTTGTTACGGGTCATGTTCCTCTGCACCCCAACGGCCTGGCTAGCCAGCGGAGCTACAAAGGTGCTCGGCGTCCAGCTATCATTGAGGAAGGCGGCCATAGAAGGTGTGGTCTCCAGGGCGCTTTGAGCCGGTTCCGGCATAGCGGCAAGTTCATCCTTTAAAACGGTCGAGGGAAGGGCCATAATAACAGGCAATAGCCCACCCAGAGCTACCAGAGCGAATAGTACAAGTATGATATGTCTCATAGGTTTGCATTATCCCCCAGGTATCCATAAAGCTTTCCGTCGGTAAAGGCCTTTTCCGGGCAACGGATAATTGGCAATGGATATCATTCTCGCAGAGCTTTCAGTTCGGTTGTGGTCGCTTGCGGGTGCGATGCCAGATATACGGCCACGTGGGGGCGGTGCACCAGATGGCAGTTGATGCAGCTCCAAAACCTCTTTCCCCTTTTAGTTCTCACATACTTGCCAAGCTCTTCATCCTTGCATGGGTATAAGGGGCAGAAACAGTGCGTGCAGTCCTGATCGGGGAAGTGGTGGCAGGGGTAATACTGGCAATTTTCTTTGCCTGTGGCCTGCACCGGCTGGTCGGCAATCTCCCTGATCAGGCACGGATCATCGGTTACCAGTCCATCGGCTCCTAACCGGAGGAGCCAGCTCGCCTCTTCTTTGCTATTGACGGTCCAGGGAAAGACCGCTATTCCCCGCTGATGGGCTTCTTTGAAGAGCCTGGCATTGACTCGCTTCGGAAAAATAGCTGCCGCTTTTGCCCAAAGGGCCAAATCCACAGGATTTATGGGCAGCGATGAGATGATGATGCCCGTCAACAGAGGGGAAATGTCCGATAATTCGCGCAGGCTGCTATGGTAAAAGGAGGTCACAATGCATTTTTTGCCAAAGAGAGCTTCGGCCACCAGCCCTTCCAGGCCCTCTTCCTTCATCTCCACCACCAGGCCCAGGCCAAGCACGCCTGCCAGAGATACGGCCTCTTTTAGCGCTGGAATCCGCTGGCTTTCCATGCACTGATCATCGCTGCCTCTTATCTCCAGGGCTTTTAGCTCCTCCAGGCTTAGATCTTCAACCAGGCCATTGCCATTGGTGGTTCTGTCCACCCTTTCATCATGCATCAAGACCAGTTCGCCGTCGCGAGAGAGCCTTACATCCAGCTCCACATAGTCGGCTTTGCACAAAGCGGCTGCCCTGATGCCCGCCAGGGTGTTCTCGGCTGCCAGGGCCGCGGCAGCCCGGTGACCTATGACTAAAGCCATTAACCTGAAGAGGACTGGAAAATATATCACTTTTTGCGTAAGGATTATACTTCCAGAAAGACAGAGGAGGATTGAATGATGGATAATCTCGATAAGTTTTGCAACCTGTTAAGGGATATCGCAGAGATCAACATAGATCCCCTGCAGCGAGGCGGGATTCTGACACAAGAGGCGCGTGCTGCTTTGTTGGAATGGGGGGATGGCTACTCGGTCTGCGACTTTTGCGCCGGAAGGCTGGATCGCATCAAGACTCCACCAGTCGAGGAGTTCGTGCACAGGGTTCTTCCTGAATTCCTGGGCACGGATGAGGTGCGCGTCACCCACGGGGCACGCGAGGGAAAGTTTGCCGCCATGCATGCCCTTTGCGAGAAGGGCGACTTTGTGGTAATGGACGGCAATGCCCATTACACCACGGTTCTGGCGGCAGAGAGAACCGGCCTGAAGATCGAGTTTGTGCCCTCCAGCAAAGAGCCCGAATATGCCATTTCTGCAGAAGGCTACATACAGGCCATCGAGCGCGCTTATGAGCAGAAGGGAAATGTGAGCCTGGCCGTCCTGACCTATCCGGACGGAAATTACGGAAACCTTCCTGATGCAAGGGCCATAGCAGACGCCTGCCATGACTACAACGTGCCCTTGCTTCTCAACGGGGCTTACGCCATCGGCCGGATGCCTGTCAATGCACGCGAGCTGGGGGCGGACATAATCGTAGGCAGCGGTCACAAGTCCATGGCTGCCTCCGGGCCTGTAGGCGTTCTGGGAGCCACGGAAGAGTACGCGAAGCCCATTTTCAGGCTCTCTTCCACCAAGAAGAACAAAGAGGTTGAGCTCTTGGGCTGCACTGTGCGCGGCGCTCCTCTCTTGACGCTGATGGCGTCCTTTCCGGCAGTTGTAGAGCGCGTGCGCCGTTGGCCGGAGGAAGTGGAGAAAGCCCGCTGGTTTTCGGCAGAAATGGAAAAGCTGGGCATGAGCCAGCAGGGGGAGCGGCCCCATAACCACGATCTGATGTTCTTTTTAGCGGAGAACCTCTATCAGATATCCTTGAAGGCAAAGAAAGGACGCTATTTCCTCTACCGGGACCTAAAGGAGCGCGGCATCGGCGGCATCAAGCCGGGCCTCACCCGCCAGTTCAAGCTCTCCACCTTCGGCCTTGCCAGAGTGGAGCTGGAGAAGGTTTTACAGGCATTTGGCGAGATCATAGAATCTTATGCAGAAGCTTTATCATTACAGGAGAAATAAATGGGCTGACACGGAGGGAAAAATAACGAATTGCAGTTCGCGACATGTCTCCCTGGCGCTGGTTGCTTTAGCGCTGATTTGGGCTTTCACGGCGCCAGCCTGTGCCGGAGCAAATGAAACCTCTATCGATTGGTTTATGAAGGGTCTTGATCTTTATAATCAGGATAAATTCAATGAGTCCCTGCAGGCCTACATCAGAGCTCTCGAACTGGACCCAAATGATTTTGAGGCCTGGAACAATAAAGGAATTGACGAGGGTCTTTTAGGAAGGTACGATGAGGCGCAGCAGTCTTTTGAGAATGCTGTGGCTATCAATGAGTCTTATGCCGAGGCCTGGTACAATTTGGGAGTCATTTACGACTATAATGGTTACTACTACACCGCCGTCCAGGCATACAAGAGAGCCACTCAGATCAATCCATCCTATCAAAAGGCTCTGGTAAGAAGAAGCGTCGATACGGATATCGTAATGTCCCGTACGCTCTCCTGCGCCTGTCAGGACCCGATCATTTTGGTGTAGATTAGAAAGCTTTACAAAAAATCCTTTTTGTGACCACTCCCACGAATAAATTCGCAGGCATCTACGGTCTTTCAACCGAGGGAATGTGATCCCATTCCCAATTATTTTGAGTGGTTTTGTGCGCGCTGCTTGAGTCTTTTCAACTGCTGGCAGCAAACCAGACGAGTCAATATAGATCTAGGAATATATAGAGCTATGCCGTGGAGCGAAAGCAATCAAGGCGGGGCACGATTCATCCCGCCTCTGAAGAGGCAGGGTTTCTCTGCCCCTGCACCCCGACAATCCTAAAATCTCCCTGATTTACAGCCCGCCGCCTCCGCCCATGCCGGGTGGAACGCCGCTCAGATCGCCACCCGGTCCGATCTTATCAGCATATTCGTGAACATCCGTGAACCTTTTAGGCTTTACCTCTGGAGTAGTCTGCTTTGCAGATGCGTTCGAGGCAGCAGTGGTGTCAACAACGGCAGGCGCCGGGGTCTCCACTTTAGGCTCCTCGATGACGGCGCGAGTGTAGCTGGAGATATCAGGGTTGATCCACATGGCACTGAAGTTGCCGCTGCCTACCTTCTTCCCACCGCTGATCTGGGTGAAGTTGCCGTTGATGGTATCATTGACATAGGTGCCGGTCATCTTGGTGGTGACGGGCTCTTTGTCCTTTGCAGCGGTCAACGTCAGCTCCACCTCGTTACCTGTAATAGAGCCCACGACATCGGCATTCCAGGCTTTTCCAGCCTCCGGCTCAAACTTGGCCTGGCCGTACAGCTCGCTTCCTTCCTGATTGAGGGCCATAGTAATGGAACCCGTCTCTATGCCGGAAAACGACCAGATGTAGTTGAGATCGTGTCCAGTACCGGCCTGTGTGGCATTGGCAGCCGTCCCGTTCACCGGTATACTTTCATTCGTTGATATGGTCTTCGTAATACTCGTATTGTTGTCGGTCTGCCCCAGGGACAGGCCGGTGAAGAGGGATACAAGCAGTATTGAAAGAATCATGCTTCTTTTATTCAATAATATGCCTCCTGGTATTTCCACTTTTCAGCGATAGGCTTTTCGTCATTTGCCTATAACGCCCCTCAGTCTAACCTTCTCCTTTATAAGCTTTTCACTTGCACATATACCTGTACCACTAATTAATAAATGTGCATAGCAATAGACCGTTAGGAGAATTTGTTTTGAATACCGGCCGACTTCTCGTCAAGATTAACCGAATCTGCGCCTGGATGCTTCTCATCTTCATGATCATCTTCCTCATCTCAGGATATGCCTGGTGGAACAGAGCATTGCTGCCCCTGCAACAAGCCATATATATGCACACCAAGCTGGACTTATTCCTGGTCTTCTTCTTCCTGGCGCATGTATTGATCAGCATCCGCTTCACTTTATCACGCTGGAGGGTGGGCCACGCCCAGACGGTTAATTTGCTGCTCATAGTGATAGGCATTCTATCATTCTGGTTTGTCCTCAGCATCCGCTAAAAGCTCTGAGGGCGGAATGCATAATTTTTTGCGGCTCGCACTCCGTTGGGCTGGGGCGGGCAACTTTGGCACCGCAAAGCTTATTTAACCTGGCGTTACTAACCCAAAGTTCAATAAGTAATATCCGAGTGATGATATTGGATCCAGTTGAGCTTTTAGATATCCTGGGAAACGAAAATAGAAGACGCATCCTTCAACTCCTCTCTTTTCGCCCTTTTTACTTCAATGAGATGGCCAAGCGCCTCGATGTCGGGCCCAAGGCGGTCATCGATCACCTGGTGATGCTGGAGAGAGCCGGCCTCGTGGAATGCTATCAGGATCAGGGACGGAGAAAGTATTTCCGCATAGTCCGAAAGACGGTCCTGGAGGTAGCGGTCTCGCCCCATTCTTACGGTGTAAGAGCCTATCTCTCCGAGGACGCGCCGGCGGTAGAAGATAACGGATTGGCTCAGGACATGAAGCTTTTACGCGATGAGCTCTCAACCCTGGAGGGAAAAAGGCTTGAACTGCGCACTCTCCTGGACCGGATCGAATCTCGAGTGATGGAGATCAAACAGATAGCTTGCAGCACGGCCAGAAGCTATGCAGAAAACCAGTTGGAGGCAGAGATTCTGACGGCACTCCTCTCTGGGGATGCCGATGCAACGCATCTGGCCATGAGGCTGGAAGTTCCAGATATTGTGGTAATAGATCGGCTGAAGAGGCTGGAAGAGCGCGGAGCTGTGCATTTGTTAGATCAGAAATGGAGCATTAGATAATGGAGATGCAGCTTCGGGTTGCGGAAGCCTATCACAAAGATGCAGGAAAGGGCGTGGCCAGGATGGGAGCCGATGCACTGGCCACCCTCGCCCTGGAAAACGGCGGCGTGGTGGAGATCATTGGGAAGGATAAGATCTATGCCATAGTCTGGCCCGGAAACCCAGATGATCCCCAGGACCTCATCAGAATTGACGGGAATACCCGCGCCAACCTGGGGGCGGGGATAGACAGCAAAGTTATTGTCACCCGGGCCGAGGCCCGGCCGGCCCGAAAGATCGTAGTCGCTCCTACGCGCCAGATCCGGCTCATGGGCGGACCGCAGTACTTGCTGCGCATGCTGCAAGGAAGGGCGGTTGTCAAGGGCGAGATGCTGCGCGTGGAGATGATCAATAGCAGCCTCAACCTGGCCGTGGTCAGCACGCTCCCAGCCGGCGCGGTGCTCGTAACCTCCGAGACCATCATCAGCATCACCAGGGAGACTTTAGAAGAGCTGGCTTTGCAAGTACGGGAGATCTCCTACGAGGATATCGGCGGCCTTTCCCGAGAGATCAGAGAGATCAGGGAGATGATTGAAGTTCCCCTGCGCCATCCTGAGCTTTTCTCTCGCCTGGGCATCAATCCACCCCGAGGGGTGCTGCTCTACGGACCGCCCGGCACGGGAAAGACGCTCATCGCCAGGGCGGTGGCCAGCGAGACTGAGGCCAATTTCATATCCATCTCAGGTCCTGAGATCGTCTCCAAGTTTTATGGAGAAAGCGAGCAGCGGCTGCGCCAGATTTTCGAAGAGGCCGCCAAGAGCGCTCCTTCCATCATATTCATCGATGAGATCGACTCCATCGCCCCCAAACGCGAGGAGGTCTCCGGCGACCTGGAGAGGCGTGTGGTGGCTCAGATCCTGGCCCTTATGGACGGCCTCTCTTCTCGGGGAGAGGTAATAGTAATTGCAGCCACCAATAGGCCCAATGCCCTTGATCCTGCCATCCGGCGGGGCGGCCGCTTCGATAGGGAGATTGAAATCGGCATTCCCAGTAAAACCGGCCGACTGGAGGTGCTGTATGTTCATACCAGAGGTATGCCTCTCGACGAGTCCCTGGACCTGTTAGAGATTGCTGACGCCACGCACGGCTTTGTGGGAGCGGACCTTTATGCTCTCTGCAAAGAAGCGGCCATGCGAACTCTGGGGAGGGCGCTTCCCGATTTGGATGTCAACGAGGACATTCCAGCCGAGATCGTGGAGAGCCTTCGGGTTACCAAAGAGGATTTCCAGGAGGCTTTGAAGAAGATTGAGCCCTCCGCCATGAGAGAGGTATTCGTAGAGGTGGCACAGGTGCACTGGGATGAGGTGGGCGGCCTGGAGAAGGCCAAGCAGTCGCTCATCGAGGCCGTGGAGTGGCCGCTCAAATATCCGGAAGCCTTCGCGGCAGTCGGCATTCGCCCCCCACGCGGCATCCTTCTTTACGGCCTGCCGGGAACGGGCAAGACCCTCCTGGTAAGAGCTTTAGCTACCGAGAGCAATTTGAACTTTATCAGCGTCAAAGGCCCGGAACTGCTCAGCAAGTGGGTGGGCGAATCGGAGCGCGCCGTTCGAGAGATCTTTCGCAAAGCGCGCGCTGCGGCTCCGGCTTTAGTCTTCTTTGACGAGATCGACTCCATGGTTCCGGGCCGGGGCAGCGGATCCGAAACGAACGTGACAGAGCGAGTGGTCAGCCAATTCCTGACCGAGCTGGATGGGCTGGTGCAGCTTAAAGATGTGGTAATAGTAGGGGCAACCAACCGCCCGGACCTCATGGACAGCTCCATGCTGCGTCCCGGCAGATTCGATCGTTTGATTTATATTCCCATGCCGGACATGCAGGCAAGAAAGAGAATACTGGAGATCTATCTCTCCCGCATGGCCGCCCCCAGTGTCTTCGCCGGGTGGCTGGCCGAGATGACACTGGACTATTCCGGTGCCGATTTAGAGATGCTCTGTCGGGAAGCGGGGATGCTTGCCTTAAAAGAGCACATAGAGCCCGGCATGAAAAGAGAAGAATTGATCGTTGATAGGATACTGGTAACACAAGAGCATTTCCAAAGAGCGCTGGAGCTTATTAAGCCCCATCTGTCCAAAGACATGCGAGATGAATACCTTAAAATGATAAGGGATTTCAAAGCATAGAGGACCAAAAAGAGTATGGATACAAAGCACCAGATATATAGTCAAGAAGGATTAAAAGACGATATGAGGGCCGAAAAATTGACTTCTGAAGACGAGTCGAAAGAGCTGCTGGGGGATATTGATTTCAAAGATACCAGCAGCATAACCGTGCCTGAGAGCCTCATAGATCATGTGATCGGCCAGGATGAAGCCGTAGAAGTGATTAAAAAGGCGGCACGCCAGAGACGCCATGTCATGCTCATCGGATCGCCGGGAACAGGAAAATCCATGCTCGGCAAGGCCATGAGCGAGCTGCTCCCTGTGGAAGAGCTACAGGATGTGCTGGTCTATGCCAACCCGGAAGATAACAACACACCTCGCATTCGCGTCGTGCCTGCCGGCCGAGGCAAGCAGATAGTCGATGCCCAGAAGATGGAGGCCAGAAAGAAGGTCCAGACGCGCAATATGTTCTTAATGCTCATAGTAATGGCCCTGATAGTATATGCCTACTATACGGGCCAGCTTCTTTTCGGGATCATTGCAGCAGCGCTCATATTCCTCTCACTGCGCTATATGCTGCCCAAAGAGGATGCCATGGTCCCCAAGCTCCTGGTGGACAACAACAGCAAGAAGAAGGCACCTTATGTGGATGCCACCGGGGCCCACGCCGGCGCCCTTCTGGGAGACGTCCGCCATGATCCCTTCCAGTCCGGTGGCCTGGAGACGCCATCCCACGAGCGGGTGGAATGCGGAGCCATTCACAAGGCACACAAGGGAGTTCTCTTCATAGATGAGGTAAACACCCTGCGTCAGGAGTCACAGCAAAGCCTCCTCACAGCTTTGCAGGAGGGCGAGTATCCCATCACCGGCCAGAGCGAGAGAAGCTCCGGAGCACTGGTCAGAACGGAGCCCGTGCCCTGCAACTTCATCATGATCCTGGCGGGAAATTTAGATGCCGTGCAGGGAATGCATCCCGCCTTGAGGTCACGCATCAAGGGCTACGGATATGAGGTCTACATGAGGGACACCATGGACGACACCCTGGAGAACAGAAACAAGCTCATAAGATTCGTGGCCCAGGAGATTGTAAGAGACGGCAAGATACCGCACTTTAGCAGGGATGCCGTCTCGGAGATCATGCGGGAAGCCAAGAGAAGGTCCGGGCGAAAGGGCCATCTCACACTGATGCTGCGTGATCTGGGCGGTCTGATCAGGGTATCCGGGGATGTGGCTCGCGCCAATGGTGCAAACCTGACCGAAGTTGATCACGTAATAGAGGCTAAGAAGATGGCCAGGTCAGTGGAGCAGCAGCTTGCCGATCGCTACATGGAGAGGCGCAAGGATTACAGCATGTTTCACTCCACCGGGGACGAGGTGGGAAGAGTCAATGGTCTGGCCGTTATGGGCGACTCGGGAATAGTGCTGCCCATCATGGCCGAGATCACGCAGGCGCAGTCCAAGGACGAGGGCAAGATCATAGCCACAGGCAAATTGCAGGAGATTGCCAGAGAAGCGGTCACCAACGTCTCCGTGCTCATCAAGAAGTTCCTGGGTGAGGACATAACCAATAAGGATGTGCACATTCAATTCATCGGCACCTACGAGGGCGTAGAGGGCGACAGCGCATCCATCTCCATTGCCACGGCCGTCATATCCGCCCTGGAAGGCGTGCCCGTCAAGCAGTCGGTGGCCATGACCGGCTCTCTGTCTGTACGGGGAGATGTAATGCCTGTAGGAGGAGTGACGCAGAAGATCGAGGCCGCGGCGAAAGCAGGCATCAAGACGGTGCTCATACCCAAATCCAACATGGGCGATGTGCTGATTGACGAAGCCATCCGGGGCATGATCGAGATCATTCCCGTCTCCAATATGAGCGAGGTCTTCGAGTATGCCATGGGCGGGCAGAGGAATCGGCTGATAGAGAAGCTGAAGAGGTTTGCCACCGAAAAGAAGATCGGCATCATCCTGCCGGAGACCATCACCATCCCCAGCAGGAGCATCTGAAACGAAATGGCGCCTGAGTTCCACGACATCCGCATCTTGCGAGGCAGTAGAACCAGGATTGTCCTGGACAACGGCAAGCTGGAGGAGATTGCCCAGGCCCCATTTCAGGGGGCGGCGGTGCGAGCCCTTCACGGGGGAGCCTGGGGTTTTGTGACCACGGACAATGTCGCAAATCTGGGGGAAGAGATCGATCTGGCGAAGCGCATCGCCCGGAAGATCGACCGGCGCGAGGATCTCGTGCTGGCAGAGGCTCCGGCAGGCAGAAGCGTGGTTATTCCCGTCAAGAAAGATCCCAAGAACCTTTCCCTGGAAGAGAAGGTGGCACTGCTGCGAGAGATTGAAGACGCCGCAAAAGTTAAGGGGGTCACCTCCACCCAGGCCGTCTACTCGGAGATGGAGATTACGGCGAGCTACAGCAGCTCGGAGGGCCTGGATCTGGAGTCAAAGACGACGCGGATAGGCTTTTTCGTCAGCGCCGTGGCCCATAGAAACGGGCTCTACCAGACGGACGGAGAGGGCCGATCGGGCGTAGGGGGCCTGGAGCTCTTTGACCGGGAAGACCCCACTACGCTGGCAAGAGTTGTAGGAGAGACGGCAGTAGCCCTTCTGGACGCAGGCGTTCCCCGGGGCGGAACTTATCCTGTGCTCCTCGATCAGGAGCTGGCCGGGGTCTTCGTTCATGAGGCGGTGGGCCATGCCACAGAGGGAGACATCATTTTAGAGGGCGACTCCTGTCTGGAAGGAATGCTGGGCCAGAAGATCGGCTCAGAGCTGGTAACGGTCAAGGACGATCCCAGTTTGATGCAAAACGGCTACTACTCCTTTGACGATGAGGGAAGCCTTGCTCAAGAAACGGTATTGGTGGAGAAGGGCATCCTCAAGTCGTATCTCAATTCTCGCGAGACCGCAGCGCGTCTGGGCGGTGTGCCCCGCAATGCCCGCGCCGAGGGCTTGGATCGTCCAGTGGTGCGCATGAGCAATACCTACATCGCCAACGGCGACTGGAAGCTGGAAGAGATCCTTGCGGAGATGGGAGATGGAGTCTACCTGGCGGGCAGCCGCGGCGGCCAGGTGAGCACTGGTGAAGGCGTCTTCCAGTTCAATGCCAAGAGGGGCTACCTGGTGGAAAAGGGCGAGAAGACGCGGCTTTTACGCGATGTGTCCCTGTCCGGCAAGATCCTCGAGACCCTGATACATGTCCGGGCGGTGGGCAACGACCTCAAGTTCAACAGCGGACGCTGTGGGAAAGCAGGGCAACTGGTGCCCGTGAGCGACGGATCGCCGCACCTCCTGGTGGCCGAGGCGACGGTGGGGGGAGCGGGATAGTTTTTTCAGAGACTCAATTGCGTCGTAAAGAATTTGAAGGCGGCCTCCGATAAATAACTTTTTAAACTAGTCCCACAAAACCAATCAAGGGGAGAGGCGAAATGGCAGAAAAGTCTGAAGAAGCATTAAAGTTCGATTTTGACGCTCACAGAGAATCTGCCGTTGCAGAATATGCAAAGATCCGTCCACTTTATAAGGAATTTGCTGAAACCGCGAAGGACATAATTTCGGACATTCTACATGGTGAAAAAGTTAAATATTATTCGATTGGGCGAAGGCAAGTTCGGTTATCAAAGCGTTCACTACCTTGTAAGAATGCATCCATATCGTAGCCATCTCGCGGAATATCAATCCTATAGTGACCTCATACTTGAGATTCAAGTACGAACGATTTTGCAGCACGCTTGGGCAGAAATGGAGCATAACATCCAATACAAGAGCACAATAGTAATCCCAACCTTAATCAAGAGAAGGTTCAGCGCCCTTGCGGCGCTACTAGATATTGCCGATCTGGAGTTTCAAACGCTGCAAGACGAATATGTGCAAAAGAGGCAGCAGAAAGAAAGAGATATTGGAACTTTTATTGGATCATTACGCAAAGCAATCTCTGAAGGGGATTCAAGTGAGAGAGAATATGCCATTGAAGCTCTCAGAGATATAAACTTGTGGTTAGAATCTGAAAAATCAAGCGAAGAGCCGGTTTTGGAGGATAAGAAATAATGCCTCTTACGAAGATTGACGTTGAAAATATTACAGATTATTTAAAAAGAAATTTTCCAGATAGGGTTCATGCCAAATCTGGGCATGTATCGGAGATAATCGAGGAATTATCGAAGGAAAATATTGAAAATATTGAAGATCTGGAGGATCTTGTGGCAAAGTATCCTCCTGATGAATATGTCTCCAAATCGGAGCATGAGATGGGATTTCGATTAGCAGATGTTGGAGTTATTCGTTCGCTACTCGTCGCAAGGAAAATTGATAAAATAAATAGTATTATCAATTGCTGGAAACCTTTGCCGACAAAGCCCGAAAAATTGCAGGACTCGAATCCATTCGTAAATATTGGAAGCGGGGTAGCCTCTTATTTGATGAAATCTGGCAAGAGTATTAAGATTCATGCCACTAACGTAGGCGAATTGGAGATTTCATTTGATGAATTGGGAGACAGAATTGGCACAGGCCTACCGTATCTCAGGCGTCTGGAAAGCCGTCTTGACGCATTCAAAGAGATGCTATTATCGAAGGCAAAAACATAGGCATATTAACATAAATATTTGAATGCAGCGAGCCAGAAGTTTAAAACTGTAACTGTGAGCTCCACATGAAAAACTTAAAAAAACAAGATGCTGCGGTTCAACCGCATCCCTCCTTCAAATCTTTCTCCACCAAGTATCCTGCCTGGCTGATGACTTTTATCATCTCGTCAATATCCATCATGCTT
>Ga0247842_10003715_pt1 | contig 20051 bp, 17 predicted proteins | sample LaCruzMarch2015__3_FD_192411 | JGI IMG/M metagenome (GOLD analysis project Ga0247842, IMG submission 192411) | Freshwater microbial communities from meromictic Lake La Cruz, Castile-La Mancha, Spain - LaCruzMarch2015_19m | ecosystem: Environmental > Aquatic > Freshwater > Lake | place: Spain...
GTAGGCTTTATGCTTAATATGTGGTGAGTTTCTATTCCGTATGTTGTATACTAAACATAATGTAAATGTAATATAAAGTTTAGTAAAACAACATTCAAAGGAAAGGATAACTCACCATGAAACAACAGAATACCAAACTTAGCTTTAAAGGTCAAGACGTCTATGTCGGGCTAGACACCGGGAAAAAGTCATGGACTGTAACTATATTAACAGAACACCTTGAACAGAACACCTTGAACACAAAACCTTTAACCAGCATCCAATTCCTGAAGCATTGGTCAGTTACTTACACAAAAACTTTCCAGATGCCAATTACTTTTGTGCTTATGAAGCTGGGTTCTTTGGCTTCTGGATTTATGATGCACTAACAAAGCTTGGAGTTGATTGCATAGTGGTTCATCCTGCTGACATTCCAACGAAAGATAAAGAGAGACGCAATCGAAACGACAATGTTGACTCTCGTAAGATCGCCAGAAATCTCCGTAATGGAGAACTGACTCCTTTATACGTACCTTCACGACAAACACAAGAAGACCGTTCACTGGTCAGGATTCGTATAGAAATGGTCAGGAAGAAGACACGTTGTAAGAACCAACTCAAATCCCTTCTGAGCTTCTATGGTATACCCATACCAGATGAGTTGTCTAGCTCCAAATGGTCAAACAGTTTCATCTGCTGGTTAGAAGGTCTCAATCTCCAGCACATCTCAATCTCCAGCACAATAGTGGCAAACAAACGTTATCTGCTTTGCTAACAGAACTACGTTATCTCCGTTCTGTTATCTTACAACTGACCAAAGATATACGCTGTTTGTCCAAGCAAAAGCCCTATGAAATGCCCGTAGAGCATCTAATATCAATTCCGGGAATCAGCACAACAACAGCAATGGTGTTTCTGACAGAGATAGTAGACGTCAACCGTTTTAAGAGTTTTGATCATTTATCGAGTTACTTTGGGTTAATTCCCGGAGAAGATTCCAGTGGAGACAAGGAACTTCATAGTGGATGCGGTTAGTAGTGGATTTGATATGAGTGAATCTGTTACATTCACACCTAACGAAATAAAAATAGCCCTGTTCGACAAATTTATCGAACAGGGCTATTAAATGAGTGATTGGCTCCTCCGACTGGACTCGAACCAATGACAAGGTGGTTACACCTGACCCTAGTGTTTCCAATAGGAGTGGACTATCTTATCATCCTGAAATACAATCAGGATGTTGGGCGCTCAAAGGGCTTATTAGCTGAGTATCTTCATCCCTTAGTCTCTGCACGTTCCTGTCTACTTAAAAACCCCATTCAACAGGCTTCGCTCAGGATTACCTTATCATCAAGACTTAGGCTTCCCTGAATTCACCCAATTTTTCAACCACAGTTACCTGTAGAAGCTGCAAAAATTTACAGCCACCCGCTCTACCAACTGAGCTACGGAGGAACATAAGCTATCGGCAACGGTATTATTATACCACAATTGCCGATATTTGTAAAGTGAAAATTCAAATTATTTACTTGAAAACTTAAAATGTATTTAGTACAATATACTTGTCAGATGTTTGGCATTAGTTTAATCAAACATTGACAGATGGTGAATATACCATAAAAAAAGAGGTGATAAATGGAATATACTAAAATCACTCCCAGCGAACTTGGAATACCTGAATCAATATCGCTTCCAAAACGCAAAGATTGGCGTATAGGAATAGTCGGCTTCGGTGGAATAGCAAGAGGCGCACATGCTCCTGCTTATAAAGAAGCTGGTTTTCCAATTGTAGCAATCGCCGATCCAGACCCCAATGCTCAGAAAGAAGCAAAAGAAAGATTTGGAATCAAACGAACTTATACAGATTACAGAGACCTGATAGCAGATGATGAGGTTGAGGTGATTGACCTTTGTACTCAGCCAACTATACGTGAGGATGTGGTTCTTGCCTCCGCTAATGCCAAAAAGCATCTTATCACAGAAAAACCTTTTGGCACAACAATTGAGGAATGTCAGCGTATGGTAGGAGCGGCAGAGAAAACAGGGATCAAACTTGCTGTTCATCAGAACTATCGCTGGATGCGTATGAACTACCTCGCACATCACATAATTGAGCGTGGTCTTATCGGAGATCCATTTTTTGCAAGCATCGAGATATTTGGTCATCAGGACGTTGATCTGGCAAAACATTCATTCTACTCACGCTGTGAGGATTTCCTTACTATACAATGGAATAACCATCTTGCTGACTTGCTGAGATATTGGACTGGTATGGATGCAATTCGGGTTTTCGCAAGAACAAGGCGAATGATGGGGCAGAACTTTATAAGCGATAATTTACTCGTAGCTATTGCAGATTTTGGCGATGGATTAACCGGACACATTCTGCATACAGAGTTATTGCGCAGTTCTCTTGGCGGGGTTGAATGTCGCATTGATGGCAGTAAAGGTTCTATGACTTTTGATTTTAACAGTAGCTTGATTTTGGACTCAAATGTATTGGGAAAAGGTACTTGTCTGCTTGACTTGTCGGGATCGAATTTCGTAAGCTCACATGCTGGATCAATGTCTGATTTTCTTATTGCCATTGAAGAAGACAAGGAACCTTCAGTCAGTGGAAGGCGTAACCTTGCAACGATCCAAACAGTAATTGCTGAAGATAAAAGTGCAAAGCTAGGCGGTAAATGGGTTCTATGCTCTAACGATACAGAAGTTGGTAAGTGAATATCAAGTTCCACTGCACCAGAATAGGTTGGCTATTAGCAGATACAAGATTATCAGATTTACATAGGAACTCATAGCGAGTAAGGTTTAAGAACTATTGAAAGTAACACGAAAGTTGATCATGGCATAAGCCAAATTCCTAGACCCTAATCGAATTTCTTCTAATCGGTCATAACTAAGGGCAAGTCTTTGTTTTTCTGAGAATCAAAACCAGTATCTAATGTGAATGCAGAACCTTGAAGGCTCAAGCCTATTGAAGTCGTAAAGGAAACAAGATGGATAAACTTTCAGGTAGTATAACCATATCTGGTAGATCCATAGACTCATTGACTTATAGACCGTTCTTCGAATATTTGAGAAAGCGAATTATATGTACTTAATTTATAAAACTCTAGTGTTTTTCTTGCTGATTTTAACGTCTTTTTATGGCTGCGCAAAGAAAGATAATCAGGAACCAATAGCTGTTGAGCAAGAGATTAATCTTAATAACGTTGTGAATGTAACAGTTCCGGGGTGGAAGGCTGAAAAAGAGCGCGTTATAGAAAATGAAAAATACCTGAAGCAATATGCAGGTCGTATTTCTGACCTTTATATCGCTTATGGGTTTAAGAAGCTCGTATCAAAAGAATACAAAAATTCTAATTCTCTTTCGATAATAGTGGAAGCTTATGATCTAGGAACCGGCAAAAACGCTTATGGTTTGTACTCATTCGATACTGTTGGGAAAAAACTCAGTGTAGGTCAGGACGCTGTATATGGTCATGGAGTCATACGATTCTGGAAAGGTAGACTGTTTATTCGAGTCGTTGCAGAAGAGGAATATCGGCAACTAGAAAAAAACGTTATTGCATTTGCTAGGGCTGTTGATCAAAATATACCATATACTAGCGAAAAACCAAATCTATTGAAAATGGTTCCAGAAGAAAGTATGGTTCCAGACAGTATTCATTTCTTTCACCAAAATATCTGCTTGAACAATATATACTACATACCAGAATCACATTCATTAGGACTTTCGGATCAAACAGACGTTGTGACTGCACAATATAGTTTTGGTAAAGAAATGTATCCAAGACTGATTTTGATTGAGTACCCGGATGAGCTTTCAGCGCAGAATGCCTATAATGGATTCACTGTTCTATACTTTGATGAAGAAAATCCTGTATATAAGGATGACAATATCAATGTCGTTCGTACAGAGGAAGGTGAATATAATTCCATTTCTATAAAACGTAATTTTGTAATACTTGTTTTTGAATCACGTTCAGCAGATGTTTCCAGACAAGTAGCAAGCACAACAATAAAAAAACTCGATTAATTCAAGGAGGTATTGATGCCTTATCCAAGAATGGTTAGAATAAGACAAAAATTTGAATCTATTCCGGGTATAGATGATATAGAGAGAGAAATCCACGATCAGCTAGACAAACCAGAAATAATGTCGAACCTCAAACACGGAGATACTGTAGCGATCACAGTCGGCAGTAGAGGTATAGCTAATATGGACCGCATTGTCGGAGCCATAGTTAAAGAGCTTAGAGAGTATGGAGTCAAACCCTTCATCTTCCCTGCAATGGGGAGTCATGGCAATGCTAATGCTGAAGGTCAATGGGAGATATTAAAGCATTACAACATAATCGAAGATACTATGGGATGCCCAATCGTGTCGTCTATGGAAACAGTACAAATAGGAAGTACCCATGATGGGATACCTGTATATATTGATCGCAATGCCTTTTCAGCGGATCGAATCGTTGTCGTCAATAGAGTTAAACAGCACACGGATTTTTCAGGAAAAATTGAAAGCGGTCTGGTGAAAATGATGGCTATTGGGATCGGAAAGCGTGATGGCGCATCAACTTATCACAAGGCTTCGCTCAAATATGGCTTCGAGAGAATTCTACGTGGCGTCGCTGAGACTGTCCTTGCAACAGGTAAGATCGCATTCGGGTTGGGTATAGTTGAGAATCCTTACGATCAGACCGCTATACTTCATGCAACAACACCAGACAAACTTATAGATACAGAGGAATATCTGCAAGAACAGGCAAAGAAATTAGCGGCACGATTACCTTTCGACATAATGGATGTCTTGATCGTTGACGAAATCGGTAAAGATGTAAGTGGGTTAGGTATGGATACTAAGGTAATCGGTCGTATGATGCAAACCGGTGAGGAAGACCCTAAAACGCCAAGAATTACAAGGATATTCGTTCTCGATCTGACGCCAAATACAATGGGTAATGCAGCTGGTATTGGTTTAGCTGATTTCACAACAAAAAGACTCGTTGATAAGATTGCTCTGGAACCAACTTATATGAACTTCATTACGTCCATGGGTCCACAGAAAGTAAGGATACCTATACATTTTGATACTGACAGAAAAGTTCTAAACGCAGTTTTTGACACAATAGGTATGGTTACTCCAGAGGAAAGCAAGGTTATCAGGATAAAGAATACTCTTCGACTTGACGAGATTGAAGTTTCTGAGGGATTTCTGGATACAGTAAAATCAAGGGCTGATCTAGAGATAATCGGTGAACCGAAAGATTTTGAATTCGATGAGAATGATAATCTTAAACAAATCTGTCTTCACGATATAGGACATTAAAGGAAATTATTGATAGTTACTTAAATTAATGAAATATATCGTCCTGCTCTTATGGATGAATTAAGGTGGTGATAAAAGTGATTCGCAGGATGCAAGTTCTTCATTATCGTGGTCTAAAGTATATAGATGTGAAACTTTCAAACTTTCAAATACTAATAGGTCCAAACGCTAGTGGAAAAAGCACTTTTCTGGATGTTATTAATTTAATCAAAGACATTCTTAATGATGGTCTTCGTCCTGCTATTGAGAAAAGATCATCTCGTTTTGATGAACTTATATATAACCAGCAAGGAAATGGATTTGAAATTGCTTTTGAGCTTGAAATACCTGAAGACATTAGACAAAAGTTGAAAAATAAGGATTATTCTTTAGTAAGATATGAAATATCTTCTCAACTGGATAATGAAAATGGATTTACAATTAATAATGAGAATCTTTGGTTGATAAAAGAATCATCTCTAAATTACAAATCTAAAGAGGATAAAATATCTATATTTCCTAGTGAAATTAAAGAACCTGAAACAATAATCACTTTTAGAAAACGTAATCCAGTTGGGTGGAAAAAAACAATATACAAAACTTCTGAAGGAAATGATCGCTTTAAAGCCGAAATTACCAACTGGGATTTTATGTTTAAATTTGGACCTGTAAAGTCATCATTAGCTGGAATGCCTGAAGACGAAAAGCGTTTTCCAGTTGCTACATGGGTTAAGCACTTACTTAAAGAGGGGGTACATTTCCTGCAACTCAATAGCGATAAAATGAAGTGGTCATGTAGACCTGATTCTCCTGTTACTTTACAAACTGACGGTTCTAACCTTCCAAAAGTGATTCGGCATCTGCAAAAAGAAAAACCAGATTTCTTTATCCAATGGTTAGAACATATCAAAGTTTTTCTTCCAGATATTGAAGAGATTAAAGTAAAAGAAAAAGACGAAGATCGCTCTCTTTATCTTAGCATTCGGTACAAAAACGGTCCTGAACTATCATCATGGCTTATATCTGATGGCACTCTTCATTTTCTTGCACAGACAATTATAGCTTATTTATCTGAAAGAGATACGATATACATGATTGAGGAACCTGAGAACGGTTTGCATCCACTTGCCATTGATGGCATATTTCAATCATTGTCATCTGTATATGAGAATCAAGTTCTTCTAGCTACCCATTCTCCAGCTATTTTAAGATTAGCCGAACTTGATCAGATACTATGTTTTTCTAAAACGAAATCAGGTGCAGTAGATATAGTAAATGGACAAAATCATCCAAAACTAAAGGATTGGAAAAAAAGTGTTGACCTTGGAACACTGCATGCTGCCGGAGTATTACGATGAAAGATTTGGTAATTCTAGTGCCTGATGTAAATATGGAAACCGGAATAAACTCATTACTTTGTAGATACAAATCTTTGGGTATACGAGAAATATCTTATGACATATATCGCCATGAGAGACACGATCCTGGAGTCTATCATGAAGGAGTTGGATTTCTGAGGGATTTCGCAGAGCAATATCATTATGTGCTTGTATTCATTGACTACGAAGGAAGTGGACAAGAAAACGCTTCGGTTGATGAAATTTCAAATCATATCAAATATGGACTTGAGAACAATGGTTGGCAGGATAGAGCAGAGGTTATTGTTTTTGAGCCAGAACTTGAAATTTGGTTATGGGCTGAATCAACACATACTGCCAATGCGTTAGGATGGGATGATTATAATGCACTAAAAGATTGGCTTATAAATAAAGGACTTTGGAAAGAAGATGAGCCCAAACCAATGAAACCCAAAAAGGCTTTAGAAATGTCTTTAACAGTAAAAGGAATTCGTCGTTCATCGTCCATCTACGAAAAAATTGCCAGCAAAGTAAGTTTACATAGATGCAAAGTTCCATCATTCTTACAATTCAGGGAAATATTACAAAAATGGTTTCCAAAACATGAAGATTTATTTTAAAACTTTCAGATTGTGATTTACATTTCTGTATTAAAATCAATTAAACCACTTATATACGCTTTTTACGAATTCAAAAGTATAAGCCCCTTGCTTGTGGTAGTATATTATCATCAATATCGCATTAATTATAAAAAAAAGCGAACCGATTAGCACGCTTACCCTATTTGAGTGCATACAAAAACTCCTCGATCTTTTTTAGCGATCCTGCCTGAACAGCCTTTTGGATCAACAGGGTCTGTTCAGGAACTATCCTCTCGATAAATAGGTAATGAATACCTCTTTGCTTCATGTTCTGTGTAAACTGCATATCCTCGATAGGTATGTATTCAAGGTATCGAGAAAAATCAGCATCATATAATGGATACGCCCAGCCGTTGTTTGGGAAACAGACGCCTATCACTTCATCTTTTGATATAATCTGCAATGTCTTTTTATACGCACCATCATATTGATGTGTAAGTTCCGCAGTATTTCTTTGAAGCGCAGGCATACTCATCATCTTCTGGAAATCTTCAAGCGAAATTTCACCGACATTCAGAATCGCTATCCAGTTTAAAATAGCACATATCATGGCGACGCTCAACAATAATGCTTTAAGCCATTTATAGCTGAGATTTTGGATTAAAAAAGCAAAACTAAGTGCAAAGATGATTGGAAACCAGAGAGTAAATCGCATATACCACGGATCAATTGATATAAAAGTAAATAGACTGATAAGCGAGAGCAGAAACGAGATTATAATTAATCTGAGATGTTTAACAAAGATTAAAGCATAAAGAAGCGACGGAAGCCCGCAGACAAAGTTAAACCATCCCCAGCCGCTCATATCGCCAAGACTCGAATTGTAAGCCCCGCTTTTGTCGAATATTTTCACTGTAACAAGTGAACGAAAGTTCTCCCACATCCCCGTCAAACTCGCTGAACCACGCTGACCGGGTCCGAATTGAACAGCGTCACCTGTCCCAAAGATGAGATGATCCCCAACTCTAAAGTCTGTTGGATGAAATGGATTGGCAAATACGACCCAGTTACGGATATACCAGTATGATCCAAGAAAAAGGCAAGTCACAATCAAAAAAAGGATGAGTGATAAGTGATGAGAAATAGATTGATTATTTTCATCCTTCATCCTTCCGCCTTCATCTTTGATATGATGTTTCCATAATGCCCAAAAGCCTATAAGCGCAGGTGCTAGAGAGATAAACACCATATAAGGCTTAATGCCGATACCAAGACATAAAGCCATCATTACGAACAAAATTTGCCGATGCAAAGGGAAAGTGTCCCTGCGACCATTCACTAGAAAATCAACGATTATGGCAATAGAAAACAGGAATACTGCGGAAATGCCAACATCATTTTTACATGCAGTCGCTTGAATAGCAAGAGATGGTGTAAACAGATATAAAATAGTAGCAGTCGCTGACAGAGTTCTATTTAGTTTGATAGATCGGGCAATGGCATAAGCTGATGCGCCTGTTGCAAGATAATACAAAAAAGGTCCGACCTTTATCAGCAAGTCGTGATGCAGAAAAACTACGAACCACGTCTCAAGTAGCTCAAAACTCGCAGGCCAATACACCCTTCCAACAGGCGTTATTACAGGATAAATTCTCTCCTTTTGCACCCATTCTGCTACATTGACAACATGATAGACGACTGTATCCCACACGTACGGCGGAATAAACCAGATATGCACAATTATTCTAGCAAGCTGTAAAAAAGCAAGGATGCACAATATTATGCCTATCATGGACATTCGAGGGAAATTTGGAATTGTCAGAGAATCAAACCATAAGCGAGGATGTTTCAGATTTTTGTAGGAAAGAGATAAAAGAATAACAAGTCCAATAATACTGATGATCGCTATCTTATGAGACTCAAGAAGTCCAAAAATACCAAGTATAAGCGTGTAAAGAGTTGTGATGTAAATCCAGATGAACCCAAAGATAGCGACGTCGAGGTGATTGGCTTTGCTTCGTATGATGCGAAAAAGCTTTATGGAAACGAAAGTGACAAAGACATTTCCAATAAGCATTTCAATAATTCGCAGGAACATTTAACTCTCCAAGAGTAAACATAAAGGCAAATTTATTTTATCGGGTCTGGAACTGGTTTTAGCAAAACACCATCACGTAATAATCTATCCTTTAATTCAGCAACATCAAGTTCAATAGGTTTACTGATAATACAGGATACAAGTTTTAGTATTCTGCATCTTTTCTTCTATTTCTTTTTCAATTCCTCAAGCACCCCCATCACTTCTTGATCGTGCTGACTTGCGTTTACTTTGTCGAATACATAAGCAATTTTTCCATCTGGCTCAATGATGAATGTCTTACGTTGGGCAGATAATCCCATTAAACCTAATACATCATAAGCTTTAGAAATATTCTTTTCATGATCACTAAGCAAGTCAAATGGAAGATTATATTCTTTCTTAAACTTAATCTGAGTCTCGATAGTATCAGTACTTACTCCAAGTATAATAACATCGGATTCTTTCGGTTTAGTTTCTTCATCTGGAAGGACAACGCCAATTTCTTCAATTTTGTTATAACTGTCACGCAGTGCACATGCTTCAGCAATTCAGCCTGGTGTAAAAGCCTTTGGAAAAAAATAAAAGACAACCCATGAACCCTTAAAATCAGATAGTTTTACTGTTTTTCCACTCGTTGACTGTGCCTCAAAATCCGGTGCAAGAGTACCAATTCTTGGATCATCGGATGCTGTCGGCAAAACATTAATAATAAAAAATGAAGTTAGCATTTTAACGCTCCTTGTATCAGACAACATAAGCTATTATATCCTGACAAACCGTCTGTGATAATAACTCACGGTATCTTACCTATCTTGTTTTTGTTTTACCTTTTCTTTTAAGTCGGATTCTTTTTGTGCTAATGAATCTCTCATACTTGGAAGAAACCAAAGACTGCTATCTCTTATATCAATAGGAATATCTTTCATAACCTTAAATGATATTGTATTGCTTAGTGGCGGGTTAACCGGGTAGAATGCAATATTCATATATATTATTCCTATAAGAAGAATGCCTTCTATTACCCCTAATATTGCTCCAATAACTCCACTTGCTATACCTCTAACTAATACTTTCGGAAACATCTTTGTAGAAATATAATAGACGTATCTTGTTATGGCAATTAATATTACAAATATGCTGGCAAAACATACTATCCTTGCGGTAGATGATTTAGTATCCAATGTTACTTGTAAATATATCGCAGGTTTTTCGAATAGGATCATTGCGACAATGAATGCGATATACAAAAATAATAAGCTTAAGAATGATTTAACTCCACCGCGTTTAAAACCAGTAAATCCATATAGGATTAATACTACAACAGCAACTATGTCAAGCCCAATCATTGTTATCAGCATCTTATCTAACATGATTTTCCACCTATTATTTAATTATCCCGGTGGCCAACCGAATAACCTACCACCAAGCATGTGTATATGGATGTGGGGAATTTCTTGCCCACCAAATTTTCCACAATTTACGACTAAGCGAAAACCGTCTTTTGTTAATGATTTATCAACAGCTATTTTTTTTGCGACCAAATATAGATAACCCATAATATCTTGATCTTCATCAGTAATATCGAGAACAGTAGGGATGTGTTTTCTAGGGATAATGATTACATGGATTGGTGCTTCTGGATGTATGTCTTCAAAAGCCATAGCTTTATCATCTTGATAAATTATTTTCGCTGGGATTTGACCGTCTGATATTTTACAAAATAAACAATCTGACATTCATCTACCTCATCTTTATGCTAATTCATATTTCTGGATTTTTCTATGCAATGTTCTTAATCCAATTTTCAGTATTTCAGCCGTTTGAGTTTTATTACCATTAGTGGATTCCAAAGCCTTTTTTATTGCTTCTTTTTCTATCTCGTCTATTGACATTCCTGATTGCATAGTTGGTTGTGATACGGATATTGCGACTCCACGTATGTTTAATGGTAAATCATGTATTTCTAAGTTATCCGATTGAGTCATGACAACCATACTCTCTATACAATTTCTTAGCTCTCTTACGTTTCCGGACCATTCATAATTAATTAGTTTATCTAATGCTTCTATACTTATTTTTTTTACGTTTTTGTCATTCTTTTCACTAAACTCTCTAATAAATGTATTTACAAGAATTGGTATATCTTCTTTTCTTTCTCTTAAAGGTGGAATATCCATAGTTACCACTTTTAGACGATAATATAAATCTTCACGGAATTTACCTGTTTCTACTTCTTTTTTTAAATCTTTGTTAGTTGCTGATATTATTCTAAAGTCAACAGTAATTCTTGATGATCCACCAAGACGCATAAATCGTTGATCATCTACGACTCTTAAAAATTTGGCTTGTGTTTCAACACTCATTTCACTTACTTCATCGAGAAGTAATGTACCTTCGTTTGCAAGTTCAAATGCGCCTTGTCTTTGTTTTATTGCTCCTGTAAATGCTCCTTTTTCGTGACCAAACAATTCACTTTCTAATAGACTACTGCTGATTGCAGCGCAATTTATTGGTATAAAAGGCTTATTTTTTCGAGGACTATTACTGTGTATAGCACGAGCTATTAATTCTTTGCCCGTTCCTGTTTCTCCATATATCAAAACGTTAGCTTTTGTAGGTGCGACTAACCTTAATTGAGCGAATATATCATGCATCGGCTTTGAGTTTCCGATTATATTTGAAAAACCGAATTTTTCATTAATTTGTTGCTGAAGAACCGTATTTTGATTTTGTAGAACCATGTTTTGGTTCTGAAGAGTGACATTCTGTTCTTTTATACCTTGTATTTGTCTTTCGATAGCTTTTTTTGTTTTATCACGTAGTTCTTTTAGGTTCTTGACAGGTTTCTCGATATAATCAGCGGCACCAGCACGCATTGCTTCAACCGCTGTGTCAATAGAACCATGCGCAGTTATTAATATCACTTGTGCATGAATATCCATATCTTTAGCGGCTTTTAGAATATCCATACCATCAATGTCGGGCATTTTTAGGTCTGTTAAAACAACATCAAACCTTTTCTCTTGCATTGCTTTTAGTGCTTCTTTTCCACTTGATTTGCTGGTAACTTCGTATCCTTGTGTGATTAGAGCATCAGACATAGCTTCAAGAGTTGGTTTGTCATCATCAATTATCAAAACATTTTCCATATTTAATGCTTTAGAATGGGTAGTATCACAGTGAAAGTGGTTCCTTTACCTTCTTCGCTTTGTATCCGTATTTCGCCACTATGCATATCTATGATACGTTTAGTTATTGATAGACCTAGACCTGTTCCATTTTCTTTTGTTGAATAAAAAAGGTTGAATAGTTTGCTAATTCTATCTGGTGGGATGCCTTCACCGGTATCAGTAATATCTATTGATATGTGGGAATCTGTTTTGTAGACTCTTGAGCTTAACTCTCCCCCAGATGACATAGATTGGTATGCGTTTAATACTATGTTGAGTAAAGCTTGTTTTATCTGTCCGTTATCCAAATAAATCTCTGGCAAGTCAGGATTTATATCTCTTTTAATTATGATATTTTGTTGTTGTGCTTCAGGTTCAGTAAAATCAAGAAGCTCATTAACAAGGACAGCGACATTTTGTATCTTAAAATTGGGTTGTGGAAGTCTAGCAAATCTCAGAAAATCGTTTAGTATATCTTCTAGTCTGTCAATTTCTTGATTTAACGTTCCCAGTCTTTTACGAGCTTTTATTTTAGAGGATTCGTCTGATTGATCCCATTCTTCTTCAAGTAACTGAAGATTTATCCTCATAGTATTAAGAGGATTCTTGATCTCATGAGCAAGGGCGCCTGCCCAGACGGACATAGCATCCCTTGTCTTGTTACTATCTTCACGCTTTTCTTTATATTTTTTCAGAAACCTCATAGCTAATTAAGTCTTGCTTTCTGCTTTCCTGAATCTCTTTGGTATGAGACTGTAATGCCATGAACGCACTATAGGGCTTGCAATAAACAAAGTAGAGTAAACTCCTGAGATAAACCCAATAATTAATGCCAGTGATAATGTATGTAATGATCCTACTCTGGCAATAACAAATATTGCAATAACTGTCAGTAATGCAGTACCCGTTGTAATAATCGTTCTACCTAACGTTTGGTTTATACTAATATTTAATATATCATCAAACGATTTTCCTTTTAGCAGTTTCATATTCTCTCTTACACGGTCAAATATGACAATTGTGTCATTAATTGAGAATCCGATAATAGTAAGAAAAGCGGCAACGGCTGTCAGGTCAATTGGCTCATTTAATAGAGAGAAGAAACCAAGCGTTACAAAAACGTCGTGAAATAGTGCGACTATTCCTCCAAGACCAAAACGGAATTCAAAACGGATCGCCACGTATATCAAGATCAATAACAATCCAAGCGATAATGATTTTATAGCTCCTGCTATAAGGTCTTTTCCGACGCTTGGACTAACTTTATCAACGCTTATTGATTTTTCGTCAATTGACCACGTTGTATTTTTTATAAGTGATTCCTTCATAACGTCACTGACTTCTTTACCAGCAACCACCTCAGCTTCAGGAGTTGATATGATAACCTCATCTTTGGCTTGCCCATGTTGGACAGATACGTTAGAAATACCTGCTGATTCAACAACAGAACGCACTTCATCCGTAGTTACGACTCTATCAAACTTTGCCAGTATGACGACGCCGCCCTGAAAGTCAACGCCCCATGTTGGTCCTCCTTTTACTATCAGAGAAATAAGTCCTGCCAATATAATAACAGCAGAAAATAGATAAGCATAACGACGGGATCCTATAAAATCAATTTTTGTTTCTTTAATTATCCGCACTTAACTGCCTCCGTAAAAGTAATACCATTTGCTAATTCAAACATGTCATTCTGAGCGATAGCGAAGAATCTATTTGTTATAACCAAAAGAAGATTATTCACTTCGTTCAGAACGACAAACTTTATGAGCAATTCAATTGGAGAATGGTATAATATATAGAACATTAAGATCATACAAAATTGATCCTATTATATACTTAACTTCTCAAGGTGACGTTTGCGATAGTATGTCCAGTTAAAAATCTCTCTAGTAACAAAGATTGCGGTAAACAAGTTTGTAACTAGACCTATAACTAGAGTTACCGCAAATCCCTTTATGGGACCTGTTCCAAACTCGTATAGAATTAACCCGATGATGATTGTGGTTGCATTTGAGTCAAATATTGCCGAGAATGCCTTGTGATACCCGGTATCTATTGCAGAACGCACAGTCTTTCCGCTTCTTAATTCTTCTCTAATTCTTTCAAATATAAGAACGTTGGCGTCAACAGACATACCAATTGTCAGGATCAAGCCTGCGATACCCGGCAAAGTAAGTGTACCACCGAATCCAGCGAGTACGCCAAGAATAATCTGTACCTGAAAGATTAATGCCGCTACTGCTATTGCTCCAGACCATCCGTAGTAGAAAAACATAAACAGAACCACAAAACCAAGACCAAGAGCAAAGGCAAGTTCGCCTCGGTATATAGATTCTGCTCCTAACGTGGGACCGACAGTACGCTCCTCCGCAACCTTCATAGGTGCGGGGAAAGCTCCTGCTCTGAGTATCTTTGCCAGATAACCAGCTTCATCTTCAGTGAATGTACCTGAAATTCTAGCACTTGGCGAAGAAATTTTCTCATTGATTCTAGGTGCTGATTGTATAACGTCATCAAGCAATATCGCTGTTAGTTCATCAACGTGCGCCCCTGTAAATTCAGTAAATTTACGCTGTCCTTCCGAAGTTAGATACATTATAACTTCAGGAGAGCCGAATTCACCTCTTGTAACCTGAGCAGAATTGCTTTTCAGGGCTGATCCCGTCATGAATACCTCAGGCTCAAGCACGTACCAATTTCCATCCACGTCTCGTCTAAGTTCTGCGCCGGATGGTAGTTGACTTGGCAGTGGCTCAGGTGCTCCAGCCTGTCCGTGCCATGGACCGGCAGATGTGGGATTTGTTTTTACGAGCTTGAATTGCAGAACTCCTGGGCTTTTGATCGCCGCCAATGTTTGAGTTGGGTTCTGCTCTTCAGGTATCTCTATGAGTATTCTTGGGCGACCGCTAACTCGTCGTATTGTAGATTCTGCAACGCCAAATTTGTTAATTCTATTCTCCAGTGATTTCATGACCGTATCTATATTATCTTTAGCAAGTTTATCAGCACTTGCGGCGCTTAATTGCAGAGAATAGATAACGGTGTTTTCTTTAGAACGCAAAGAAGCCATTTGCTTTGGTTTGTCGAAGTATTCGAGTTTGCTAAGTGCTTCTTTTGCGGTCTTTATATATTCATCTCTGTCAACACCCTGAAATCTTTCTGGCACTGTGACAGTCACTATCAATGGAGAAGTACCGCCAAAAATTGATTTTTCTATATCGCTAATATCTCTTGCAGAACCCATATTTAGCGTAAGTTCTGGACCTTCTTTTGAAGTATCCTGTATGCTTGCCTCACTAAATCCAAGATTAACTAGCTTTTGCCTTGTAGTTGCCAGATTTTGTGCAGGATCAACGTTAGAACCGTCCTCAACGTAAGGTCTGACAACAAGCGTTGTATCACCGACTTTCTCAATAGCCTTCACAACCGATTTAGCGAAAATTTTATCACGCTTGAGATTGCTAATGATTAAATCCTTTGCCTGACCACTAAGATATACATCAAGAGCCTTACTCATATCCAATTCCAGTACAACGTGCATACCACCCTTCAAATCTAAACCTTGTTTGATAGGGTTATCAGGGAATATTGGTCTGATAGACAATGGTATTTTCCCATAAAGCTGAAGATTGTTTATCAAACTTTCTAACTCTGTACGAGTTTTAATATATTTAAGCCGAAGACGAACCTGATCTCCAATACCATCTTCAAAGCTAAAATCGTTTTTATTATATCCTATTTTGACTAATCTCCTTGAAATTAAGTCTTTCATAGCTTGTGAGGCTTTCATGAAATTCATACCTTTAGGGAGATTATTACTTGGCATTATAAGATTAACGAATTCCCCACCCTTATCACTTTGGACGTCGGGTGGAGGGATCCTTCCCTGCATCCATATATCAAAGTAGCCATACATCCTGCCATATAAACCAGGTATTGATGGCAATAAGTATAAGCCAGTAAATATGAATATTAGTATAATCAGGACAAGTTTCCATTTACTAATCTTAAACATTCAGCTCTCCCTCTTCATTTGCTAAATAAAGCCTTAACTATTGTAGAAACCCAAAAATATAATTAGTCTCAAATTTTTAGTTTTCAGTTTTTTTGTTGAAAAAAAGCACAAATAACAAGTTTTGCAACTAAATAACAAAAAACTAATAACTGAAAACTGAATATCAGATATTATTATAAATGTTGTAAGGATTTTTGTCAACGTAAAATCTGATGTTGATTTAAACTTTAGGAAATAGAACGAGAATAAACGCTGATCAGGCGGATTTACGCGGATCGAAAAAAATAAAAGAAAAATCCGCGAAAATCCGTTTTATCCGCGTCATCCGCGTTCTATTTCCTAAAAATTTAACATTATTTCTCAAAGAACATTATTTCTCAAAGTTACATATTGTCTAAAGCCGATAAAAAGGATTGCAAAAATTAAAGTTTTTTGCTATCCTATACGAAGTGGTAGGTATGCCTAGATTTTGAAGATTAATAAGGTTTAAATTGCAGTAGTGGTGAATTACCCCAAGGGGCTTCTTGCTTCAACGAAGGGCTGATTGGCGACACCAATGAACTCCCCTCTCCACGAGCGTCAATTCGGGCTATCCCAGCCCTACATCGAAAGCGTAAAATCCTAAGGATTCTCCTGCTTTCATTTCGTTACGTTTTAGTTTCTTTAGGTCAGGTTTCCAACAATGAAAGGACATGTCCTTTCATTCAGTAACGAATTTGTATATCGTTACAAAACGTCTACCAAAATACATCCTGACTATTTTTGGAATTGATTTTGCACAGCACCCAATGACGTGCTGAAACCTTATACCAATTGTCAAAGAACAAAATGTAGTCTATGAGACTACATAGCTAACTGTATCACAAGTTTTATATTTAGTCAAGGAATATCTGTGTTTAGAACAATACAGCAATCTTTCATCCCCATAGCTAAAGCTAGGGGTATTCAGATTGAAAGAGAGATAATTTTTTACCCGTTACTTACAATGACGTCGAAGGAGGAGTTACTAAATGGCTAAGAAAAAAATCAATGTAGGCTTGGTTGGTTACAAGTTTATGGGTAAGGCTCACAGCCATGCTTATCATGATGTAGCAATGTTTTTTGATATGGACGCAGAGCTAGTGATGAAGGCTATCTGCGGACGTGATGAAAAAGGCGTAAAGGATGCGGCGAAAAAGTTCGGTTGGAAAAGCTATGAGACCGATTGGGAAAAAATGGTTCAGCGAGATGATATTGATCTTGTGGATATAACCGCTCCCAGTAATGCTCACAAAGAAATAGCGATAGGCGCCGCAAAGGCTGGTAAGCACATTTTTTGTGAAAAACCATTGGCATTAAACGTCGCTGACGCCCGTGAAATAATCGAAGTCGTAGAAAAAGCTGGCGTGAAACACATGATTAACTTCAATTATCGTAAAGTACCAGCAATCGCACTAGCGAAAAAGATGATTGATGAAGGTGTAATCGGTAAGATTTATCATTTCCGTGGCGTCTATCTGCAAGATTGGATCATTAGTCCCGATTTCCCAATTGTGTGGCGATTAGATAAAAAAGTTGCCGGTTCAGGTTCACACGGTGATCTTAATGCTCACATAATTGATATTGCTAGATACCTTGTTGGTGATTTTGATAGTGTAGTTGGTATGGAAGAAACGTTTATTAAGGAACGACCACTTACTGAAGTAGGAACAACAGGCGGACTAGCGGCAAAGGCAACCGGCGGCAGAGGTAAGGTTACTGTTGATGATGCTACACTATTTTTAGCAAGATTCGTAAACGGTGCTGTGGCGACTTTTGAAGCAACTCGGTTCGCCGCTGGAAGAAAGAATCATAACAGATTCGAGATCAACGGCAGTAAAGGTAGTATCGTATTCAATCTCGAAAGAATGAATGAATTGGAATATTACAATGTTGATGATCCTGAAGGCTTGCAAGGATTCAGATTGATTCAGGCAACGGATTCATCACATCCTTATATGTCTGCATGGTGGCCCCCAGCCCACATCATCGGATATGAGCATACCTTTATACATCAGGTATACGATTTGGCACAGGCTATTGCACACGATAAAATGCAATCTCCAAGTTTTGTTGATGGTTTGAAATGTCAAGAAGTACTTGACGCTGTTGTAAAATCCATCAATGAGAAAAGATGGGTAAATATTAGTGAAATGTAACCACGATTGGCAATACAGATTTAACCACAGATGAACACGGATTAACACAGATAAAAAGAATTTATGATTATGATCTTTATTTTTCTATTCTAAATCTGTGTGTATCTGTGTTCATCTGTGGTTTTAATCATCTTTAAAGGAGTAACGAAAATGGCAAGACCAGTTACGCTATTTACAGGACAATGGGCGGACCTTCCGCTTGTTAAACTCGTTGACAAGGTCGTCGAGTTCGGTTATGACGGAGTAGAATTGGCATGTTGGGGTGATCACTTTGACGTTGGCGCCGCATTAAAAGATGCCAGCTATTGCAAAGACAGATGGGAACTATTGAGGAAAAAAGGACTTGGCATCTGGGCTATAAGCAATCACCTTGTTGGACAGGCAGTTTGCGATAATATTGATCAAAGACATGCTTCTATACTTTCCCCGTCTATTTTTGGAGACGGAAATCCAGAAGGCGTCAGGAAACGTGCCGCTGAAGAAATGAAAAATACTGCACGTGCCGCCGCAAAACTCGCTGATGTAGTCGGACATGAGATAGTTGTGTGCGGATTCACTGGCTCAAGCATCTGGCATCTACTTTATTCATTCCCGCCTGTCACGGCAGACATGATTGATGCTGGATACAAGGATTTTGCAGATAGATGGAATCCAATTCTTGACGTTTTTGATGAGGTTGGCGTAAAGTTTGCTCTGGAAGCACATCCGACTGAGATCGCATTTGATGCGTGTTCAGCTATGAGAGCAGTTGAGGCACTTGGTGGACGCAAGGCTTTCGGATTCAATTATGATCCAAGTCATTTTGGTTATCAGGGTGTTGATTACGTTGAGTTTATCCGTATGTTCGGTGATCGCATATATCACGTTCACATGAAGGACGTTGGCTGGTCATCAGTTCCAAAGCTAGCAGGAGTCTTTGGTGGTCATACGAATTTTGGCGATGTAAATCGCTACTGGGATTTCCGCTCTTTAGGTCGTGGAAACATTGACTTCGAGGAGATCATCCGTATGCTTAACAGAGTCAATTATCAAGGTCCGTTGAGTGTTGAATGGGAAGATTCAGGCATGGATCGTGAACACGGCGCAGTAGAAGCCTGCGATTTCGTGAAAGCGATTGATTTTGCGCCATCCGCAACAGCATTTGACGCCGCCTTCGAGAAAAAATAGTACCTAATCGTAGCCTTAAAAGATGTCATTCTGAGCGACAGCGAAGAATCTATTTGTTATGATCAAAAGAAGATTCTTCACTTCGTTCAGAATGACAAAGGTTATGTAGCATTTCAATTGGAAAATGGTATTAGCTACATTTTTAAAACTTTAAAATTTTAAAAGGAGTAACGTAATGATGATTAAACAGAGAAATTTTGTACCCCC